>Ga0049080_10000118_pt1 | contig 24343 bp, 34 predicted proteins | sample GreLakmeER15MSRF_FD_66716 | JGI IMG/M metagenome (GOLD analysis project Ga0049080, IMG submission 66716) | Freshwater lentic microbial communities from great Laurentian Lakes, MI, USA - Great Lakes metaG ER15MSRF | ecosystem: Environmental > Aquatic > Freshwater > Lake | place: Great Lakes... | reverse complement strand
CACCATCAAAAGCTGAACCTGTAGAAAGAATTGAGTCTCCCGCTGTCGTAGCAGAGACATCAACAGGTAATACATCTCTACCTGAACCACCAGCAGAGATTAATATTAGTGCAGCAACACCTACTCAAACACACAGCACAGCCGCTCCAGTCTTTAATAATGTATCGAGCGGTAAGGGAGGTTGGTTTGAAGGCACAACGTGGGGTTAAATACGTGGTATCCTCTCTAACGCTTTAACAATAAAGCGTAGTATCTTACTTCTAACGATTTCGGTTTCACCGAATCTAAAACAGTGAATGTGGTTAGAAGTACTTTCGTCGGTATCAAATGCACCTATAAGCTTATTGATACAGGTTTTGTTACCGATATCAGCTTGAAATGAGTCGCCACATAGGATGTATTTAGTATTGCGACCGAACCTAGTAAGAATAGTAATAGCTTCAGCCATATCTAGGTTTTGAAACTCGTCAACAATAACAACAGCATCGTTAAAAGTTAGACCTCTAACAAAGTTAACAGGAATTGCTTGTAAAACATTGTTAGAATTAAGGAGATTAAAGGTGCCTTCATCTGTAATCTCCTTTACCTTTTCAAGTAATGGTGCAGCATAAGGTGAAAACTTATCATCAACCTCTCCGGGTAGAGCTCCAATAGATCTAGAAGCAGATTCTACAACAGATCTAATATAGATGATTGATTTAATTTTCTGCTCTTTAAAAAGTTCAAGAGCTGCTAAAACAGATATATAACTCTTGCCGGTACCTGCAGGTCCATCCACAAACACCATATTAGTTTCATCTTGTCTTATACAATCATAAAAATTTTTATGAAGCTCATTAAAATGAAAAGGTTTCTTAATTTTGAAATTTAAGAACCAGTTCTGCTGTAAAGATGAACGTATCTCATTTACATCTTCCAACCCGTCACTTTTACGCTTACGCGCTACTTTACGAGACATATGTAAAAGTATTTATACTCATATAGGTATATAGCATATACAAAAAATAATTTTTATTTGAGATTGAAATTTAAATGAACTACATTACAATTAGTTAAAGTATGAATATTGACTGTGATAACGAAACTTTGTTTTTAAGTGATGACCTTATCTTCTATACTGTAGAAGGGGAAGGTAGACATATTGGTAAACCCTCTGTGTTTATGAGGATGTCAATGTGTAACCTTACTTGTATCGGGTTCGCATCTGCAGATTCACCTAATGGTTGTGATTCGTATGTGTCCTGGTCAGTTAAGAATAAGATGACCTTTACTGAAATTTTTAGTTATATGGAGAGTAGAGGTTATATCGATAAACTACAGGCTGGCGCTATTTGGAAGCTTACTGGCGGTGAACCTCTGATTCAGCAGAATCAATTACTTAAAATTTGTCAAGCGTTTAAGGAGAAGTATGGGTTCTTACCTCATATTGATTTTGAAACTAATGCTACTATAATGCCAAATCCTGGCTGGAGAAATTTTAAAGTTACTTTTACAACTTCACCTAAGCTAACTACTAACGGTGATCCAGAAGAAAAGACCTATAAACCAGATGTACTAAAATGGCATGTAAGAAACGGTTCAGATTTTAAATTTGTAATAAGTAAATCAGAAGATTTAGATGAAATTTATAGAAAATACATTAACCCTGATGGCGATATTGGTGTACCTACTACTAACGTCTGGTTTATGCCTTGTTGTGGCTCTAGAAATGAACATATTGAAAAAGCTCCAGCAGTAGTAGAATATGCTAAAGCAATGTGTGTAAACTTTAGTCCTCGTTTACATTTACTCGTCTGGGATCTTGCTTTAAAAGTTTAATTTATGAAACTATCAATACTACTTAACCTACTCAATCGATTAAAGATTGATCATTGGCAGACTGAAAGTCATGCAGAACATAAAGCTTTAGGTGAAGCATACGAAGAGCTTGATCCTCTTGTAGACAGACTAGTTGAAGTATATTACGGTCGAAATCCGTTATGGAGAAAAGTACAGCTACCTACAGTTTATGCTTTAAAGTTACCAGCTTACGATAAATATCTATTAGAAGTATATACAACTATTCGAAATGATCTTATGGAATACTTTAATAAATCCATTACTGCAAGTGATAGTGGTTCACTTAAAAATATTCAAGATGAAATCGAAGCCGCGTTAGATCAACTACTCTACAAATTAAGACAATCATGAAAAAAATTACTGCCACAGAGCTTAGACAAAGTGACCTCCTAAAACTTGTTTACAAGAAGACATTCCCAGATGGTGAATATAACATGCCTACATCTAAATGGCTAAAGGAAGAATATATTCCCTTTTATATTGGTGTTCTTAAAGAGCTAGATCTTTATGAATGGACTGAAAAATTTGACTGCGATAATTTCGCTAGTCTATTTAGAGCACTAGCTCATATCTCTCATCGAAAAAGTAATGGTATTAATGAAGGAATTACAGTAGCAGAGATTCATTATACAGCTGCTGGAACTAATGGAGTATACGGTGACCATGCTATTAACATGGCATATACCGACGAAGGATGGGTCTTTATTGAACCTCAAAACGGTTCTATGAAAAAATTAACTGAAGCAGAACAAAAATCTATTTTTTATGTACACATGTAACCTCACTCTAGCAGCTACTTTATTGTTAGTAAGCTGTGAATCACCGAAATTTAACAATAAAGTGCCAAATAGTGGAAAACCAATTCCAACTTACAAAACCGACGTAATTAAGACAGAATTTCCAAAAGTGAAATACGTTGAATAACGGTTGATTTATCAATAAGATATATTAAATTTATTCATGAGAATCGCGATATCTGGCTGCCAAAATACAGGTAAAACAACCCTGATTACTAACATACTTCAAGTATGGCCTCAGTATGTAACACCAGAAAAAACATATCGCGATTTAATTAAAGATAAACAACTACCTCACTCATCGCTCGCTTCAAAAGATACTCAGTTAGACATACTAAGTTTCATGATAGAGCAGATGGGTGATTATAATAAGGATAGTAAGGTAGTTTACGATCGATGCCCTATTGATAACCTAGTTTATACACTATGGTGTCATGATAAAGGCATCGATGGGTTTGATAAAACCTTTGTTGATCAAACCATCTCTTTAGTTAAAGAATCAATGAGATCATTGGATATTATCTTCTTATTGAGGTATGATGGATCCATTAAGATTGTGGACGATGGGTTAAGAGATACAAATCTAGAGTATATTAAAGAAATTGATAATATTTTCGATGTACTCTATCAACAATATTATCATAATATTGAGTCAGATATCTTCTTTCCAAAAGACGACTCACCTTGCATTATACCATTACCTGCTAGTGGTCAGCAGCGTATTAATATTATATCTGAGTACTTAACACCAAGTGGTGAGTTGTATGGTGATGAAGAGTCTATATTTAACCCTAATAAATTGACTGAACTAGAAGCTCTTGTACAGCAACAAAAGCACGCACTAGAGATGGAACAAAAAGAGCGTGCGATGTATGAGAAATTTAAAATCTAATTAGATTGTTCTAAATTGACCACTTACAAGGTAGTTATTAGTGCCAATCCAGTAAACCTCATTTGCGCTGTAAGCAGATAACGTCACACCAGCTGTTGATCCGTTAATACTAACGCCAGTCCCAGGTATAATATCAACTGATCCAGAACCTGCTCTTAATATTTTAGTGTAAAAGTTAGTAGGTAGGTTTGCAGGTATAGTATATATTACCTTATTATCAAAAAGGGTTAAACCAACTATAGAGGTTGTATTAGTCGATATAAAGACCTGATTATTGTTTGTAGTGTCTAAAGTTTTATTAACGGTATTTGATATATAAACTGGGGATAATTTATTCTCCAAGTCTATTAAATCTGTACTAAGGGTCTGTGTATCAGTTTGTAAGTTATCAATAGTGGACTCAAAGGTGGTATTCTGTAAGGTAATAAAAAAGTCCTGATAATCAATAATACTAGTACCGTCTGGTGTCTCAACTATCAAGAAGTCACCGTTATTGATATCATTAATCGACGGAAGCTCCTTTATGTTGACATAAAGACTATTTGTTGTGGTACTAGCCATATATTTTATTTATTTATGTAGATTGATTTATACAAGTTATACATTAATTTAATGTATGAGGATAGGCGTGGGAATTATTACTTGCAATAGACAAGACTACTTAACTAACTTACTTACGTCTATAAAAGAGTGTGAGGTTATCAACGAGCTCGTTATTGTTAACGACGGTAAACATTTCGAGTCTTTAGAATTCGAAAAACCATATAGCTACTTGCTTAATGAAACTAATCTCGGCGTAGCAAAGTCTAAAAATAAAGCTATGCGACATCTGCTAAATAAAGGTTGTGATTATATCTTTATTATAGAAGATGACATGGTTATACTAGATAATTCTATTTTTAATAGATATATTGAAGCTCACAAAGCAAGCGGAATACACCACTTTAACTATGGTCCTGGATCGCCATTTAACCGTAAGCAGGTAATTAAAGACTTCGACTTACACAATAGACACTTATTGGATCAGGGTACGGAGCCCAATCCAAAATTAGTAGTAGACTATAATACAGCTAAAGTCTCACTATTTGAGCATACCGTTGCGATGTTTTCTTTCTTTACTAAAGATGTACTAGAAGAGGTTGGATTAATTGATGAAAATTACTATAATGCTTGGGAGCATGTAGATCATACATACTGTATTATTAAAGCAGGATACCATCCTCCTTTCTGGTGGTTTGCTGACCTGTACGACAGTCACAAATACATAACAGAAGCTCCTAACGCAATTAATAACTCATCTATAGCTAATAACAAAGAACAATGGGAGAAGAATGTATATTCTGGTCGTGAAGTATACAAGAAAAAACACGGACATTATCCAAATCAACCACCATTTGTAACTAAAGAAAGTGTAATACAAGCCCTACGCCAAATTAAACATAAACAAGATGCAAGAATTTAAAATAGAATCCGAAGATCCAATCGTGCACTGGCCAGATATAAACGTACAAAATAAAAACGTTTTAGATCTTGGGTGTGGTCGCTGGGACGAAACCGATCAAGCTAAAATGACTCCTATTTACCTTTTATCACAAGGAGCTAAAAGTCTAGTAGGTATTGATTCTTCTATAGAAGAAGTTAAATATTTTCGTTCACTAAATTTACCTAACGCCAATTTCTTTGCTGAAAACATTAAAGATAGCTCTTTAGTTAAACTTATAATAAAGCAAAATAATATAAATGCTATTAAAAGTGATATAGAAGGAAGAGAACTACTGTTTTTAGATTTTACACCTGAAGACGTATCTAATATTACATCTTTATATATAGAATATCACGGTCATTATGTAAAGAATTTATTAATTCCAAAAATTACCAATCTTGGCTTTACTATTACAAAAATTGGTCATCTATGGATTGATGGCTTTGGTGTTCTTTTTTGCGAAAAATAATATGAAAAATATACATTTAAAGGTCTTCTTTCACGAAGGAGGATTTTTTTCAAACTTTAATAAAGTCGCTACATTTCTCGCTCTAACTACAGATAACGTAGTTAAGATAACATGGAATTTACAAGGTCAACCTTACGGGGCATTTGCTTACAATTGTGGAGAGGTTTTTGGTAAGTTGTTCGAAGAATATGATACCGGAGAGTTCATACACGAAATTTGCGAATTAAAAGTATATACAAATACTGAATACACAGGTAAAGAAGCCTTTAATAAATATCAACAAACTGAGTGGAGAAATAACTTTAATAAAATATTAAAATATTTTAAACCAACTGATTTGCTGAGACCATACATAGATTCTATAGAACACAAATATATCTTTACGTCTGGTAAAGTTAATTTAATAGGTATATTAAAAAGAAACAATAGACTAAAGTGTGAGCAGCCAGACAACGTCTTACCTGAACTTTCTAATTATTTTGAAAAAATAGATAAACTTAAAGATGAAAATACATACTTGTATCTAGCTGTAGATAATCTTTATGATATTAATTCATTTATTGAACGATATAAAAAATGCATTTATAATCCTAAATCTAGAAGAACTAATTTTTATACAGATGAAGAACCTCACTTTACACCTGGGTCAGTAGATGATGCTATTGCCACGTACATGGAAGTATTCACTCTTTCGAAATGTAAAGAATTTATACACCCAGTGTCAAATATGGCTACAGCAGTCATGTACTTTAATCCTAACATTAAAACAAACTACATATGAAAATAGCTATCCTAGTACCTTCGCGAGAGAGAATGAATAAACGATTAACTCTTATTGCCTCTATTTTAACAACCGTTAAAGATATAAATAATGTAACTCTATATTTAGGTGTTGATGAAGATGATCCAACATTACACTTAGCTGAAAAAATTAGTGAAGCTATACCGTTTGTAAAAATTATTAAGATACAAAATAACGGACAGTTTGTTGGTTTAGGTAAATTGTGGAATATATTGACTAAAGAATCTACAGAAGATATTATTTCGATGATAGGTGATGATATGGTATTCAGGACGCAAAATTGGGATGAGGAAATTATAAATGAATTTAAGAACGGACCTGCAGATAATATTAAAGCTATACACTGTAATGATAATTATCACGGTGCGAAGTTAGCAGTTAATCTATTCTGTCATAGAAAGTTTGTTGAAGTAATGGGACAATTTATGAGAGAAGAATTTAAAATAAACTGGGTAGATCAGTGGCTCCATCAAGTTTTTAGTGCGTTTAACAGACTAAAATATAGAGGTGATATTATGATTGAGCACATGCACTGGGTAATAGGTAAATCATCACATGATAATACTGCAACGCGTATGGCGATTGCAGATAAAGATAAAATTAGTGATAAATTATGGTTTAATCTAGTACAAGAGCGTATAGCTGACACTAAAAACCTATCACGTTATTTAAAAATAACGCCAGACTGGACTAAGGTAGATACTCAAGGAGGTACTATCTAATGGGTGAGATTAATACCCATGATGAGTTTGGTAGTGAGATAATTAAAACAGTTGAAAAGTATAATTTAAATACTATTTTAGAGATTGGATCGTGGGACGGTACAGGTTCTACTAGCTGTTTTATTCACGCTCTTAAGAAATTACCTGGAGAGAAAAAACTAACATGTTTAGAAGTTAATACAGATAGATATAATCAATTAGTTGACAATACTAAGCAATATGACTGGGTAGAATGTCATAATAATACCTCTATATCTTACGATCAGTTACTCGAAAAAGACTTTAATAATATCTGGCATTCAAACTATAACGGTATACTTATAAACCCTGCACCTCCAACAAAGATACAGGCTGAAGGTTGGTTCAATGAAGATGTAGAGAATATTAAGAAATTTAATACGTCTTTTCTTATGGATGATACAGCTTTTTACGAAGGGGTATTAATTGACGGTGGAGAGTTTTTTGGTTATAGTGAATATAAGATATTAAAAGATAGAACTAATGTATTATTTTTAGATGATTATTTTTATGCGAATAAAACTAATCGCGCCGCACGAGAGCTACTTCAAGATGAAGAATGGGTTGCAATTGCAGGTAACAGAAACGTTCGTAACGGATACGCTATCTTTAAACGGAGAATATTTATTAATAAACTTTGAAAACAATTGGAATAATACAACCAGGTAGACTAGGTGATATAATTTTATGTCTGCCTATCGCAAAATATTACTATGATCAAGGATATAAAGTTATTTGGCCTATTTTCTCTCAATATATTAATATGTTTGAAGAGGTGGTAGATTATGTTGAATTTATAGCTGTTACAGGTAATATTTATACATGTGTTAGTGAAGCTAAGCACAAGACAATTAATTGTACTAAAATATTAGATATAGCAGCTACATTTCCTGATAGTACGTGTACAGATCGTTATGTTGAGATGGGTGACGGTTTAGGCGAAATAAAGGCCGATCACTTTAAGTATATAGTAAGTGAGGTCCCTATAAAGCATAAATGGAATCTTTCTATTAAAAGAAACAGCGTCGCAGAAGATAATCTCTATAATCAATACGTCACACAACCTGATTATGTAGTGGGCTGCTTGACATCGTCGCAAGGTAAGTTAGATATAAAATTTGATACGAAGGGGAGACAGTTTATAGAAATGAATGAAAAACATAGTATTTTTCATTGGTTAAAAATACTTGAGAATGCTAAAGTTTTAGCACTAGTAAACAGCAGTGTTTCAAACTTAGTAGAAATGTTAAATTTTACAACTAAAAAAATACTTTTACCTCGTCAAGATGGCAGACTACCTACGTTAAAAAATGAATGGCAGAATATTTACCCTTGCAATAAGGTGTATTAATAGCATAATATTATTATGCAGCGTATCGCTTTTACCATAATATACAATGGAGATCATCATCTCAAACATAATAATTATTCTAGCTTCATACCTCAAAATTTTGATCACTGGGTTATTATTGAAGGGGCGTCACTACCTACAGGATCTACTTCGTGGTGTAAAAATATTTTCACAGAGAGTGGGTCAGAAGATAATACAATAAATGCTATTCAAGAATTAACTCAAGAATATAAAAACATTACTTATGTTCCACGTAATAATAATGAATTTTGGCCTAATAAAGATGAACAAGTAAATGCAGGTATAAAAATTCTTCAAGATTATTTAACTAAAAATAATCTTGAAGAATGCTTCCTTTGGCAGATAGATATTGATGAGCAGTGGTCAGCAGAACAATTAAAACAAGCAGAATCAGAGCTAATTGAGCATAAAGGTAAAACGGGATGCTTTCTTTGTAATTATTTTGTAGGTCCAGGTCTAGTAGCTGTAGGGCAATGGGGTGAGGGCCGGTCAGGTCCGTATAGAAGATTATGGCATTGGAAAGGTGAGTTATTCAAGACACACGAACCACCAGTGCTTGAAGGTAAAAATGGTCCTGGTCTACTGCTTAATCCGAAATTCAATCACTACTCTTATTTCTTCGAGAAGGATGTAATTTTTAAAGAGAAATTTTATGGTTACGTAAACTTAGTTAATAACTGGAAAAAACTTCAAACAATAGAAGATAATAAGGTTCATATATCTTCTCTTCTAGATAAATTTACAAATCACTGGGCAAACACTGACACATTTATTATTAAACTTAAAAATGAAAGCAGCAATACTAACGCATCTTAATCAACCTCTATCTGTTGAAGATATTGAACTTACACCACTTGATGTAGGTCAAGTTCTCGTAAGAGTTTTAATGAGTGGAATCTGCGGAGCTCAACTTCAAGAAATTAGAGGTGAAAAGAATAATGAAAAATTTCTTCCACATCTATTAGGACATGAAGGATGTGGTATCGTTGAAGATATAGGAGTAGGTATTACAAAAGTTAAGAGAGGTGATAAAGTCATAATGCATTGGCGTAAGGGTCAAGGTATTGAATCACCATTTCCGAGATATGTGTATAAAGGTAAAAATATTTCTGGTGGTAAGGTCACTACATTGAGTGAATATTCTATTGCTTCTGAAAATCGATTAACTGTAGTAGATAACGATACTCCTGAAGAACTATGTGCTCTTTTGGGATGTGGCTTATCTACTGCATTAGGTGTTGTTAATTATGATGCAAATATAAAGTTCGGTGAAAATGTATTAATATTAGGATGCGGCGGTATTGGCATTAATCTTTTGTTAGGTTGCAAACTAGCTAATTGTGGAAAAGCTTATATAATTGACCGTGAATTAAGTAAAAAACAGTTAGCTGAAGCTAATAATGGTGTATTTGTTAGTAGTTTATCTGAAATAATAGGCAAGGTAGATTGTATTATCGATACTGTAGGTTGTATGGCACTATTGACAGAGAGCTTACCTTACCTTTCTGATTACGGTAGAGCTATCTTAGTATGTCAACCTAAAAAAGAGACAAGTCTTTACTTTACCAATCCGATTAATTTCTTTGCTGGAGAAGGTCAAACAATTCGTGCAACACAAGGAGGGAGTATTTTACCAGATCGTGACTTTAAACGGTATATAGAATTATACAAGCAAGGTAAGATTAATCTCAACAATATTGTGACACATACTATGACCCTAGAAGATGTAAATGAAGGTATTGAACTAGTAAAATCAGGTAAAGCAGGCAGAGTTTTAATTAAATTTAATAATATTAGTAATTGATTTTTTAAAAATCGACATAAACTTAGTATATGAGAAAAAACTGGATAAAACAGGAACTTATTGATTTTGAGAATAGAATAGGAGATCTTTATCTAGATAATAAACTACCTTTTTTATTCCATCTCTCAGGAGGTAATGAAGATCAACTAATTGATATTTTTAAAGATATCAAAGATGGAGACTATGTTATTTCGAATCATAGAAGTCACTATCATGCATTACTGCATGGTATACCACCTGAGACAGTAGAGCAACATATCTTAGAAGGTAGAAGTATGTTTATCTATGATAGAGATCGTAATTTCTTTTGTTCTGCTATTATTGGTGCTACACCTGCTATCGCTGCTGGTATAGCATGGGCACTCAAACGTAAAGGTTCTAAGCAACGAGTCTGGTGCTTTATCGGTGATGGTACAGAAGATTCAGGTCACACATACGAAGCTGTTAGATACGTAGATGGTTGGGATTTACCATGTACCTTCGTTATCGAAAATAACGATAGATCTGTTGAAACTACTAATTCTGAAAGATGGGGAACTGAAGGAGATTATAAATGGATATCACCAAATGTATTAAAATATTATTATAATATTACATACCCGCACGCACGTAAGCCAGGTATGATTGACTTATCAAAAGCTATAAGAAAAACAGATGAAGAGTACTTTCCTCTACTTAAAGATATTGAATATACTAACCTTATTAAAGAAGTAGAAGATAGTATTTCATATAAAGATGCCATTAATCTCTCAATGAAAGAATTAGGAGATGCAGGAGCTATTTTTATTGGATATAATGTATTAAGAGGCGATGCTATGGGAACTTTAAAAGGTATTGATGATAGTCAAAAACTTGAAACTCCGGTAGCTGAAAATTTAATGACAGGACTTGCTATTGGAATGTCTTTTGAGAATTTTTTACCTGTTATTTACTTTGAACGACATGACTTTATGCTTGTTGCTTTAGATGCTATCGGTAATCATATTGATAAAATTGAGCGTATATCACATGGAGAATATAAGGTACCAATAATAATAAGAGCAGTAACTGCAGACGGAGGTCCATTCTACTCTGGACCAACTCATTCACAAGATTTTACTAATGTATTAAAGGAGTTAGTAAGCTTTCCGGTAATTGATCCCACTTTAGGTAAAGAAGCACTCAATGCATTTAGAAATGCAAAACAGAGCGGTAGACCAGCTATTATTATAGAGAGAAAAAGTAGATATTAATTATTAAATGAAAAAAGAAATTCTTGTAATAGGTGATAGCTGTATAGATATTTTTGTACATTGTAATTGTACAAAAATATGCCCTGAAGCACCTGTACCATTGTTAGAGATTGAAAAACAAATTGAAAACGGTGGTATGGCTATGAATGTATATAATAACATACTTAGTTTAGGTACAGATTGTGATATTGTCACAAATAATAATTGGAAAAATATTAAAAAAATTAGATATGTTGATAATCATACTAATCATATGTTTATACGTATAGATCAAGCAGAGCCAACAAATAGAATTGATCTAACTACTTTAGATCTAAATTATAATATTATAATTATATCTGACTATAATAAGGGATTCTTAACTGAAGAAGATATAGAATGGATTACCAAGCATCATGATTGTGTTTTCATTGATACAAAAAAACATTTAGGTTCATGGATAAATTTAGCGAAATATATTAAGATTAATAATATAGAATATTCTTTCTCAAAAAATGTTATTACAGAACAGTTAAATACGAAAATTATTCAAACACAAGGTAAGAGAGGATGTACGTTTAATGGTAAACAGTATACTGTTGATCCAGTATCTGTAGTTGATGTAGCTGGTGCTGGTGATACATTCTTAGCAGGTCTAGCAACAAAATATTTAATCAATAATAATAATATTGATGAAGCAATTATTTTTGCAAACTTATGCGCATCAAGAGTTGTACAAGAGAGAGGAGTAACAACTATAACGATATGAGTGTTGTAGTTAATTTTAACGAATGGGGTAGAATGGGCAATCGTATGTTTCAGTATGCTTTTGGTTATATTTTAGCAGCAAAAAAAAGTGTTAATTTATATCATGACGGATTACCTAATTTTAATATACAGCCAAATCCATATACAGGTAAACTTGTCAATTATATTAATACAGGTAAATATGGACATAATAAGGTAGATTATAAAGAATTAATTAATACATCTAATATTGTTGTAGTTGATTCTTATTTACAAAAAAGCTTATATTATGAACCACATCGTGAAACGTTGTTACATCAATTTAATATAAAGCAACACGAAAGTATTAATAAAGATAAATTAGTTCTACATATCAGAGAAACAGACTATTTACAAATAAACTGTTTTCTCGGTTACGATTTTTATAAACGTGTTATTAAAGAGTCTGGTTATACAAATATTGTAATAGTTACAGATAATTCAACTAGTGAAACTGTGCAGAAACTTCTTGCAGAGGGTTGTAAATTAAATACAGAAGGTATTGTAAATACTTTTAATGTTAATAGTGATGATCGAGCAATGATAGATTTTAATACACTGTTATATAGTGAGAATATAGCGATATCACAATCCTCATATTCATGGTGGGCAAGCTTCCTTGGAAATCATAAAAACATATATATGCCTTATTGTGAAGGTATGTGGAAATTGAATCCATTAGAAGATGATATTAATTTATATCTTAATAGTAGTAATATAATAAAAATATCCTAATATATAATATGAGAAATATTATATATCAACCATGGGGAGGATTAGGAGATAATCTAGCTCACTCTTGTATACCAAAATTATGCTTTGATAATAATATAAAGTGTTACCTATCAAAGCATAATGCTTTTAGAAATCAACAAATTCACGATTTTGTGTGGGGATATAATCCTTATGTAGAGGTAGAAAAAAAAGACTCTATAGATCTAACTTGGATGGAAGAAGGTAGTAAATATAATGTTAAGGGTTTAAATCACTTCGAAGTTATACAGCAAGCTTATGGTTTTAATCCTGTATCTCATTACCCGTATATCTACTATAATCCTATTGACGACAAAAGAGTAACCGGTAAAACAATAATTGATCTTACTTCACACAGTATTAGTAACGATTATAATACAGCAAATGTTTTAAAGGTTATTAAAAATTTACAGATTGACGACACAACTCTAGTTATTAAACATACTAATTTAAATTATGGTAAAACATACAGTTTTGAAGATAGATATAATCAAATAACTATTAATAGTTTAGAAGAATACTCTAATATTATTGCTTCTGCAGCAAGGTTTATAACCTTACATTCTGGACAATCAATTTTAGCTTCAACTATTAAAAATAAATGTAATAATAATTTGCACATTGATGTATTAACTGTTACAAGATATTTACCTGAAAATAACCCTGGTGGCTATTTTTTTAAAAATGCTCAATATTATAACTGCGAATAACATGAAAACAAACTTTATACTTTATCACAGAGGACCTATACCTGAATATTTTGAAGATTGTATAGCTCAAATAATAAAAACCCAAACTAATTATAACCTATATACTATAACAGATGCTATAGTTAATTATAATCATGAATGTCTAATAAAAATTAATTTAAAAGATATAATACCGCAAGAACTATGTAATTTACATTTTTATGCTAACGATCCTAACCCGTTATGGAGAACATCGTTTGAGAGATTTTTTTATATTAAGAACCTAGTGATGATTTTAAAGCTACAAAATATAATACACTTTGATAACGATGTATTATTATATAAAAATGTAAGCGATATTATTAATATACTAGATATTAATATACCACATATAGGATTACCTCCGCATAAAGTTAATGAGTTAGTATGCGGCTTTATGTATATTAAAAATATAAATTCTCTACAAATGCTCTGTAGTAACTTAATAAAGTTAGCTAATAAAGGTGTCGCTGTACTTGAGCATGAATTTAGTACAATGCCACATGAAATGAGATTATTAGGATATATACAAGCGAACTGCGGTAATTTAATAACACTATTACCTGTTCTACCTGTAGATCCTTGGAATAGTATGCTTGATAAACTACAATGCGTTTTTGACCCAAGTTCGTACGGACAATATATCGGAGGCACTCATTCTGCAAACGGCGCAGATAAATTAATTTATAATCCTTTAAATTGTTATAGAATAATAGACCCGCTTATTAGAGATAATATAATAACACCTTACTTTGATAGTGTCAGTAAGCAGCCTTTTGTAACATATATGGGTCAAAATATACCTATTTTTAATCTTCACATACATAGCAAACATCTTAAAAATTATGTCTAATATTATAAGTGGAGAAAGATTCCAGCAAATATGCGATGTTGGCGTTTATTTAGAGCGAAGCTGTATAATAAATAATCAAATTAAATCTTTATATCAAAATATTTTATGTATTAAAGATATTGATGAAATATCTAACTATAAAAAAATATTTATTTATTCACATGACGTGCACGCTTTTATGGATAAGTTTATTAATAATTTATCTAACGATACAATAATAATAACACATAATTCAGACGTAGGTATTGATAATTCTTATGCTTCGTATCTGGAATCTTCTAGGATTAAAAAATGGTATTGTCAAAATAGATATATTGCTCATGATAAACTAAGCTCTATACCAATTGGTATAGGAAACAGTCAATGGGCGCATGGTAACCAATCACTATTAAAAAATATTAGAGATAATAATTATATAAAAGATAATATTGTATATAAAAATTTCGATATTAATACTAATTATAGCGCACGCAATATATGCCAACAAATAACACACCGAAACGGCATACCATTCAATAATAATACAGATATTCCTACTTATTGGTCAAGTTTAGCACGTAGCTGTTTTGTTATATCTCCGCCGGGTAATGGAGTCGATTGTCATAGAATATGGGAAGCGCTTTTTTTAAAGTGTGTTCCAGTTGTATTATATCATGAGTGTTTTTCAGAATTTAAAAATTTGCCTATATTGTTCGTGGATTCGTGGGAGGATGTAACTTTAGATTTTTTAAAAAACAACATAAGTAAATATGCTGAAATGTTTAATAGTGATATACCTCAATTAACAACTGAGTACTGGATTAAAAAAATAAACATATAATATATGAATCAAATAAAAAATAAAACATTTGACAATCGAGCCTGGAGACAGTCAAAATAAAAGTGTATTAATCTATAGTAATTTTAGCCTGCATCAGTAAATATGAAAGCAATATAACTTAATAATAATGAAAGCAATTAACCATCGTGAAATACAAGAACTTTATAATAAGTTTATAACAGTAAACTATACAGAAGAATATAGAGAACGTTATAGAGATTTACCTATACATAAAAATAATAAAACGTGGAAGTGGGAAGGTAAAGATTTTCCACGCGTTATATCACTTCTAGAGTTTGAGACATATATCTTAAAATATAATTTTGATATTGAAAATTTATTAATATTTAACGGACCTGCCGACCCTGAGATAGAGTATCTAGAAGGTAGGATTAAAAATATAGATAACATAAATTATGAAGATGATACTATAAACAACGACTTACACTCACTTAATCTACCAAAAAAAGATTATGATTTTGTATGCTTGCATCAAACGCTTGAACATGTTTATAATCCATATCAATGCCTAGGGAATATTATGGATCATATGAAATCGGGAGGATATTTATATATTAACGTACCGGCATGTAATGTACCTCACAGCGAACCATATCACTATTATACCGGTTATACACCTATGGGATTGACAGCAATAGCTTATCAATTAGATTTTGAAATATTAGAGGTAGGTCAGTGGGGAAATCTTGATTATCATATAAAATTATGGACGAGAAATCCTGGTTGGAGTGATTACACTCAATTAAATAACCCTGGACTTAATCAAATTGAAAATCCTATAATTACATGGATTCTTTTAAGAAAAAAATAATATGACTGGTATATTATGTCAAGATGATATCAATGTTGTTGGGCACAGTCTATTTAAAAACTATAAATTAGCTCTTAGTAACTATTTTCAATCTGTACTACAACCTATTAATAGTATAGAAGATCTAAACAATTTAGATCTTTTAATAATCGTTGATGAGCACTATATACCACATAAACAAGTATGGCAAAACGATGAATTTATTAATGTAATAAATAAGTTAAATATTAAGGTACTGATATTTAATTTTGAGAAAATATTCAATAGTCAGTTTCCATGGAATATTAGTGTTCAGCATTGTGTAGAAAAAATTAATAGGAGATTGCAGATAGTATCTGATGTAAAGGACGCAAAAATATTAAACACATCTATTATTAACAAGCAGTTTTTATCCCGTGATACAATCCTAGAAGAACCTATCGATAATAAAATCGATGAGATACTTTTTGTAGGTCAGATAAACGAATACTATCCTACACGTAGAGAAATACTTAACGGTATTCAACAGATTAACAGTAAAGTAAGAGTTATACAGTCTGATCGTAGATACAATTATAATGAGTATTTAAACCTAATAAATCAGTCAAAATATATATTAAACCCTTTAGGTACAGGTGAGTTTATTAATTTAAGATTTTATGAAGCATTAAATTTAGGCTGCACGGTAATACAACAGTATACCGATGAAATGGAAAAATGGTACCCAGAATTAAATAAGTATAGTGTGTTAAAGTTTAAAACTGTAGATGACTTTAAAACATTAGACTTTAACAAACCTACACCTCATAAGGAATTATTTCTAGAAGATTATTTTGAAGAAATAAACTTTATAAATATTATAGAGCATATATAATATATATTATGCAACAACATACTAAGCTTGATATCTTTAAGGATATGCCATTTAATGAAATTTATTACAATGTTCCGTCGGCTTGGGGTGGTGCATGTGGCTCGGAAATTCCACGGCCTCAACCTTCTGACTTTATAAGTGATTATTTTAAAGATAAGCTAGATGGTTTTTTTGTAGATGTAGGAGCAAGCGACGGTATTATATGGAATAATTCATTAAATTTAGAAATTAACAATAAATGGAAAGGTATATGCATTGAACCTCACCCTGAAATTTTTAAACTATTGATAAGTAATACAAAAGGCATACAACGAACTGCTGAATGTTTAAATGTCGCTATTTCTGCAGAAGAAAAAGTATCTGATTTTCAGATGTTTATCGGAGAATGGGACTCACATATGCTTAGTGGAATTATTGATAATTATGATAATAGACAAAAAGATAGAAACGACTTTAAACGAAATAGTCCCAATTCACAAATTATAAAGGTTCAGTGTCTACCATTACAAAAAATATTTGACGAGAGAAATATTACACACGTTGATTATCTTTCAATTGATACAGAAGGCTCAGAACTAGAGGTCTTACGAAGTATAGATTTTAATAAGACAAATTTTGAACTCATTAGTGTTGAAATAAATTATGAAGCAGATGAAATTAATTCATTTTTATTAGCTAATGGATATGTTACCTTTAAAGATAAGGTATGTTGTGATCAGTTTTACATTAAAATTCCTTGAAGATTACTTTATGGAAATCAATTTGATATAATAATGAAATTTGAACACTATATATTTGACCTTGACGGGACGATAGTCTCGACAAAGAAAATACATCAAAAATCATTCAACCAAGCTTTAGTGTCTTTAAATCATAAGATAATTGACGATAACGATTTACCGTTATATGAAGCCCTTCCCTCTACAGAGAAGATAAAAGTATATAATAAGCTTAATAATACTAATATAGATTTAGAAGAATTTATACCGATCAAAAGCAAGTTTTGCGAGGAAAGTATAGAGAATTCAAACGATATATATAGTGATGATATCTTTAATATTTTAAAAAATTTAAAGCAGCAGGCAAAGACAATATCTATATGCTCTAATAGCACAGAAAAAACAATTAAAACGATTATTAAAAAGATGCATATCGAATCTTATATAGATAGCTTTTATCATAACAAAAGCTGTGCGCCAAAGCCATTACCTGATATGTATAGATTGGCAGTCAGCGAGTCTAAAATTGACTCCATTAAATCTATAATATTTGAGGATAGTGAAGTAGGTATGAAGTCAGCTCTCACGAGCTTTAAAGATGTAACAGTTGTAAGAGTTGCTAACCCTTACAACTTAAAATTATTTTTTTAATTTATGAATATTATTATTCCAATGGCTGGTAATGGTCAGAGATTTGTTGATGCTGGGTACGATCTACCAAAGCCGATGGTAGATGTATTAGGAAAGCCTATGATCTTACGTGTGCTAGAGAATTTAGATATCGATGGTAAATACCATTTTATTGTAAGAAAGGAACACCAAGAGAAATATCAAATATGCGACTTACTAAGATCATTAATACCAGATTGTGAAATAATACAACTTAGTGAATTAACAGAAGGTGCTACATCTTCTGCACTAAAAGCATTTACTGATAAAATAGACTTGGAAGATGAGTTAATTGTAACAAACTGTGACCAAATATTTATTTGGAATAAGCAGCTATTTTTTAACGTAGCAGATGATAGTGACGGTACCTTATTATGTCATCGCGATAGTGACAGTAAGTGGAGTTATTGTATAGGTCAAGTAAATAGTAGTAATTATATGAATGTATCTTATGTTGTTGAGAAACCTAATATAATACCTGAGTACTCATACGCAAACGTTGGTTTATATCACTGGAAATTAACAAAAAGATTTTATAATGATGCCTTACGAATGATAAAAGAAGGTAATAAGACAAAGAATGAGTATTATATTTCCCCTCTTTACAATTACCTATGTGATGAAGGTAAGGTAGTAAAATCAGTGCTTTGTACTGAAATGTATGGTATTGGAACCCCTGAAGATTTAAAAAACTATGAATGTAAGTTTAATTTGGATAACTAGAGTTAGCGAGTTAGAGGATGAATTTCTACAAGAGTATATTAATACTTTTGATGGTATTGATGTAGAAAAAATAATTGTAGGTCATACAAATATTGCTGACAAACAATTTAAATATATACCATTTTATGAACGTGGCATAGATGCTCTAGGGCTTATTTGTCACAAGAAGAATATAGGAGTATTAGCAGCAACAAATGACATCTGTGTAGTAATGCATGCAGATATTACCCCTACTAAAGAAACTTTGTTAAACTATAATTGGAGTAATATAAAGAGTAACGACATAGTGTGCCCTACTGCGGTAAATAAGCAGGGAGATATAGGACACACTTGGTGTACACGTACATCATGGAGCTCAAAATCTCCACATGAACCATACGATACAAGTACCTATATAAGTGGAGCGTGCTTAATAGGTCATAAAAAAACTCTCTTAGAGAATACCTGGAACCAAAACTTAATACACAGTGAAGGTGAAGATGTAGAGATGTCTGACAGACTACACTCTAAAGGAATGAATATCTATTGTGACCCTTCTCTACTCTTTAACATAAAATTTCGCCAATGAAACAAACTATATTTGATGTCGGTGCCAATACAGGCTCATCATGTCACCACTACTCTCTAAACGGAGATATCGTATATGCATTTGAACCTACACCTTACTTGCTAGATACATATCTACTACCAAAGCAATCAGCCAACTATATAGTAGTTCCTAAGGCAGTCTCATATTTTGATGGTGAAGCAACATTTAATATTGCAGGTCACCAGGATTGGGGGTGTAGCTCTCTCAACACGTTTAGCGATAATCTGAATCAAACATGGGGTTGGAGAACTGATTTGTTTGTTACAAATAAGATTCAAGTTAAGGTTATAAAATTAAAGAGCTTTATTCAAGAGCATGACATTAAACAGATAGATATCCTACACATTGATACACAAGGTAGTGACCTAGACGTGTTAAAGGGTCTTGAAGATCAGATATCCATTGTACAGTCAGGCGTTATTGAAGTGCCATCAGAGGTTCATCTAAAGCTTTATAAAGAGCAACCATCAAAAGAGGAATCTATTGAGTTCTTAAATTCAAACGGGTTCAAAATAAAGTCGATGGAATATCAGGGGAATGAATACAATATCTATTTTCATAGATAAAATATTTGTAATTTAGACTTGAAAAGTACAGTAAGTGATGTATAATCATCTTATGATTATTGAGCATCCCATATATGAAGGCAGTTTAATTAAGGAGAGGTTCGCGTATCGCTTCTTCAACAAGCAAGTTTCTCCAGCTGGTAACATTGTTGCATTTAGAGCTCCAATGTATGTTATCGAAGGTCTTATCGACCTAGAAGACTCTCTTAGTAAAGACTATATCTTTAGTGATGATGCTATTAACTTCTGCTGGGAGATTCCTAACTTGTGCCCTCTTGGCGCCGTTGCATTCCAGCGGTGGTTTAATGTAAATATTGCATTTACTTTATCTAAGCTTACCGGTCTTAAGATTGGTGTAGATGGTGATGACCTTATGGTAGATGAGAAGTTTACTGGTTCAGATCGAGTAGAACGTGATCAAGGTAAAGCTAGTGTATCAATTACTTACTCTAAGAATAATGTAGCTATTGGTCATACCGGTATTAATATTAAGGCTGGTAGTAAGGCTCCTGGATTTGCTTATTCTACTAATCTTACTGATGGTGAAGCAAAGATCTTTATGGAGACGATATGTAATATCTTTAATAATGAAGTAAAAGATATTTGTATTGCTGCTAGTAAAGTAATTGTATGAATATATTCGATTTATTTAAAGAGTTATTCTTTAAGATGAAATCGATAGACTGTCGTAATAGTGAAGGCATGCAATTGTTCATACCTTTTATGATTAATCGATGGTTATCGTTTTATAGTAAAGCTCAGACTCTATTTGTAAATGAGACTCTTAACAAGTACTCTAATGTTATCGATGACAAAATGCAGATGTACAGTATGTACTATAACTTAATTCCAAAAATGCATTTTAAGAAGATACCATATGTAAAGAAAGTAAAAGACAATCCAGAAGAGGAAATAGAGCATCTATCACTAATTGCATCCAACCTAAACATCTCTACGAGAGAGATTAAACAGAACATCGAAATATATAACAACCTTAAAGCACGAACATTATGAAACATAACATGGATCTTTTAACACCTGTTGGTAAATAGCCGTATGCCTCTAGACATTGACTTACTACCGACTACTCGTAGTCTTATTGACCTATCTTCTCATTCCTCTGGAGATTTCGGATTAGATGATTATGAATTATCCTTTATCCTAGATGATATTATGCTTGTTGAATATGTAGATATTTCTTCAGACGGTGATAGCATTACTCGTAACGGTCTTTTTGTACCAACCAACGCCCTTACAAAAGCTTGGCGTAAAGCTCGAGTTATTCTCACAGGTCCTAACGTCAAGCATGCTAAGAAAGGTGATATTGTAGTCTTTCCAAACAATTTAGGTGTCACTGTTTCTAATATGGACATCGAAGGTCATGGTAAGATCAAGAAAGGTATATTTTTAAACGAAAGTAGAATTTTTGGTATCTGTAAAGAAAAAAATGAAAGTACAAAGACAATCTCTTGATAATATTCTATTATCAAACGTATGTGAAATTAGATTTCTACGTAAAATCCCAGTAACTGGTAAAGCTCTTACGCGTAGAATGTGGTGCACAAAAAGTTACGATTTACTTACCTCAACTAACGGTAAGGTTTCGTTAAACTATAGAGCCCCAACTAACCCTAAAAAGGTAAACGAAACAAATGATAACATCCTTGTCGTATGGGATGTATTCATGCAAGACTATAGAGCTATTAGTATGTTAGAGTGTGAGCTAATTCAGCAAATTCCTGCTGACGAATCATTCTGGCAATTCTTTAATGATAATCTATATAATATGACTGCAGAACAAAAAGCAGCGTTTATGAATTCATGAAATTAGATCAATATAGCGACTGTTTTAAATATCTCCTACTAAGAGATGTCTGTATCAAGATTAATAATAAAATTATTAGGACTGGTAAAATTAAAAACTTCGCTATAAAGCAGTTTTATATAAAGCTGTTTATTGAGAATCATAAAGGTCATATTAGACTACTTGAGCTACCATATCCATTCGGTATATCTAAAGTAGATGAGATAACATCACTCGATTATAACATAGATACATTCTGTGGAAATAATAAGGATCTTAAGTGTAAGTTAAAATTTCTGAGTAAGAAAAATGTTAGTAAGTTCTATGATACAGTGGTAGATATAACTGTAATGTAACGAACTACCTTATAATAATTATTATGTCACAAAGCTTATTACAGAGCTTCCCAGCTCCGTATACTCCTAACTCTGCGCAAGTTAAATTACTAAATAAAATTGAAGAGGCTTTTAACGATGGTTACAAATTTGTAGTTTGTTGTGCTCCGACTGGTTCGGGTAAGTCATTTATCTCAAAGACTATTAGTAATAGTTCGAGAGAGCCATAAGGAATTTGTAAACCATATTACTAGCTATTCAGCATTCAAGCATAACTATGGCGGTGGATACGCTAGTGCTGAAGAGTGTGAAGAGCAGCCTGCATTCGGAGCCTTTGCGTTAACTATTACTAAGACTCTACAAGATCAATACAAGAGTATGTTTGAGGATACTGCAGTATTGAAAGGTAAGTCTAACTATCAGTGTGCAATTGATGATAGCTATAATGTAGATATGGCTCCTTGTACTTTACTAAAGTCTATTAAAGAGGACTGTTGGTCAAAGAATAAGTGTCCTTACTATAATGCTAGAAATCAATCGCTGATTGCTAGCTTTGCTACGCTGAACTATAATATGTTCTTCTCTCTACCTAATCATGTTAAGAAGCGTGAATACATAGTATGTGATGAAGCATCTGAGTTAGAAGATCAGCTAGTAAAGCAATTTACTTGTACTGTTAACTTCGATACTCTTAAGAAGAGTGAAATCAATATTTCACCGTTTGATAGCTCTAATTATGGTAAAGCATTAAAGTGGGTATCGTTAATGTCAGTGAGAATTAGTGAGCGTATCGAAGAAGTAAAGGATATCGTAACTAAGGGATCAAAAGGTATAAAGTCTCTCAGTAAGAACTTTATTGATGCGCGCAAGGCTGAGATGATCTCGTTAAGAGCACTGCAGACTAAGCTTAGTATTCTTGAAGAGACTTGGAATGACTGCGAGTATATTTTTGAGAATGACTTTAAGTCTGTAACCTTTGTACCTCTCAAGGTTAATAAGCTTTCGAGGTTTCTGTTTAACTTTGGTGAGAAGATAGTGCTAATGTCAGCTACTATTATCGATCATAAGAATTACTGTAAGTCTCTAGGTATCGACCATTATAAGTACATTGAAGTAGAGTCTTCGTTTGATCCTGGTAATGCTCCTATCTATGTTCAGACTAAGGTTAAGCTAAGTTATAGTAATCTTAATCAGAACCTACCTAAGATTAAGAAGCAGATTATGGAGATCTGTAACTTTCATAAAAATGAAAAAGGATTGATTCATACCCATACTAACACCATAACTACTTACTTAAATAGAAATATAAATGAAAAGCGATTCCTATTTCGAGAACCTGGGGTTAATAACGAAAATATCTTGCAGCAGCATGTTGACACAACAGATCCAACAGTATTGGTATCACCTTCAATGGGCTATGGGGTTGATCTCAAAGATGATCTAGCTCGATTTCAGATTATTATTAAGGCACCTTACTTGCCTATGAATGATAATCGAATCAAGAAGATAATGAAGATTGATCCTGACTGGTATGTAAATAAGATGCTAAGTTCTTTGATTCAGTCGTGTGGTAGAGCTGTAAGATCGAAGAAGGATCATTGCATTACCTATATCTTAGATGGTGCTATTATTGAGAGTGTTATAAATAACAAGAATAAACTACCCAAGTACTTTTTAGATAGATTTGTTTGATTAAGTATTCTACACAGGTAGAATATGAAAGACTATACATATTTCTTTGAAATAAAAAACTTATTAACTCAATTTGTAGCAGCTTTCGACGATGTTACTATCAAAAGATATAATAAGGATCGGATACCTGAGGAGGTAATAGATGTTAGATACGTACTCGCTCCTAAACAGCGAGTAATGTACGATATAGTTAATAAAGCGCAGAACCTAAC
>Ga0049080_10000113_pt1 | contig 24801 bp, 30 predicted proteins | sample GreLakmeER15MSRF_FD_66716 | JGI IMG/M metagenome (GOLD analysis project Ga0049080, IMG submission 66716) | Freshwater lentic microbial communities from great Laurentian Lakes, MI, USA - Great Lakes metaG ER15MSRF | ecosystem: Environmental > Aquatic > Freshwater > Lake | place: Great Lakes... | reverse complement strand
GGATAACATCCTGTAATATCTATTTTATTTTCTTCGTTGTTTTTATCTAGATCTCTAACAGCAACATAACTTAACACAATTTCAGGGGTCCAGCTGTAAAAGTTAAACGGCATTTCTGGCATCATCATACTTCTAATTATGTCAGGCTCGTTTAATACAAACCCTTCAACCGTTGGATTATGATTTTGATCTTCAATTTCTTTGTCGTAACCGAATAGAAATGGACTGGCATGGAAAAATGTAGGGTCAGGGTAGTATTCTAGATCCCCTCCACCAGTTACGAGATGCCCATTTTTAGATCTGACATAATCTCTAATAATTCTAAGAACAGCAGTTCCGCCTGGAGTTCTTGTATGGTATTCTTTTAAATTTTTTAATACTTCATTTGTGTAATCTTTTAAATTAAATTTTATTATCTCAGGCCTAATATTGTTGTAATGACACCAGCGATGTGCATGCCACACGTCAAGATAATTTAAATTTTCTAATTCAAAAATTATAGGAGTAAACGGTAACCCTAATTTTAAAAAAGTTTCTGCAACGTATTCGCTATCTATTCCTCCACTCATTGCAATAAAAATATTTGTATAATTGGTGTGAATGTCTCTAGCAACGTTTTTTGCTGCTTGCTCGAATGAAATAATTTGTGACTTGTCTTTCGGATGAAGTGTGATTACAAAGTCTCTTTCTGGTACAGGATTAGATTTAGATCTATAAAAATGAAATTTTATCCATCCATCTTTGCCAAAACTACCGGATATCATTTATTTTTTCTAACTCTAAATGCAATAACTTTTCTTAGGTCAGTTGCCCATACAGCAGACGGTCTTGTGGTATGCAATGTTCTGCCATCGTATACTATAATCCGTCCTGGTTTTGGACTTACAACTTTATCGGCCCATCCCATGTTAAAATCTCGTCCTTGTGTATGTGCTACCTGTTTTTGATATTGTTGGTGATCGCCAACTTCGCCTTCGGGATCGTTTTCGTAGAATACACATTCAGCGAACCAACTAGGATACCATTCTAAGTTTGCAACATACAACAGCGTACAAGTATCTTCGTCGCCCAGATTAATTGTGTCTCTATGAATACCGTGACTTCTTTTTATAGATTCGTTTGGCTGTCCATTTGTATATACACGCCATCCTTGTTCTAGGTTAGGATCTTGCGTAGCAGGTGCGTTCCAATCTTTCCATTCATTTGTATCCGGCAAACTCATTTCTTCTGGTGTACCAGTGATGGAATATTGATTACCTAACGAATTGTTTATTGTCTTCCACAATTCCCAAATAACAGGATGATTCTGTTCTAGCCCATACTCGTCGCTGGCAAAACAGGTTCTATGCATCCATTGGGTAGGATTTCTTGGGGGAACAGTTAACGCCCAACCCCTTTCTTTATCCACAGAAGGTACATATGTATGTATAACATGTGGTGTGGGAACGGTGGCTTTCCATGTTGCATACCAAGTTTGATTCTGTATATACTTCCAAACTTCTTTTCGCAGTGCGTCCGGAATTAGATTATCATGAATATTGATCTCGTACATAGCTTCCTATAAATATCGGTGCAGTATTTATAGGAATATTTCATGATGGAAAACAATATTGAAAATTTTGAAAAGAAATTTAGAGACATGACTGATGAGAGGGGAGAAGCAATAGAAATTTGGTGGAGACGTAGATTGGAAGGATCCCCTTGTGTCAGTATGATATTTGATGGATTTTCTGAACTAATTAAAAAAGGATGGTCAAATAATACCATCCTCATTGACAATCAACATCGTTTAGTATATGCCGTATATCCCAGCACTGGTGAAATTGCAGGAGGGATTGCTTATAAATGGGTAGAGGCTAATAATTGTGTTTGGATTTCATTGAGCTTCACTGAACAAAAGTTTAGGGGTCGCGGAATTAATAGGTTGTGCCATTTGGCCCTAGAACGTGATGCTTCATTGTTAGGAGCGACTGCTGTTGAAAGTTATGTGCATGTTGATAACCTATCCAGATTAAGATCAACTGAAAAAGTTGGATTAAGTCCTATGTTTTATAGGATGCACAAAAAATTAAGATAACAGTTCTTTTGTCACAGACGAAATAATTTGATTCGTATTATTATAGGTATCTTTACTAGAATTATAGTCCGATACTATTTTTAGAGCACGATATTCATTGTAATCGTTTTCCGAAGCCCAAAAACTTTCATAGACAAATGTCAACCCATTATTGTTTGTCGATCTAGTCTCTTTAAGACATTTTCCAGCCACTTGAAGTGTAGTCATTAACACGTTAAGTTCGTTTGATCTACTGAAAAACGCAACAGTGGTATTAGGTCTGGTTGAGGTAACTGTAATTTTGAACATGTTATTGACTCATGTAATCTAAAATTTTTGTACTGATTGTAATTCCATTTTCTAAATTATAAGCAATTCTATCGTTAGCATACTCTATTACAGCAGCATGTGTCACAAAATCATTGTAATCCTCTATGGAATTCCAAATTCCTTCATAGGTGAATACAAGACCATCCTCAGAAAGATTTCTACTTTCTGTTATAAATTTTCCTGTTGCTTTTTGTAAATTCAATAAATCTGTGACTAAAACAGGCCGTGTATAATACGGTACATCAACAGTGGGTCTACGATTTTCGATGACTAATTTAATCATACAATATCTCCATTTTTATATTTATCTAGCACTAGTCGTTAAAATCAATTTTTTTAAGTAACGGATCTCTAGGAAGTTTTTTCTTAAGATTTTTTAACATAACAATTCTCCATTCTAACAGCTTGAAATTCAAGATCCAAGGAAAAAATGCGTGAATTACACTGCCAAGTGCCAGTAAAAACAACATTCCAGCTTCTTTTATAGATAACACGAAATGCCAACAGTATTTATGTATTTTATTTGTTGTTCTTATTTCGGCGATTTCAGCCGCATCGTCAAGGTGTTTTTTACTGAACCAGGTCATGCTGATACCTTTGAATAAAAGTTGCTAATGATTGATAATCTATGTGGTTAAATCCGATTGCAATTGTAACTCTTACAGGTTGATTAAGCTGAACGGCATGTACACTTTTATGATTAAATATCCAGTTTTCACCTGCGGTAAATCTAATACTAGCAAATAAATCTATATTGTCTGGATTGGGGAATATTTGATTTTCAATTATTTTTTCGTCATAAAATTCAGTGAACGATGAACTGTCATTGATAGGTATTAGAATACTACTTGATCTTTCTTCGTCCTTATGAGGTACACATACTGCTCCACCACTGATTATTTGTAAAGATATTTTGGGATCTTCGCCCAATGGAGATAGCCACTGAAATCTATTTGCCAATTCAATTTTAATTTCATCAGGTAGCTTATATATTTTTAGAATGCCTTTGCTGAATTTCCAATATTTTTTGTACAGTTCTTTGGCATATTTTGTATTTGAATCTTTATGCGTTAGATTCTTACCATAGTCTCTGGTATTTTCTAATGTTTCAAAATTACTAGCAGCCGATAGAATTTTAGGAAACATGTCTGTAATGTTTATCTGTACAGGACTGTATTGACAATATCTGGTCATAATATTATAGGACCCTGATAATTTTTAATGGCAGATTCAATCATAGGTCTTGCTCTTGGATCCATATGATCAAAATATATTAACAAATGGTATCGATCATCGGCACCTTTATTTTCTGCTTTGTGGTATTGAATGCTATTAAACATCCATACCTCTCCAACATTATAATGTTGAGTATATTCTGGAAATCCTAAAACTTTTAATTGATCAGCATCAATGCCTTGTCCATTTGTTGGATCTTTTGTCACACTATGAGTTGAATAGTTATTACAGATTAATGGAATATGTATAGTTGCACGGTTAGCTCCTTTACGGGCTATATGTTTTCTATTAATTTTTCCTTTAATAGCATGACAATGCCAGCCAATTTCTTTGCCTGCCCCTAATCTACTCAATCTAGTTTTGCCGGGACTTTGAATTATGCTGTAGATATATTTGATAGTTTCAGTCATCTGCTTACCTACATCAGTAGGATTATAGATAGCATGACCGTTTTCGTCAAACTCGATACCCATTGATAATACCTTTTCGTGAGTAATTTCTTCAGTAAAATAATCGATCATGTGATCGCCTTGCTTGGTTATATCAATAACACAAAATCCTTGCCATGCTTCTTTAAGATAGTTTACAGCGTTGCGTGCCTGCAGACTCTTATTAGGATCAATACCGTATTCAAACGGACTGATTTTAGAAAACTGTGTCATAACTTCACGAAGCATCTCTGTATGCGGTACAGCGGGTAAATATGGAGTGAGATTAAGATGTGGAATACTTGCAACAGCATCTTGATATTCTTGATCATTCATACCAATATTTATTCACCAGGGAAACACCATGTTATTTTTTCAGCAGTATAGCGAGTTCGTAGAAAAAGACAATAGACAACAGCGGCCACATACGCCAGTGACAGCCGAAACATTGACTAGAAAACATGAAGCTATGGCTCCCATGCAACTGATTACGGGAAAAACTGTACTCGATCTTGGAAGCTGCTTAGGTGCATCTGGACACTGGGTATTATCTAACGGTGCTACAAAATATACCGGAGTTGAATTCCAAAAAGATTATGTTGAGTCAAGCAGAACCTTATTGTCCAAGCATTGGTCAAAAGATCAATTTCAAATCATTCATGCAGACCTAGAAAAATTTCTAGCAGAGACGATAGAAAAATATGACGTGGTATTGGTCTGTGGTATAATTTACGGCTTCTTGAATACACACGGTATGCTAAAATCTATATCAAACATTGCCAACTATTGTGTAATTGTAGATACCAGTTACCCAACAGAGTTAACACATCATAGGTCTAGTGTAATCGACATAGTAAACACACAACACATGATTAAAAGTGACGGCGAATCGAGCTATCTTGGATTAGGTGCAAGGCCTTCCCCTGCAGCTCTACATAGGCTCATGCAGAATTTAGGTTTTGAGAATAAAGAAAACTTGATTTTTCCTAAGAGAGTAACAGATCCTGCTGTACATGACACCTATCATGATCTCGTTGATCGTGTACACGGCGTGAAGACGCCTGCAAGATACATTATGAGGTTTTTTAAAACAGGAGAGAAATCTAATTCTGCCATAGAAAATTTAATTGCAAATAAAAATGTAGTATCTATGCCAGGACTTCCTAGTATGGTCAAGGATATCCCCCAATGGGAATTTGATGGGGAAGTAGCGAACAGATTTCAGCGCGAAGCAGAAACACACATTCCAGATTATCAAAAGGTCATTGACCTAAGTATTGAAATAATAGAAAACAAATTCAAAAGGACAGACATTAGTATAATTGATGTTGGTAGTGCATTAGGTCATACACTTGACTGTTTGAAGAACAAAGGCTTTAATACGATAAAAGGCGTTGAAGCTAGCCCAGCTATGATTGAAAAATCCAAACACAAAGAGCTAGTAATTCACTCTAGATCATTTCCAGCAGGAAAGTATGATGTAGTATTGGTTCATTGGACCTTGCATTTTATCAAAGAACGTGAAAAATATCTAAGAGATATCTATGATAATTTAGAAGATGGTGGATTATTCATACTTACAGACAAAATGTCTCAGGACACAGTTTCAAAGGATCTATATTATAGGTGGAAAGTATCCAACGGAGTTTCTTGGGAAGTTATAAAAGAAAAAGAACAAAAATTAGTTGACATTCTAGATGCATTACCTATCGGTTGGTATTTAGATACAATGTCTAAAATAGGATTTAAAAATATCAATCTAGTTAATAGCAGGTTTAACTTTAATACATTAATTTCTAGCAAGTAAATCTGTTATAGATTTAACGAATGTCTGTGCCCATTGATCGTAATTCTTATCCCACATACCGAAATGTGTTCCATTCGGCACTACATTTTTACTCACTAGCTTTGATTTAACATTAAGCACAAATCTATCAAAATTTTCTGTGGTGCATTCGTAGTCTTTCTCACCAACAATGATAGAAATAGGGCAGGCTATATTGTCTATATTCCATCCTTGACTGGCATGCTGGCTTACATACAGCCATAAGTCCCATACCATATCATTAATTCCGTTCCACTCGCCTTCTTTTTCAAATTTTTTAAATGTTTTGAGATGTGTTACAAACAGATCTTCCCAATTATCAACTTTGTTTGAATAGCCTAATAGTACATCGCTTTTTTTCTTTAGTCGATTTTCTTTTAAATTCTCAAGACTATTGTGTAACAACGGATTACTAGGATCTCGTTTTTCCATATACTCTCGATAATATTGTGGACCAACTCTAAAGGATAACGGACTTTGTGCGATTATACCTTGTACGTTCCGTTGAGTAGCAGCAATCATTGGAACATGCGATGTGCTACAGAATCCGTGTAGCAGTATATTTTTATAACTGGGTCTTAAAAGATCTACAGCTAAACAAACTTGTTCGGCCATAGTTTCTCTCGTATACAACTCATAAAAAACGCTCTGACTGTGACCATATCCTACTGGATTTAAATGTGCTACATCGCAGCCTCCCTCTAAAATCCTATCAGTTATGCACGATCTGTCTTCCCATATAGGCAAATCAAAAAACATTTCAGAAGGTAAGGTTTGGCCTGGAAGTAAAATAATAACAGAATCGCAATTGCTAGATCTTAAAGATAGATGTGCGCTGCCTTCTCGATAGGGCAAATTAAAATTCTGTAATCCACTCATTGGTTTTCCTTTCAATCAACAATTGCAGTCCTTTAAAAACTTGGTTATCGTCAAATGTCCTATTCTCAATCTTGAGTATAGGAATTAAATTTCCAGCAGTCGATGCTATTCCAGCGTAGTCCATTGTAGCTATATCTTCAACTGTGAGATCAATTTTAACGAAAGAATAACCAACTTCCTTGCAAATTTTTTCTAGAGCCATAATCGTTATGCCTCCTAAGCAATTTGTATTAGGTGTGTATATTGTTTCATTCTTGATAAAGAAAACATTGAATCCCGGACCCTCAGTAACGAAACCTTCGTAACTTAATAGGATAGCAGTATCATATCCACGATCAATAGCTTCCCACTGTGCTGTAGTCAAATCGTTCCATGCAAAGTTTTTAAATTTTTGATTGATAGAAAAATCTGGAACTCTTGTGTTCTTTGCAATGCACACGGATGCAGTATTAGTTTTGCTGAAACCAAAATAAGGTTTTACATAAAGGAAAAGGTTAGGAGTAGATGATGTTAGATCCCTAGGACTTCCAGATTCTGGAATTCCTCTAGTTATACCGATCCACACTAGCAAATTTGATTCGTTGGCCTTTTGACAAAGAGTCAGTATGATTTCTTTTATTTCGACTTTGGTTAAAGGAATAGGCAATCTCCAATGTTGACAGCTGTTCCAAAATCTATCCAAATGCTCGTCTAACATAAATATTTTTCTATTTTTTGAATTAATAACTTCATACGTAGCATCGCAGTGAATCAAACCTAGATCTAAAACACTAATTTTGAGATCTTCGATGTTGCAATAGTTGCCATTTAGCCATGCAGGGTATTTTTTTATCATAAATATTATCCTAAGTTAACTACTTATTACTTTATGATCACAGACAAATTAATTTTCACACCTTTAGACATGCCCGAGCCACCTAAGGTTGATCAACAGAAGCTAATGGAATATTGCGACCTTTGGCGAAAACAGTGTTATTTTGAAAGAAGATATAATTATGTCAATCAAATAAACGAGTATCCGTGGGAACATCCAGTGCAACCATTTAGGCCAAAGATAGACATAACACCCCAAGAACTAAAATTACGTGAAATTTTTAAGACGGAGTTTAGAGAATTAACTTCATATGTTACAAGAGCATTTCCTTTCCAATTAGGATCAATGACTATCCTAATACAAAAAACAGATACTGAAGTGGTAGGGCACACCGACGGCGACGACGAATGGGCTTTTAGATTTTATCTTTGGAATAATTTTCAAGATGATGCGCTATGGTTCAGATTGCCTAAAGACTCAAATAAAAAAATTATTCCTAACACATTAACTGATAATTATTCAGAATACCGGGATCCAGTTTATGTAAAATTTCCAAAAAAAGAATACTTGTCTTGGGCGTTTAACAGTCACAAAAGTATTCATGGAGTTCACAAAGGTCACACAGAAAATCCATCACGTTGCGCAGTAATTGTTAAAGGTAAAATGGATCATGCAAAGATGCATGATCTATTAGAACGTAGCGTGATAAAATATTCCGACTACGCCTATATTACTTGAGTTCTACAACAGGCATTAATTCTCCTTTGTAGTTGGCTATTGCTTGTTCTAAAATAGGAAACATATATTCGTCATCAACTGGCACATACATCATGATATGATCTCTGTTAGCCGGACCTAGGTTAATAGCTTGATGATAGTAATAGCTATTAAAAATCCAAACTTCTCCAAAGTTGTATCGCTGCCAATGTTTTGCAACCTCTGGGTTTCTTGGAGGATACTTAGTAGACACTCCCATAAAACATTTGTGATTGGTCACTAATGGAATATGCAGTACTGGAGTTACCATGTCATGGCTGGTAAATCGTTGATCCCCACCATTAGCCAATAGCCTATGACTATGCCACGTTGGATTGCCACCATTGGCAATCATTCTGCTTATTCTAGTTTTCTTAGGATATTTTACTATTTCATACAGATACTTAATAGTATTGGGAATCATTTCACCTACGTCCGTTGGTGAAAATACAGCCTTGCCTTCATCGTCAAATTTAAATTCTAATTTATTAAAATTGTTTTCAGTTACCATGTAATCAATATTGTGTCGTCCGCTAACAGACGTATCAATAATACACATACCTTTCCAGTTTTCGGCCATATGTGTTTTAATTTGATTATCTTCTATGCCTGAGATATATGGAAAGAAATCATCGTCGTTAAACTGGAGATATTCTTTTAGAATTTCTCGCATAGGTGCAGGCTTCACAAGCTCGGTAATATTGAGATGTGGGATCTGAATTAATTTTTCATATACTTTTTTAATTCGTTCTGGATCAAGCATTTTTCTTCCTAATCAAACTTATAACATAACCAGCCGGATCTACCCTATACCACTTGTCTCGAATGTTACTATATCCTGGTTTTTCATGATGCAACACATGCCAACCCTCTCCCCACAACAGTAAAGAGATTAACCAACTGTTTACAGGCTGATTGTTCCGATGACTTAGATATACAAATGTGTTTAATGACCATGCTGTCATAGCTGCGGGGAAAATCCAAAAATATAATAGAAATTCTAGACCTAACATTCCTAAAATTACTAGATACGCAAGTAAAATTAACCTATAATTATTGTGAACAAACATAACTATCTTAGAAGATAAAATATCCTTGATCATAAAAGGATTGATCTTTTGAGAATTGTATGTTAACAGGAACGGGAAAAATATTTTCCATCCGTCTCGGTCACTCCAATGTGGATCTAAATCGGAATCTGTATGCTTGTGATGCAGTCTATGAACGGTAGCCCAACTTAATGCGCTGCCGCGTCCTGCTAATGCTCCTAGCACTGTTCCTACAGTTTCAATAATTGGCCATGTTTTAAAACTCTTATGGCTCCAGTATCTGTGATAAAATATCACCACTCCAATACAACTGTATAAAAAATACCCAATAAAAATTAGCAGTAAATCAGTTGACGTGGGTATTAGAAACAACAAAGATACTAGCGCAACAACAGTCGTGGTAAGTTGAATAAATGTAACGTCGTGTATGCTAGCTTCTAGTACTTTCATTATATATTTCTTCGTAGCTAAAAGGCAATAATCCCTTTTCGTGATATTTGTTGAATATCAATTCTTGTTTTAACCTAGCTGTCTTTACAACAAGGTCAATGCCTCTAGCTTGGTTGTATATTAATGCGGCATGTAACGGACAGTTAGGTAATGTGTTGGCAGGAATAATAGTTTCAATTGTCCAATCATATCTGCCTACCAGCATATCAGTACTTTTAAACCAAGCATTTTTTCTAGTTTTGTAATTTCTTAAAGACGTGGCATAAAAGAACTGCCAGTACTCGTTAGACTCCGCATGCGATACCGCTGCACCCAAGGCTTGCCGTAAATTTGAAATTTCAAACGATTTAGTAAATTTTAAATTACTAAATTTTGGATGTATCATCATGTACAACATTGAATAAAGTTTCATTTTTTCCCAAAGGTGTATGGCGCAGGCGCTGGTCAGTTCGCCGTCGTCTGAAAACCCTCCATACACTCTGAACGAACTAGCCTCATTGCTAATACCCAACCCCTCTATATATTTTTCCACAGTGTTGAACAATGGTCGTTCTTTACCAAAAAAGTTTCTGTCTAAGAGCTTTTTGTATTGTTCCAAATCATTCAATGTCAATAGTCGTGAATTCATGCAGATATTTATCGGATATTTTTGCTCCATGAAACAAACTGAGCTTAAATAACATATGCAATTTAAATTTTTACTGGTAGATATTGAAACATCGGGAATACTGTGCAGTACAGAATCGTCTGCAGCTGCCAATTCTATTGCTCAAGGGATATTCAACGTCAAAGTCTCTGTGGTTCCCATGTATGTATTTTGGACAAACTTAAAATGGAAAGATTTAAATTTTGACTCCAATTTTTTAATCTACGACGACACAAATGGTCCAGACATTGATCAAATGGCGCAACATCTTATCACAGAAAATTTTATTCAAAAAAGAAATTTATCTATCTTGAGGAGAAAATTTTTAATTAAATTAGAAGGTTCGCTGAACATTACCCTGTTTAAAACATCTATAGGATTTGATTCTACAACAATATCATACATAGACAATCAATTACTTCAGTGTGATCCTTCAAAAAATTATTATGTAGATGCTATAAAAGAATATTCTCAGTATACTGCTGTTACAGAAGAACGTGCCTATGATGAGTTAAAAATGTTAGCTGAAAGCCAAGGAAGAATGAAATTACGTTTATTTGCTTGCTATAACAAATATTCAAACAAAATTAATCTTTCAGATACAGAAGAAGAAATGAATAATGTTTATAGAGAAGCTATGGTAGATATTTTTATAAATGCAAGATTTTAATTCTATTCTTCAAATTAATTCTGAACAGTTACTTCTTGTAAATTCAGATGATGTGAAGCTATGGGGAGGAATTTATAATTACCTTGCTCCAAACAAAACGTTGGTAGACAGATCAGGTACAATCACAATGCCGTTTAACACCGTTGTTTATGATGATTTTAAACTGCCTACACTAAATTATAACTTTAATAAAACATTTGAAGATATATGTTTAGAAACAGCACAACGTATTCTAAACCATCAAGATACAATTTCAAAGCCAATCTATCTATTCTATTCTGGGGGTATTGATTCTGTTACTGTGCTAATATCCTTTTTAAAACTATTGTCTTTAAAAGAAGCAGCCAATAGAATTTCTATCATAATGACATCAGATAGCATAGCAGAATACCCTAAGATGTATAATGAAATAATAAGACCTAACTTTCATATCTTGAGCAGTGATAACGTAGAAAATTTTTTTGATAGACGAGCAATATTATTGACCGGTGGCCAAGGTGATAAAATTTTTGGCACCGACAACATAGGCAAAATTTATAGACAAGGTAATTTTGATCAACTGGGTATGGCGTTCTCAGAAAAATTTATAACCAGTTTCTGGATAAGCGTTGGAATTCCTGCTAATAGTGCCAAGGTCTGGTTTAGGTTAATTGATGAACAAATTAAAAATTGTGGAGTTCATGTATACAGCAATTATGATTTTCTATGGTGGTTTAATTTTTTGCTAGAATGGCAATCTGAATATTTCTTGTTTTCACTGAGATCTCGCCATCCATTAAGTGTTGATTACTATCAAAATTACATGTTTGCTTTCTTCAATACTATTGATCACCAACTTTGGAGCATAAATAATCTAGACAAGAAAATTAAGAATACCTGGTCTTCGTACAAGTTTATTGCAAAAAATTTTATATACTCCTATAATCAAGACGCAAGTTACAGAGATAATAAAATCAAAGGTCCTAGTCTAAACAGATTGTTCCATAGTAGGAAAACTCCCATGGGGATTGATTGCAATTTTAATATGTTTGAAAGTATAAAGATCGGTTCTATCTACAATGATAAAAATTCCTTTTCCTGACATGATTATATCTGATTTAGCAGCGGATAGTGAATACCTCGAACTATTTAATGAAGTTTTAAGAAAAATAAATAATTCCACAGATACTCTAAAAGCAAATTATTTAGATATCAATCCGAGAGATTTTATTTCCTTCCCTGCGGTGATAAAAGACAACAAGATAATTTGTTTCAGTGGTGTTATTGAATCGGTTCCTCGATGGGGTCCCAACATAGCAAGAATAAGTACCCGTATGTGGATTGATTATGATTATCGACATGTGGGACTAACGAAGTTTAAGGGAGGTTCTAAATTTCTAAACACAACCTACTGTATGCCAATTCAGATACAACGAGCGAAAGAGGCGGGTATTAAATGCCTTTTTATAAGTAGAGAAGGCAAGAAAAATCTTGGGTTTAAACAATACTTAAAATTAATTGAAATTAATAATAATTTAAAATTTGAATTGCTAGACGACAAATATAATACTTGTGGATCAATTGATCCTATTCCGGAATCTTGTAAACAATTTGTTGCGATTCATGCTCTCACATTCGATGGTAAAGAAATTTGGAATCAACAAATGGAATCAAAAAAAATCATGAGCCATACGCAATATTCTACAAATGATTGAACCAATCAAAAAATGTTTTGCTACTACCAACAGCGTAACTATAAATTCAGACGGTTCAGTAGTTCCTTGTTGTAAATATCACGATGATTTTGCTCATCTTGATGATTTCTCTACTTTATTGAATATAAATCAATCTAAAAAATTTATAGAGTTAAAGAGATTACATCATTTTGGAATCAGTCTACCAGGTTGCCACGGGTGCGATCGAGATGAAAAACGCAACATTGAAAGTCGACGCCAAAATTATAATAAAAGATATACAGATGATGATTACTATATTGATATAAGTCTGTCAAATTATTGTAATCTCAAATGTAGAACCTGTATTCCAGAGTTAAGCACTCGATGGTTTGATGATTATGAATTTCTAAAAAAACAAGGGCTAGTGATAGATAACAAGCACTACACGGCAAAAACTATATCGGATAGTGATTTAGAAAAAATATTTGAATTAATAGAGAATTTAGACAAAAAAAGAATTACAATAGAAGTCAAAGGCGGAGAACCATTTTTAGGTTCAGGCGCAGAAAGATTTTTTAAAAAATTATCTCAACTACGAAATAGCAACAAAATTATTATAGAACTCTTTAGTAATGGGACTTACTACCCAGAATGGTTGGCAAGTATAGTGCCAAACTTTATGAAATTTAATTTGTGGTTAAGTATCGATGGCATGCACGATGTTTACGAGTATATTCGAGGAGATAGTACTAGACATACCTACAGTAATTTTTTGACAAATTTAGACAAATTTAGAAAATTAGAAACTATAGATTTAAAGTTGATATATCTTGTACAGAATACAAATGTGCATCAGGTTAAAAAATTTCAAGAAACTTTTATAGATAATATTTGTTGGCAAATTTTAGAATATCCAGCCCACTACAAATTAAGGAATATACCAGAAAAATCAAAATCTTGGATTATTGACGATCTTAAATTAATTACGCCTACAGGAAAAAATGAATTTTATAAAATATCACATATGATCGATATGCTGTTAGAACCCCTCGATTCTAAATCTTATGAAAATTATATTAAATTTTCCGCGCATCTTGACAACCGAAGAAATCAACGATTGATTAATGTTGTTCCCCACATGTTAGATGAACAGGCACAATTATTGTATCGCAGTATTATTGTATAATGTTTTTTAAAACTTCTTCATATGGAGTATCAGTCCACTGCCAAGTGAGCATTCTTCTTGCTCCAGGATTTGGCGATAGTACAGAGTGAATTTCGCTTACATTAAGTAGATAACAATCATTCTTTTTTGCAATAAATTTTCCTACGGTATTTACTTGACGCAGATCGTAGATGTTGGCTGTAGATTTCCCGGGGTAAACAAATGCGTCGATATTTTCTTTTTCTTTATGAAAGAATGTTGTTGAACCATTGGGCTCAAAATACAAATTTACACAGCAGGACACGTTGTGATCTCTGTGAGGCAGTAAAAGACCCTCTCCTATAATTTCCGAAAAAAACACATAATCAGCTGGTATTTTACAAATTGGATTTGAAGACAGTGTTTTGAAATATTCGGGGTCTTTAATAAAATAATAAGAAATTTGTGGTCTCGGAGGATTGCCGTAAGATATGTGATGTCTTCCTTTTAATCTTTCTGGATCAAATTCTTTTATAGAGTAATTAATTTTTTCAAATAAATTCATAGGCTGATATGTTGTGTGTAAATATGCTACTATTTACTCATTGAGAACTCGACTTTGATTTTTTCAAAAAACAACCATCTTAACTATTGGTATAATGATGATCCAAATAATCTTTACAGACAACATTGGTATGATCTTATATCTTTTCAACTAGGGGGCATCCAACGTCCTCCCAAAACATTTAGACAGGAATGTGGTATTGCCGCCGCCGAAATTTATGAAATATACCCAGACATCCATATTGGGCTTACTGGCGGCCTAGACAGTAACGTTTGTTTGGATTCTTTTTTGTCTATGGGCATCAAACCTGGAATTTTTATCATCAAATTTAAAGGCGACCTAAATCCAATTGATGCTGACTATGCCGTAAACAAATGCAAAGAATTAGACATCGATCCTGTTATTGTAGAAATTGATCCCTACGAATTTGTTGAAGAACATGTGATGAACGTGGCCAAAGAATTTCAAATTTATTCGATGTATCAAGCCTTACACATTCATGCCTGCAGAAATTTTACATTCCCGTTTATCACGGTAGATGAAATTGAGTTACGTAGAGACAGTCATCCTAAGTCTCTTTGGAGTTTTGTCAAGAAAGAAGATCAAGACATGTGCTGGAGAAGATTTGCATCAACTACAGGTGTCCGTGCTATTAACAATTTCTACACATGGAGTCCAGAATTGATGTTGAGCTTTTTGAATATTCCCACAGTTAAAAAATTATGTACGAATAAAATTCCAGGTAAGATCAGTTGGAACAGCAGCAAGAATTTGATCTATGCCGAAGGTGGATTTCCTAAATTTATAGGATTTAAAAAGACATGGGGCATCGAAAAAATCACTGGTCTGTTTAATAAATCTACTGCAAGAATATCCAAGGAGTTTATGTGGGAACCAAGGGAATGTTACATTGAATACCACAAGCTCAGAGAGATATTAACCGACGGCGGCACAACATGTCAATACATATAAGAAAATTAGTCAATGATGACATTGACCAAGTTGAGGAATTAGTAGAATTAAAAATGTCCAAAGACGCTGCCGACATATTTGTGTTTGAAGGATTTGATAACAAGCGGATCTTTCATCTTTACATGCTGCCAGACACAGTTGTAGGACATGATAAATTTGTGGCATTTGGTTATTTTGAAGACGACAAACTCAAGGGAATAATTGGTGCTAGAACTATTAATCAAATGAGTTGGATTTTGAGCTTTATAGTTACGTCTGCAGAATCAATAGACGGGATAAAAATTATTCGACATTTGATATCTGCATTAACACAATACCAAGAATCACAAGGAATGATTCAATGGTATGTGGTTTCTAAAGGTGAACGATATTTGTCCTGGCAAAGATTGTTCAAACATCTTAGAGAACGCTATCACCATTTTGTTTATGCACGAACGCCAGCAAACGAAATGCCTAAATGGAATCAGATATTGATTTTTACCGGCGGCAAGCTCTTCCCTTACGATACTACAGTTAGCATGTATGTTTCAAAAAGCATTTGCACATCATAGGAGAAAAAATGTTAGATTCATTTGTTCAAAAACGCTATTATCAATTGCTTGTCGATCAAGAAACATTTGGCGTGTTAGCATCTGTAAACAGTATATCGGTACTACAGGCCTTGTCCTATGGAATTGATAATAGTTCTATAATGCTGGTAAATCTAGCAGGAGCCAATATCAACTTAGAATATCTAAAGGACACCCATTATATCCTTGGTCGAAAAAGTATACAGGCTCTTATTGCAAGCGATAGTAATGTTGCCAAACCATTAGCATCTGTTCCCGGAGATAATATGTTTGCCCTTGTACCCATGCCAACTCCAACAAATAATTTTTTAAAAAAGAAAAGTCTATCTATAACACGGGCTATTGGGTTGATCGCTCTTGAACAAAAAATTGAAAGATATTTAGTTAGAGCTAAATTTTTTTGTGGCGATGAGATTTTCATTCCGTTCATTGCAGACGAACTTAAAAAACAAGAGTCTTTGCCTATATTAGAATGGGCAAGAATACAAGATATATCAGAAGATGCCGCAAGAAAAGATTTAGAAATAAAAGTAAAATCAGCGCAACTTATAACACTACGATTGAATGCCATATGGGAAAAATATGTAAAAAGAATTAATGCACTTGATTCATATGAATCGATAGATCATTGTGTCAAGCATGATCTTGAAATTGAACTTCGGTCGGGTGTACAATGAAATTGTTATATGCCTATACTCAAGAATTAAAAGATGCATCAATCAGAGATACCAGGCAAGATGTAAAAATATTTGGCCAACTATATAAATTCGATGCAGATGCTTGGATAACTGATCGTACCCGTACTTTAAATTTTCCATTTAGTGAACATTTATTAGACAACAATGTAATAGATGATGCATATCGAATTCGTAGTAAAAATATAAAAATTAATTTTAGTCAAGCTGCAATCGAACAAGCAAATGACTTGTTAGATACACAACTCCCGTTGTATGTGCTTTGGTCAGGTGGAATCGATAGCACAGCTATCCTTGTAGCTTTTTTGCAAACACATCGTTGTTTAGATAAAGTGACAGTAATTCTAAATTATAATAGTATCATAGAATATAAATTGTTTTACGAATTATATATAAAGACAACTTTAAAGATACTTGTTACTGAAGAAGCAATGTTACTAATGTCATTGGATAAACTAGACGGTATAATAATTTCTGGTGAGCAAGCAGATCAGCTGGTAGGTTCTACAGGGGCAGTATTTCTAGAACAATCGTCTACAAAATCGCAAGATGATATTTTTAATTTTGTAAATTTTCACACCATATGTAGAAAAAAAGAAATAGATGAACCAAGTATTAGATGTTGGTACGAGTTATTCAGTTCTACATTCAGTAAATCTCCCAGACCAATTAATACCATGTTTGATTTTGCTTGGTGGTATGGATTTAATTTTAAATGGCAGAAAGGATCAGTAGTCATGTATCTGAGAGCTCACAAAAATATTAATATTCAGCCTTTTTATTCAGGGTTGGCTTTTCAACATTGGTCTATACATTACACTCCAGAGTTGAATAATATCAAATCTGAAATAAAAGATTTTGTTTTTAATTTCACAGAAGACACAATTTATTACAAAAATAAAATTAAACATCGATCTAGCACACTGTATTATGCGGTTCCGGCAAGTGCTGCAATAAATCAAAATTATAATAAAATTCAACAAAAAGATTTTAATCTTGAGGATTTCTATAACCCAGATAACAGTATTGTTAGATGGTTGACAAAATCATAGCGACTAACAAGATAATTCTATCAACCACCGACTGCATAGATAAGTAACGTATCATGCAGAAAATCAATTCCTTTCTATTCTATATTCTCTATCCCATTCATTTGACTGCTTGGTTAGGAACAGCATTTTATCTATATCATTTTGATTTTACAGCAAAAAATTTTATTAGTTTGCTGATTGGATGGATTATAATTGAAGGATTAGGGTCGGCTATTGTATTGCATAGATACGTTTCTCATAGAGCGTTTGAAGCCAAAAAGGGTCTAAAACCAATATTGTTATGGATCGGATGTCTATGTTTACAAGGGAGTCCACTAGGCTGGGCAGCAATACATCGAGGTAGTCATCACAAATATACAGAAACAGATAGAGATGCACATACGCCGAAAAAGGGATATCTGTATTCTTGGCACACGTGGTTGCATGATTGGGACAAATATTTCAACCCGAAATATGCTATTGATCTTATAAGAGATCCCATGCAAATATGGTTTGCTAAAAATTATAATTTAATCATCCTTGTGACATATCTAGTAATCGGACTAATTGACTGGCAAATTTTATTATTTGGATTTGTAATACCGGCTGCTGTTAGTTTATATCAAGAAAGCAATATCAACCTTTTTTGTCATATTCCTAAATACGGATATAGAAATTTTGATACCAAAGACAACAGTAGGAATGTTCCGTTGTTGGCGTGGCTTACCTGGGGACAGGGATGGCATAACAACCATCATGAAAAAGCCAGCAGCTACGATTTTGGAACAACAGTTAGCGGTAAGTCAAAAGAGTTTGACATGTCACTATTGTTCTTGCCGCTGATAGCTACTAAAGAAAGTAGAAATAAAATTTACGAGACAAGAAAAAATGCAATGGCGAACAATAATATTTGATCCAGAAAATTGGGCCTTAGGCGAAAACGCCAGTAAAGATGTAATGCTGTGGGCCATTAAGGACATGCCATGGTTGCATGTTAGAACATTTGGCAATTTAAATATTACGAAGTTTCCTACACAATTCAAAGCCAATAGCTGGACTAGTGTAGACGTCAACGAACAATCAATACCCGATAAAGATACCGTTGATCTCTCTGTAAAAATTAGAAAGCGTATGGGTATTTTACAAGACCTTAATTACAGGTTAGATGTTGCCCAACAAAATCTTGGTATCAGCAATTCAAATTTTAACCTATTAGATTTCTATAGATTTCTTACTGCAAAGAACGTTATAGAAGGAATTCACAGCAGTGATTCGATCATTAATTTTGAAAATAAGATACAGATATTGTCACACTTAGACACAATAAAACAAACAGTAATTGATCAAGTATTAGCTGTAGATACTGACGAAGGATTTCAAGAAGTAAAAACACAAATGGAAAGATTATTTTTCACAAACATACTTCTATGAATTTAGTATACTATCATCCAATAGCGTTAAAAAACAAACAGCCACTTCACAAATGTATTAATCCGTTGATTAGTGTATTAGATAGGACAGAAAATAGTTGGCCCAATTTTGAATATCTAAATTTGTTCCCAATGCTGGTAACTTTGGAAAAACGAAATTTTCTAGAGTTGAGTTACAATCGAGTAAAAGAAATTGTTAATACAAGTTCTCATATAACAGTGATGTGGAGCGGCGGAATTGATTCAACATTTATATTGTGTCTTTTTATTGAACTAGGATTAGCACAACAGTTAAAATCTCAAAATAGATTCACAATAGGGTTGAATCTAGACAGCATAAAAGAAAATCCGTTAATGTACGAAAACATCATTAAGAAAGATTTTATTGATTGCGTTGTGCAAGCAGATAAGATATTGACTAATCCAGATGAATACGGTTCTATAATTACTGGAGAAATGGCAGATAATCTCGTAGGCAGTTTAACTATGAAAAGTTGTGTGGATTTCTACAACGATTTTTCCGTAGTACACGAAACATGGAAAACTAGAGGACTGTCTTGGTTTATTAGAAATTTAACTGCGAATGAAAAACCACAGGTAGTTGAATTGCTAGAATCATTAGTACACCGTGCACCAGTGGAGATATATTCTAGCCACGATTTATTTTGGTATCTAAATTTCAATATGAAATGGCAAGCTGTAAATTTTAGAATTGTTAGCCATTGTAAGGATCAAGATGTTGGCAATAAACTAATCAATCAACTGGTTCATTTTTTTAATACAGAAGATTTTCAACATTGGAGCCTCTCGGAAGGTCATTACTTTACTGGCAGCAAATGGGGCGATTATAAAATGTGTATGAAAGAACCTATTTTTAAAGTAACTGGCGATGGCAATTATCTTAAATATAAAACAAAACATCCTAGTCTGCCTTCTTTGTTGCGATATAAGGATACCTTTGATTTTATATACAAGGATAACGACAGATATATTTTCACTAAGGAAATGATTTAATGTTCTTGGGACATAAGAATGATATACATGATAACGAATGGATAGTACACCCGTATCTTAAAGAGTGTGCAGTATCTAATATTGACGAAAAGTTTTATCTAGTATCAAATGTATGTCCACATCAAGGAAGCTATCTTTCCGGGGAGCGTGGAAGAAATACTAGAGCCTGTCCGTATCATGGATGGAGTTTCAAAATAGATGGATCACCGTTAGGGTCAGGCACTACTGCACATCAATGCCAAAATAAAAAGCCTTTAGAAAAGACACAGGCGTTTGAGTGGAACGGATTTTTGTTTACTGAAAATCACGATTTGCCTAACATAGACATTACTACTAATAATTTAGAATTAGTTGAAAAGAAAACAGTCAACTTGGATTGTAATCCTATGCATGTTATGGACCTATTCTTAGATGTAAATCACATACCTCTTTTGCATAAAGGTGTATATGAACAAATAAACACTCCTGCTGTAGATAAAATTAAATGGATCCTAGGAACAAATACAGCATCGCAATTGGTTCCTATTGATCATACAGAAACTGAGTTCTATAAGACATTGCTGCCGCATGACAAAAACAACAAGTATGGTGCAGGTTGGTTTGCTGTATATCCCGGTACCATGATAGAATGGCAACCGGGTGCTTGGTTTATAACTGTGGCTAATCCCAGCAAGGATGGTACAGTAATTGATGTATTTAAATATAGAGATACTCGATATAGCGAAGCAAATTGGAACACCAACAATGATGTTTGGGAAACAGCATTTTCACAAGATTGTAAACAAGCAACTAGAATGAAAAAATATTATGTTTCGATAGATAATTTAGAACCTGAAAAGTTACATTTTAGATCATGTCTTCGCTAACTAATTTTTACAATTCAAAACATAACGAAGATACACCAATCACGCAATTGCCGGGATTCGGAAAAAATTCTTGGATAAAGTATAGGCTTAACAGATCGTATACTAATCCCTGGCCAGTGTCAGAGATGGATGTATATCTGTGCCCCACTGAACCTGCAAAAATAATTTCTGTTAATCAGGCAGCTAAAAATGTTGCTACAGATATTGCATATAATTATAACAACCTATATGTGGCCATGAGCGGGGGAATAGATAGCGAGTTTGTTGCTAGAACTTTTTTAGAATTAGGAATACCGTTTACTCCTATAATATTTAAGGTTGAAGATTTAAATGAATTAGATATATGGTGGGCTTTTAAATGGTGTCGAGAAAATAAAATCGAACCTGTGGTTGTGGAAGCTGGCGGAGATGAATGGGTACAAAGAGTAATTACTATCAGTCGAGATTTTTGTGGTAGGTTTGGTGCTGGAAATGGAACAATGTCTTTTCTTTACGACTATGTGAGAAACGTTAACGGAAAATTAATTACTGGTGGCGGGTTTCCTGAATATTATCCAGATGAAAATCTTTCTTATATGTGGACCAGATATATAGATTCGAAGATGAACAATAAAAATGGATATCTAATACACGAACCAGATATAATACAGGCTATTATGTACCCAGAGATGCCTTTCAACTTTTTAAGTTGGACTTCGGAGATTGTTCTTAGTTACGTTGCAGCTAGAGATATGACAAAGACCAGTGCAGAAAATAAATCTGTGATTATGAATTGCCATCCTCGTCCTAAAAATATAGGAGTTGGAGACTTATTTTTTAGAACTCATCCTGTTTTAAAAAACTGGATTTTAATTAGACGAAAAATTGGTACAACTGAAGCCGAATATATTGGAAGCAAAGAAGAAATTATTCAAATGCTGACCACGGGAATTGGGCATGACAAAAGATAATTTTACACTTGTTATTGTTTTTTTTCCTAACTGTTGGAACGATTCTGTTCCCAAAGTTGGTATATATCTAGATGGAGAATTACTGGCTGTTGAACATTTATACAAAAATCAAGATATTATCAAGTTTGAATATGAAATAGAATTAGATTATGGCAATCATGAAATATCTGTGAAATATGAAAATAAAAATAAAGAAGATGTATTTTGGCATGAAGGAAAACGACTACGTGAAAATTTTATTAAGATAGAAAAGATTTATATCGACTTCGTTGACTTATCAAATCTAGTAAAGAAAAAACACAAACCAGTGATGCTATTAACCCAAGAAGAATTTGTAATCAAATTTCAAAGCCCAATTTATTATTGGATGTTGCATGAAGTAGATAAATTCTAATATAAATAGACGTATGAAACAGTTATTTTATCCTAGAGAATGGTTTTTTATAATGATGCAGTTGTTAGGAGCAGCCGCGTTTGTCTATGCTCTGCTGAATCCGGCAGGTTTAGATTATTGGTTATTGTCCTTGTTAGGGTATACCCTGATAACTTGTTTAGGAATAACTGTTACATTTCACAGATTATTAACGCATAGATCTTACAAGTTATGGAAGCCGTTAGAATATTTGTTTTCACTATTTGGAAATTTAGGCTGTACCGGAAGTTCAGTAGGTTGGGTATTTGTTCATAGAATGCATCACACTCATGCAGACAAGCCTGGAGATCCACACAGTCCTGTTACCCTAGGACCGTTAGGAGCCATAATTGGTGACTACAGTAGCAAATTTAATAAATGGGCAGTTAGAGATCTAATCAATAATCCGGTACACAGATTCATGCACGAATGGTATATGGCTATAATTTTAGCTGTGGCTGTTGCTGCATATCTTGTTAGTTTTGAAGTACTGATTTATTTTTTCTTGATTCCTGTATTCTTTAATACAATAGCTTCAAGATTCAGCAATTGGATCGATCACGATCCTAGGTTTGGTCGTCGAGAAATCCGCAAACATCACGATCAAAGTCACAACGTTTGGTGGTGGTCTTATCTAACATTTGGAGAAGGGTGGCATAGCAATCACCACTTGCATCCAGGTGACTATCGCATAGGACGCAAATGGTACCAGTTTGATCCTGGTAGGTATTTTATTGAACTACTTATGGCAGTTGGTATTGCTAGATCTAAAAACTAATTAGAACAGTATCTGCCAAGTTGCGCCGTCGTACATTTTACCTTTAGACAGTGTGGTATCAAAATACATCATTCCGGCTAGCGGGGCCAATACTGCTGCATTAGCCGCAGCATCGTCACTAAAATTTGGTACCCTTGGGGCAACATTAAATGTAGCTACGTATGCATCAACAGACAATCTTGTTGATAATGAGCCGACATTATTAGCAACCACAAAACTCAACTGACCCGGGACCACACCTGAACTAACGGCCGCTGTACTTACAAGCCCCTGAATAGCGCATGCTGTAGTATGAGTGCTGCCGTCATAGCCGCCCCAGTTGATATCATAGATTCTATCACTACTTTGAATTACTGTAGGAGAAGTAAAGGTGCCTCTGCCTCGTCTAAACGCTAGATTGTTAGCATTATTACCAGTAGAATGGTAATTGCTCATGATAATCATGTCAGTGTTAACTGCATTGTTTGGAAGAGTAATTCCGCCCAACGAAGTAACTCTACCTGCTGAATCGATGGTAACTCTAGTTGTCAACGTACCTGCACTATCGGCTGTGGTGAATACAATCTTACCTGGTACAGCAGTGCTGGTAATAGTACCTTCAGCTTGAAAACTAATCGATGCTGCTGGATTATATGCTGTGCCGGCATATCCCGAAGTTACAATATTAAATAAATTATCACCGGACAACACAGTTGTTGGCAAAAGTGTTGTGCCTCTAGCTCTTAGCGCACGTAAATTAGAATCACCTATCACAGTGTTATCAGAAACAAAAATCTCAGCGCCATCCAACATTGAAACTCTTCCGGTAGAATCAATTTCAACTCTTGTCAGTAACTCACCAGAGGAGTTAGTAGTGGCGAAAAGAAGGCTACTCGGAATAATTGTCCCCGAAACAGGGCCATCAACTCTAGTTAGCATAGCCGATACGTTGATGAATTGGCCATTACTATACCCCTGCATGATTATATTACCAAGTTGATCACCGTTGATTACGGGTGTAGGACTTGCAAATGTTCCTCTAGCTTTGGCGAGAGATATATTCAGAGAAGCAGCGTGATCGCCAACAGTTTGAAATACAGCAGCAGTTTCACTTGGTACATTTGAAATTACATTTAACAAATTATTGAGGAAAACATCACCGCCTACAGTTACATTTGAATCAAATACTGTTGCAGGAGTAACAGTAATAGCAGAACTATCGCTGCTATCAATCAAATTTGTAAAAATTGGTCCGATCAATCCCCCAGGAGCCGAAACAGTTCTGTTTAGAGCATTAACAATAGTTGAGCTATCATCACCTATGACATTTATATTGTAGCTTTGACCAGGTTGTATACTATTGAATGCAGATGTATCAAATGTGGAATTTATACGACCTAGAGCATCGTCGTAGGTAAATGTAATATATTGATGACTGCCGCTGGTTAACATAGTACTAGCGATGTCCTGAACATCTTCGGGGACCAACGTACCTGCGGGCAAGCCGCCAGCTGAGGATCCGTTTCCGATGTACAGTGAATTTGTTGTGGTATCCCAAACAAGTTCACCCACAACTGGGGTATAACTCAGGCGATCTGCGGT
>Ga0049080_10000109_pt1 | contig 25166 bp, 27 predicted proteins | sample GreLakmeER15MSRF_FD_66716 | JGI IMG/M metagenome (GOLD analysis project Ga0049080, IMG submission 66716) | Freshwater lentic microbial communities from great Laurentian Lakes, MI, USA - Great Lakes metaG ER15MSRF | ecosystem: Environmental > Aquatic > Freshwater > Lake | place: Great Lakes... | reverse complement strand
TTACCAGCAGCAGCAGCTTTTTGAAATTTTTCTTTACCGTACTTCTTACGACCGATACTGGCAGCAACTGCTTCGGGGTTGTCGGCTCCGCCTTTTTTAACAGCGGCCACCGTCTTTTTAAAGCCCATGTACTTTTCTGATAGTACTTGATCCATATTTTCTTGTAATCGTGTCTTGGCCTTAGGCTGTGTTTGTGTAGCAGGCTGTTGTGGCTCTTGAGCTACTTTATTAAAATTATTTAGAATAGTATAAATGTTATTGCTCATGATTATTTTCCGTTTCCTGCTTTCATACCACGTGGGTTAATTATTTTATTTTTGTGTGTACCGATTGGACTTGCGCTGCCTTGCGGCAATTCGTTGGTTGTTTTTGCTACAGGTGTTTTGCCTCCAGCAGTTTCGGGATATTGGTATTTTCTAGTTTCTTCTAATTCTTTAATTAAATTAGGTATACGTGCATCACCTACTAAAGCTTCCCCATCTTTGCCGGGGCGCTCTCTTTCCATGTTATCTTGTAATAACACAGATTCTCCTGGTTTACCGCCAATGTTACTTTGCTCTAACCCTTCTTTGGCAGCTTCATACGGACTATTTTTAGGAGTAACTTTAATACAAGATAAATTGATTCCTGCACGTTCTGCAATTAATACTTTGACTTGTTCGTCATTACAAGGATAGTGAAAACTTGCATCCATGATATGAATTTCAACAGGTCCCATATTAGGAAATTCTGGATTTTCTTGAATTGGCAAACGCTTAGGTTTGGTGATAGAATCTAATTTATATGCCTCTAAAACAGTTTTAATTTTTCCTATCAGATCGTCTGGAAGTTCGCAGGCCAATCTGATTCTGAAATCAAACGTTTTATGACTTTCTGTGAGATAAGCTTTAAACGATTTCATTTTAATTCCCATTATACGATATTTATTAAAATTTGGCAATTATTACTTGGGTTTGTTTAATATCTGGGCCAGTAAAGCATTTCGATCTAATACTACACCTTGCCCTTCAATTGGTTCACCCACAGCACCATCTTGTTTTAATTGATGGTCCAACCTCATTTTTTTAAGTTGCAAATCGACCATTTTTAATTTTTTATCCAATTTGGCCTGTTTTGCTGTAATTGCATGACCTAGTAACACTCCAGCTGTTTGAAACACCTGCCCACTGAATCTTGCTTCCATGTTCATCCCTAAATCCATTAGATCATTGAACTTGTCTTTAGCAAGAGTGGCCAGCTCATCCATTTCTTGATCACTGGCATCTAATCCTTTAACATGTGGCAATGCTTCATCTATTTTGTCGATGGCTTTGTCAATATCTGCAAATACTGCTTTTTTTTCTTCAAGAGCAGCCGAAGCTTGTTCCTGAGTTAAATCTTCGGGAATGTTATCTGGCAGATTGAATAATTCTTCTAATTTTCGTGTCATAGTAACGGTATTTACCGTTTTTTACTACCAGCAAAAATATCGGTTTCGTTGACTACTCTGAATGTTAACCCTTGTGCGGCACAGAATTTTCTTGCGGCGTCCCATTTATACATATTAAGAGCCACTGCTGCTTTATCTCTTATACTCTTTGCAGCTTCCATTGTTGTTTCCTTAGTTGGCTTAACTTCAATTACTTCACCATGTCTTTTACCGTTTTTATCAACATAAATGATTAAAAAATCAGGAACATAAATTGTATTTTTTCCAGTAAATGGATTTTTATAATTAACATGGATAGCTTCGCTGGCCCATTGTACTACTGCGGGATTGTTATCACAAAATCTCATAAAAGCAAATTCCCAACTTGACCTATATGTTGGCTCTCGCTTTCCAACATATTTGGCAGGATTTTGTACTGTGTATTTTCCCTGACTATACTTGCTCATGACACAATAGATCTAGTTACATAAGAATTTGTTGTCGGTTGCTGCTTTATACCAAGATAGCTGGTGTTGACTCTAGAAACATTTAGATATAAAGCCAATGCCGCCGATAAGTCCGCCGAGGACATACTTTGAAAAGAATTAAGAACTGTTAACGGATCTTCTCTCTGTGCCTGTGCAGTTTCTATTACTGCTTGCACCAGTATTTTCGCACTTTCAATATTATCGGTCTGCTGTTGAAAATAACTCAATATAGCATCATTGATATTTTGATTTAATTCCAAAGAAGGGTCAAAATAATTGTTAAAATATTTTGTAGTTTTAGTCAATCCCGAACTATTAAGATTTGTCGGGCCCGACACTTGTAATTGACTTAATTGATCCATACTGTTATTATCCAAAGAAATCACCTAAACTTTTTTGATATTCCAAAATATCTAAATCACTGGGGCCGCTTAAATCGACACCATTTGCCACGTCTTGTGCCACTATATCATTTACGCCATCAATTGCTAATTTATTCATTTCATTCCATTGATCTTCTGTGAGTGCTGCAGGTTGAAGCGACGGGTCTCCATAGTACACATATTCTCCCGAACCAGTGTATATTGGATTTCCGCTACCATCTGTCCATATACCACCATACGGTGCCTCCACAGCAGCCGAGTCTATATTTTGTCCTGGCGGCTTGTTGAAGAAGCTTAATAGGCCAGTGTCATTTGATCCTGGGGTCACTGTTTCTTTACCGTCTGTACTAATAGCGCGAACCGTTCCATCTTTATACACAAACAATGAAGACCCGTCATCAAATATTTGTTTAGATACAGTATTATCCAATGGTTTAGTTGCATCGTATCCGCCTGATCCGGTCCATGTACTTGCAACGTTTCTAATTTGTCCTGATGCGGGGTCAAATCCTTGTGTTATTGCGCCTGTTGCTTTATTAATTACAACTTGTAATCCGTTATTAACCGCACGACCCACGGCTGCCCCTGTTGCTGTAGCCACTGCGCCAGACACAACCCGACCAATAACAGAATTTCCTAGACCGGTTTTGTTCAATGCATTATTTAAGCTCAGACCTGCATATAATCCTACACCAGCGCCAGTTGCCCCTGCAAGAGTATTAGTAAATAGTGCAGTTGTGCTATTTCCCACAGTGTATATTAACCCAGTTGTAGGATCTGTTCTATATTGAACACTGTTTGCCGGTGATACAACTCCCTGTGCTGCTAGAGTTCGCGAGTCAATTGGATTTGTATTAATATTTTGATTTGGTAATCCTATGACGTTATTACTGTTTGAACCTGGAATAACTTGTAAAGTGTTACCTGTTACTGAATCATATCTGACTTGTGTTCCGTCGCGGTATTGATTAACAATAATTTCTTGACCTGATGGATCTGTAACTGTTTGTGCATACAATAAATTTTCACTTAAGTTGCTGGGATTATAGCTGCCTGACTGTGTGCCAGATACCTGTATCCTGGATATTGGATTACCTTGACTATCGTAATAAACAGCAGTAGAAGTTCCGGTAATTGGCTGCAATGAAGAAGAATTTACAATCACTCGACCTGTATTGTCTACCACGTCTGTTACAGCAGTACCGCCGACAGTTGGGGGGAATATGCCACTTACTGCGCTATCGATTCCTCGATTTATTTGAGAACTTACATAGTTTATTCCGCCATTTACTGCATTAACAGCAGCTCCTGTTACTGCACCAACAGCACTGCCTGCTATAGTTGCGCCAAAATTAGGCACAGTGCTAGCATAAGGATAATTTCCTATTGCTCCGCCAGATACGACTCCTGACCCGTTAATACCAGCTGGGCCGCCACCTAATGTAGGAAATATATAATTCAATCCTTGATTAACTGCACTGTTAAGAATACCAACACCCGCTGAGCCCAAAGTTGTTCCAACCACTGTTTTAAGATTTACATTTTTTAAATTATTATATAATCTAAACATAGACAATAGACTAGACAACGGACCGCCAGCACCATTTGATCCATCTGGTTTTCTAAGATCTTTGGGAACTGAATCAACTACACCTAAAAATCCTGCATCTGTGTAGATATTAGTTACACTAGTGCTAATTGGGCTACTAGCATTATCATAATGCAATAACGAAAAACCGTCTACGCTAACTGGGTTTACGAACCCTGTAAAATATTTGACTGTTTCATACGTCACCGTCATTTTGTTTTCCATTAAACTTCTATCATTTGAAGAATCATGTTCACCGTGTTGCCAACCTGTTATGATAGGATTGATTAAAAGGTACTCAGTAAATCGTTTATTGTGTAAACTAAAAATTCTGATATTTTTTATAAAATTCGGTACCGAACTGTTTCTTGGGCTATACCCCCACCCAATTTTGCTTCTTGGCACGTACTTCGCTGGTCGGGAATAATCATTTACACCATAATCACTGTCTCTATAGTAATACGTATAATAATCATTCCAAAAATTTGTAATTACATCTGCTGCATCATCATGAAAAGTAAAGTTAACTGGTTCATATTGAATATTAGTTTGTACAATATTTTTTCTATTATATGCATTCAGAGTCTTAGTACCTATGCTAAATTTTGGTAATTCAACTCTTTTAACTAACATCCCAGTTTCTAAATTTTGGAATCTATCAGCAAAACTTAAAACTCCCCCAAGAAACCCACTACCCAACTGAGTTTGACTTGGATCTATATTAATTACAACATAATATAAAAAACTTTGTTTGGGTGCTAATCTATATGTATCTGTAACAAACAATTTAGTTGCATGATCATACGGATGTGTGAACGTCCCTTTAGCTAAAGGTTTTAAATCAGCGTTATATAGTGAGGCCATACTAATATTTATTCAATAAAAAAGCTCGCCGAAGCGAGCTTTGTGTGTAAAGTATTTCTTTTTATCCTGTGATAGCAGCAGTGTTAAACTGTGTTATACCAGGAGCGCCTACTCCGCCACCTGTTGTTTGTATAGCATTATCGTAACGTATACTCATAGTTATAGTAACCATGTCATTGCTACCATAATCAACGTCATTATAATTTACATCTGTTAAGAAACATCCGTATAGCTGCCATGTTTCTAGCACTATTGGCTCAACTGTACCGTTTGCACCATCTAACATTTCTAGTGTAGTCATGAACTTGTAATCAATTCCAGAACTTGCACTTGCTTGTTCCATAAAGTCGAATTGCTTCTGTAACTGTTCCCCCACTAGTCTAGAAACATTGCCGCCGGCATCATCACGCAATGATACCGCAACTGCATTCCAAGTTGGGCGACCAGCCAAATAAACTCGGCTGTTGTACACAGGAACTTCAATTGGATCAAATGTTACTTGCGGACGAGCAAACGTCATAATTTGTTTTGTTAATTCTGTCTTAGGATTACTTACACCAAAATTATCAAATGTAGCTCTGAATCTAAATTTAAGTTTTGGCATTAATAAGCCTTGGTTGGTAGCACTTTGGTTACCACCCAATGGGACTGTGAATCTTGTTAACGATGAAACTGCCATATTATGCTCCTGTTCCTACTGCTGATGCACTTGCTAAATTACCATCCTGTATTTCGCCAGGATTCTTAAGTCTGATAGGAATGTAAATAAATTCAACATCTTTAGTTGGTTGAACTGCTACATCTACATACAACTCATTTCTGGCAATACGCTCAGGCGTGTTGTTTGTTGTGTCACATACTACTAAGTAGTCCGTTACACCTCGTTTTGCTACTAAATCGTTTAGTAAACTGTTTACTACTGCAAGAATTGCATTTCTTGTAATAGGATCGTTTGGTTCAAACACAAACGGTCTACTAATAGTATTTAAAGTCTGTCTTAGATAATTTACAAGACGTGCAACATTAATTCTGTCCAGTGCGCTAGGAGTAGAACTCAGTGTCTTTTGTCCATAAATCAATAATCCATTTCCTGGAAGGAAAGTAAGTGGATTAATTTTATTAGTGTAAAGCACATCTCTTAATCCCTGTGTCACACCTATATTAATAAATTGACCACTTGCACTATCAATGTATCCTATAGCATTAAGGTTATCAATTAAACCCCTGCGTGTTCCAGCTGGTGCTAACCAAGGATAACTAATGTTATCACTCTTAATAATTGCTCTTATAACAGCATGACTTGCTGGCACTACCACTGGATTACCACTTAAATCGTTGGTTTGTCCTTGCGGATAATAAATTCCAACATAAGGATTGATTGTAACTAAACCACCTTCGCCGGTTGTTGTTACTCCCTCGGAATTTTGTGCCCAAGCTTGAATTGATGTTCCTGTTCCTTGTAGACGTAATGGAGTATCTCCAATTATGAATGCTGTATTATCACGATCTTCGTTCAGCGCAGTCATGTTTTGAATTAATTCTGGATACCCTGGGCATGAAATTAAATTGAAGTTATTAGCATCTTCTCTCAGTGCTGTGCTACTGTCAATAGCAGATTTTAAAGCTGCAACTACTACCCCACGCGGAGCTTTTCTACCAAAATTTGGAACTCCGCTAGAATCGAATCCACTTACTGTTACCCATGCATCTTTTTGAGTAGGCAAGGATTCATTTGGATACGAAGTACTATTAAAATAGTTTACTCTATATTCTTTTACATTATATCCGCTAGCCCTTGTATTGAATATCAGCATGCCACGTGGATATAATGTAGCATCTGGTGCATCTAAATCAACGTAGTTGCTGTTAGATAACGCTGCGATAGTTGGAATAGCATCCAATGACGGACTTGTAGTCCCACTTGTTGCCCAACGAGCATCTGCAAAAATAATTCCGTTTTGACTAACTGAATCTGTATTATCTAATAATACCCACTGATCAACCCCGGTTACATTTTGCCATCTATAAATTTTTGGATAATTTTCTAAATCACCTGTGTCCAACCACAAATCACCGTACACTAACGCTGTGTTGTCATCTTGCCTAGTCGGAGCCTCTGTAGAAAGTATAGGCCCTGTTGAGTTTGTTTGAGTTAGATTATACCCTCGAATATCTGAACTTAATGTTCTGTATCCTACCCAAGCAGATCCATTGCTTACCATGATATCTGCTCTGGTTGGAGTATTGTAGTACCATAATGAATTATTGACTGGTGCTACATAAGGTTGAGTAGCACTGGCTGTATAAGTTACATCTTCCAACGGTTTCCAATTTGTGCCTACTAATGCGGTGTCCCCAACTTCTGGGCTTGCATAAACTCTTGTTGCTGTAGAATTAATACCTACATTCGCTAACGGAGTTCCTGCTCCATCAACAAACACCATATCACCACCTTGGGTGTGTGTTAATCTTACTGCACCTGAATCATCTTGGTCTGCTGTTACGTTAGGGATAGCAGCAGCAAGTACAGCCTGTACAAATCCAACTACAGTACCTGTAGTAACTGTTACATTGTATGAAGTGACTGTTCCTAATGTTGCATTAGCTCTTGTTTGCAATGTAAAGCTACTACCAACGCCTGGTGCAACCACCGAATTAGTATTAGCTACAACAACTGTAGAACCTGTGCTAACACGTTGCCATAGATAGTTTGTGCAAGTTAGATTTCCAAATGCATTATATTGACTAAAAACTGTACCTTGAGCAATATTTAAACCACCACCTGTAGGATCTAATCCGTAAGTTGCGGTGAACACATTTGCATAATTGTTTACAGTTCTTGCTGTCCATACGCCTGTTGTACTGTTATATTCCTTAACAGACATATTCATTCCACTGCCTAATGTACTGGCTTTTTGCCAAACAGATCCAGATGGTTTTCCAACAAATGCATTTCCTTGCCATTCCGGAATTTGATTATAAGGTGCTATAGCTGTTACAGCAGCTGGATAAATTCCAGCAGTGATACCCAATGTGGTCAACGCTGTTCCACTTGCATTTACAATGTTACATGCAGAATTGGTGGCGTCTGCTGTAGCACTGATAACAATCTGTCCGTTTAAAACACGAGATTGAATTCCTGTTATACTTGCAGAATTAATTGCAGAATTAACGGAAGAAACATTAGAAGAACCAGTCAATGTTACGTTAGTACTATTAATACTAATGATACTGGTGTTTGCAATTACTGGATTAGTTGCAGTTCCTGTAACTGCTGGTATAGCTGCTTGCCAACCTTTACTACCCACTAGCTGCCATGTATTATCAAATCTTTTGTAAAAAACTGGATTATTTACATCATATGCGTTAACTGTGTAATCACCAATTTGTCCAATGTTTGCTGTTGGAGTAAAGTTATCTCCTTGCAAATATGTTGTATTTGTAATCACCGAAGTTGATTTTTTAGAGAACGATTGAGTACTAGAAACCCATTCGTATACGCCCCAGTCACTACTAGAAACATCTAGCCATAAGTTACCGTTACTTGGATTTGCCAATGGTCTAGAAGTTGTTCCGCCTAACGCACCTAAATCAACGTTAGCTCTTTGTACATAAATTACATTGCTGACCCCTAATGCACTGTATGCTGCCAGCAGGCCATATTCGTTTTGTTCGTCCCCATTTATAGGTGCACCACCAGATGTTGTTTTAAAAATGGGTGTACCAAATGTGGTTACTAGATCTCTTTGACTAGTTATAGTATAAATCTTGCCTGCATTTTCTTGTAAGGTACCAGCAGCTAATGCGGTACCACCTGGGGCAACTTTATTTTGGGCGGTTGCCACAAGAAGGTAAGCTACCGATCCTAATGCAGTTGGTGCATAATTGCTTTGATCTGTAACTGTAACTTGTACGCCTGGTGAAACTAATGCCATGTTTCATTTCCTCATTATTCTGTAAAGATATTTATCGAAAGAAATAAAATATGGGCTGTTTGGTTGCCCTTTGCAAAGGTTTCATAAATATATGATGCAAAGACCTTTATGTGTAGTCTGTAATTCTAATCCAGCCGCAATAAATTATATAAAAGAAGGACAACATCATTATAGGAAACTATGCGATAGTTGTATTCGTAAAGGCAAAAAGTTGAAGCCGATACCCCCAAATTGGTTTAAGTCAGGGTATCGAAAAAAATCTGTGTGCGAAAAATGTGGGTATCGAGGTAAGTACCCAGAAAAACAAATGACAGTTTTTCACATAGACGGCAATCTTAAAAATACTTCTACGCTAAATTTAAAAACCTTATGTTTAAATTGTAGAGTAGAAGTGGCGGCCAGCAGGTTGCCTTGGAAGGAAAGTCCCCTTACACCAGATTTTTAAGTTGATTGTATAAATCTTCGATTGACCCGTTATTGTCTACAATTAGATCGAAATTAGTAGATGCCCAACTGTATTCGCTTGCATGAATTGTTGGATATATTTTTTGCATTTCATTTGGTGCAATACGTGCTAGATTAAACCAGTCTGGATCTGGGCCGCGGGCAATACGTATTACGCGGCCGCCTGCATTACGAATACTTTGAATTTCATTGGGAAATCGACAATCACTGATAACAATGTTATCTTTGGCCAGTCGTATTTTGTTTTCAACGCTGGCAATCCAGATATCATCATGGAACCCTTTTCGACAAACTTCTGTGCCCCACAACTGTAGTACAAGTCTGGGCGTTAATTGGGGCATGTTCAAACGATTAGACCACCAAGGGTCTATTTGTTCTCTCCATTCCCTGGCGTTTTTAGTACGACCTTCTAGTAACTCTCTGTCCCACCCAAACACTGATGCTACTGCATCTTTAAGAGTAGCTGCAAAGCTATCTCGTCGAAAGCCATAAAAATTTACCAAATAATCTGCGGCAGTGTCTTTGCCTGCACCAATAAGACCACAAATACCAATAATCATAAAAAAGGACTCCCAGGAGTCCTTATTTTACATTAACCTATGACCCATGTCAACGGTTCTGATCCATCAACATAATTTGCCAAATCTTTTTCTAACTGTTCCATTTCGGCTTGAGCTTCTGCCAATAATGCTGCTCCATTCAACTGAGTGCCCGACTGTGGTCCTGCAATACTGGCAAATTTTCCTCTAGCTTGTCCTAATATACTTTTACAAAATGCTAAAGAATATTCCTGTAACCAGGGGTAAACTTGTGGATCACTTAATAGCATACTGTCCGGTTTATAATTGTAAATCCAAAGAAGAACACCTTCAAAATTATCATTTTCAGGGTCTAAATTTGGTATCATAAACTGAGTTTTTTGTAAGTCAGTTCCTGTAACGCTGGTAGCCCCCAGAGTTTGATTTGCCAAAACTGTAATTTGTGTCCCAGCTGGATTAATTGTCTGTATTCGATACTGCGAGTTATATCCTTGAACGGGACATTTTTGAATATAAACACTATCCCCAATCTTAAGTTGGGTTTGTGGTCTCTGAAGAACTATTTGTATTTCAGCGCCCACTGCTACCAAAGAATTAAGATTAACCACAGTGCCGTCGTCGTACGGAATTTTTCTTACTAATGTAAGTTTTTTGGTGACTTTGTTCCAGGTATAGTTAATATATCCCCCAAACATCATCATTGCCAATTCTTGGTACTGTGCAAATAATTCATAATTTGTCAGTCCACCAACACGACCAGCTACCAACATATAAGTGTTTAAATAGCCCGATGCAAACGGTTCAAATTGGCTGGCTGTTGTGCCTGTTGTACTACCTATACCGCGTCGAAAAATCTGTCTAACTTCCATAATATTATTTGGAAGAATGTATTCTTGAACGTTTGGAATTAAATCCAGGAATGCATAACTTTCTTCTACACTGTTTTGTGCTTTTTGTCTGTATTTTGTAAGTGCTTGTTTAATAGCAAGATCGTAATGTTCTTTGTCTAATTCTACATCAACTATTTGGTCGCCTAAACGAAGCCTTATATAGTCAATCATTTCGTTGCGTAACTGAGCTAATGTCTGAATTTGCTCATTTACTGCCATGGCACTTTCTTGGCTAATAAAGCCGGGGCCGCCTAAATTTTTAGTTCTTAAACTAAGATCCCCTTTTAAATCTGGTTGTATTACAACATCGGTCATAAAAATAGTCCTGTTAGCAATATTTAGCTAACAGGACTCAACGACACATTATGAAATTAACTGGCTTTTAACAGCAGTATATCTATGCCAATTCTACCATTGAGTTTGGTTTCCACTGCTTTGATATCTTTCATAAAAGTTCGCAGTGCTATTTTGCCGGCTTTTGCAAACTCTTTAAGTTGTTCCTCGGGTTTTCTTAGAGTCTTGCTCACAGATTTATCTGCATCAAATCCAATTATAGTAGTCCCTTTGACTGACAACGTTTGATATGAAGCAGCCACGTATTTTCCAAGTTTTCTAGTTTTATTATTATAAATCCATAGTTCCGCTGAGCCCACAATATCTGCAGGATTAATGGACACAATTTTTAAGAGTTTATCTTCTTTTGCGTATTTGAGTTTTGAAATGACTTTTTCTTTGCTAGGGGCTTTCTTGACCCTTGCTTTTTTTGTTGCCTTTTTTACACCGCGATATTGTTCAATTGCAGCCAATAGATCTTCGATCCATTTAATACGTTTTTTAAAATCTGCGACTTTATAATGACTATAACCTTCAACCAATTGAGGATCAGTTTTTTGCCTTGCATTTTCAAGTTCGTCTTTTCGCTTTTGAAAAAGATTTTCATACTTCACCAATTGACTTTGTACTACATTATTATTGACTAGCCAGTCATAAAATTTTACATTAGTCTGATCAATTTCGTCGTAGTAGCCTTCAAGTTCGCCAATTAGTTCACTTGTTTTTTCTGCAAGTCTATCTTGAATTGTCGGTTTATAAGGTTCAGCTACTTTTGTAGCTACAACTTCAATTTTTTCTGGCTCAGCGTCACGGATAGCTTCATTGATAGAATTGGTCAGGTACGTAAGGTGTCTTTCCCTTAGAGTCATCCCGACTTTATGGGCCATGACCAGACTGCAAGCAGTCATGGGCACACTACGATCGCCGGCACGATCAAAGGCTTTAATTTGTTCCTTATCCCATGTACCAACAGATTTCATCCATTCAGTGACATACTTTTTACAATCTTTTTGATTGTAAAAATAATTGTAGTAGTAAAAACTTCGACGCAAACGATTATCAAATTGATCGTCGGGCCAATTCACCGACTCTGAAGGCCACTCTGGCTCAGGGCCTGTATATTTTTCATCCGCAAATAGCGGATTACGAATTTTAACTTCTTTCTTTTTAACCTTAATTCCAGCAACAATTGCCATTTTTTACTCCGGTTTAATTAAAATTGCCATAGTTATATAGCTTTCTAAATTTGTCAATGCTAGTTCTAATTCCGACTGCTTCTTTTCGTATTCACTGGTGGTTTTTCCCACTCGACGGCATTCTACTAGAGCCTTGTCCCTTTCGTTATTTAATGACATAACGTTGGTATACATTTTTGTAAGATCCCGTTTTGTCTGCCCAAAAGGATAAGAGCGAACTATTTTATCGCATACACTTAATCGATTTAACAACTCTGGCTGTTGATAGTCCATTTTTTAATTATACATGAAATGGGTTTTTGTGTCAACTTAACCATAAATATACAATAAACGGAATTAAAAATGCCTAGACTAAGCATGTGGCGTGAAAACCACACCAATGACTACAACTTTTTCGATAAAGTTATAAGTGAACAATTTACAGTTGGCGGAACCGGTATTCTGTTGCACAAGTATGTGGGGACGAATACCCAAGCAAATTCGTATGCAACTTCGAATTCCACCGTTTCTGGCCGTACTTTATACTTTTCCAATGTTGCTACTTTTGAAGTAGGACAAACTGTAAGCGGAATTGGAATTTCCGCTAACACTGTAATTTTTAGTACAAATTCCGCAGTGAATACCGTGACACTTTCGTCTAATGTCACATCAACTATTAGCTCAGGGCAACCAGTTAACATTTTTTGGAAAGATGGCACTCAACCTGTTTATCAAAATCAAAGTGCTTTAAATATTCAAGATTTGTTATTTTTAGAAAACAGGGATCGAAAATATGATACTTCCGTCTATACTCTTCGGGGTGTTTATAATGTTAATGATAATGATTTTGATTTAAAACAATTTGGTATTTTTTTAAGTGCAGATACTATCTATATGACGTTTCATTTAAATGATACGGTAGCAGCACTGGGTAGAAAAATAATGTCAGGTGATGTATTAGAACTTCAACATAAAAAAGATTATTACCCACTTAATGCCGACATTCCAGCTGTGCTAAAAAGATATTATGTAGTACAAGATGCCAGCTTTGCCGCTGAAGGATTTAGTCAAACGTGGTGGCCACATCTGTGGCGAGTTAAATTAACTCCACTAGTGGACAGTCAAGAATATAAAGATATACTAAATCAGCTCACAGGCAATGATGCAAATGCTACTCCTGTTGGAAATTATTTGAGCACATTAGACAAACTAATTAATATCAATGATGCAATCATTGAACAAGCAGAAATTGATGTTCCTAAAAGCGGAACAGACACTGATAATTTATACATAGAACCAATTAATCCCGACGGAAGTCCGGGGGATCCCACTGGCGTACAAGTAGATATATCCACAATGACCGTTGATTCTTCTTTAAATTTTGCATCAGTTCAAGCAACGACTCCGGACACAGACATACCTGCATATTTGGGAGGCGATGGTAGCACCCCTAACGGCTGGCCTGTTACTGTTGGTACCTCTTTTCCAAACAGTCCCACAATCGGGGACTATGCTTTACGTACAGATTACGTACCTAATAGATTGTTTAGATACAATGGTACCAGATGGGTTAAAATTGAAGACAGTGTAAGAACAAGTCTGACGCCAGGACCCAATAATCAAACACAACGTAGTATATTTGTAAATAATACAAGCACATTTACAACTAAAGAAGGGCAGACATTGCCTACTAGACAGTCGCTTAGTAAAGCATTAACACCCAAGGCAGACAATTAATGGCCCTACAACAATTTTTTTATGATCAACAGATACGAAGATATATAATTCAGTTCATTCGTATGGTGTCTAATTTTCAAGTCGAATTTGGCAAGGATCGACAAGGTATAATTGCATATCAACGAGTTCCGGTAGTATATGGTGATAGCAGCAGACAAGTGGCCAGCATTATACAACAAAATAGCGAAAACATACTTCACGCCGTTCCTGCCATGGCTGTTTATGTTGATAATTTAACTTACGATAGATCCAGAGTTCAAAATCCAACGTATGTAGGAAAATTAAATTTACGAGAAAGATATTATGATGCTAACACAGGAGAATATTCTACTACCCAAGGAGACGTTCTCACAGTCGAAAGACTTATGCCAGTTCCATATCTGTTAACTCTTAAATTAGATATTTGGACCAGTAATACCGAACAAAAATTGCAACTATTAGAACAGCTAACTATTCTGTTCAACCCTGCATTAGAAATACAGAGTACTGATAATTATATAGACTGGACTAGTTTAAGTTATGTTTTGCTGACCAGTGTACAATGGAGCTCAAGAACAGTTCCAGTTGGGACTGATATTTCAATCGATGTTGCGACATTAACTTTTGAATTACCAATTTTTATTAGTGCTCCTGCTTTAGTCAAAAAATTAGGAGTTGTACAAAAAATTATTGCTAGTATTTTCGACGCTAACGGAAATATCGATGAAGCAATTTATAACGAATCAAATTTAATGAGTAGGCAGACCTTTACTCCGTTACAGTATGGCACAATCCTATTAGGCAATGAGATAAGACTAGTAAAATACAATCAACACGTTCAGGACAATTTCGGGCAGCAAATAATAAAAGAACTAACGGGCAACGTAAATGGCACATCAGTGTATGTATCAGACTCTGACGGTGTTGAAGAAAAAATGATAGTTAGTTCTGTTTCTATTCAATCCAATGCTGTTACTACCATTAGTCCTGTAACAAATTGTGTGGTTTTATCTGTCAGCGGAGATCGAATTTTTACTAGTAATACAGTTGTAGGAAACACTGGAGATCGAATTGCATTTACACCAGTTACTCAGAAATCAGGATCGAGTGAACCTTGGAGAGATTTAATAAATGTATATGGAAATCTTACCAATGGTACCAGCACTATTACGTTTGAGCTCGAAGACGGAAACAATATTGTAGGTACTGTAGCTTATAACCCATCTGACGACACTTCTTTACTATGGACTCCGGATATTGATACTATCCCTGTCAATACATTATCCCCAGTAAATGCAATTATAGATCCGTTGGCCAGCAGACCTAATAAAGATCTTCAAGATTTAGCTACAGGTACAAGATACTTATTGGTAAATGATTATGTTACCAGCGAAGGTGCTCAACCTTTATATAATTGGTTAGGTATAGACAACACCCCACTAGAAGCGTATGCTAATGATATAATAGAATTTAACGGTAGTCATTGGGCAGTTGAATTTGATCACCGATACGAAACACAGACCCAATATGTTACAAATTTAACCACTAATATTCAATATCGATGGAATGGCAGCAATTGGTCAAAAAGTTATGAGGGATTTTATTCTGCAGGAAAATGGCAAATAACCATCTAAATCAAGGATGCGGAGCAATAATAGTTTGTTCGTCAACTAATAGGTATCTGTTCTTATTAAGAAGTTCAGGAAAATTTCCAGAGACATGGGGCTTGGCTGGTGGTAAAATTGAGCCAGGAGAAACCATAGAACAAGGATTATTAAGAGAGATTAAAGAAGAATTAGGCGGTGAGATACAAGGTGCTAAAATCTTACCTATTGAAAAGTATACCAGCAACAATAATAAATTTGTATATCATACTTTTTTAATTAAAGTAGAAGAAGAATTTATACCATCACTTAATCATGAACACATAGGTTATTGCTGGGTGCCTATAGAACACAGCCCCAGTCCATTGCACCCTGGAGTACTAAGAACTCTTAAGTTTGAAAAAATTAGAAATAAAATTCAAACTCACGAGAAAATCAAAGATTAAACACCAAGCTGGTTCTAGGTGTTTGACTATCGTTTGGCATAACTTCGTGATACAACCAAGACGGCCACAGTAATAGTAATCCTGGATAAGGTGTATATTCTGTTTTAGGAAGGCTGTACCAATTATTGGGATCTTTGATCATAAACATATAATCAAAAAAGTCTTTAAAATGTTGATTGGGGTAAAAAGTAATATTACTACTGCCGGGCGGAGTTTTAAGATAAAAGATACCACTCACAGAACATTGACTATGTAAATGCTTGGGATGACTGCTGCCTTTTAGAAAACTGTTTGCAAACAGATATGGTCGCCATGGCACTCTACTACTATCATATCCTTGCAATTCTAGGAATTCGCAGGCTCGCTGCTTGATAAATTTGCCAAATTGTACAAAGTCTGGCTCTTCCATTAAGTTATTAGTGCCGTAGGTAGTCTGACCGTTAAAGTAAAAGTTTTCGTTGACGCCTTTTTGGAATTGCCTGTCCATGGCAGCAATCATAGGGTCAACCCACTCCATGTGTTCTTCTCGGCCGATCACTGACGGGAACCAATGGTCTAAGTTCATATTAGTATTTGTTAAAGAATAATTGTATACTTAATCTCGGATATTCAGCATTAGAACTAATCATACTAGTGGCATGATAGATGGGAGGCTGAAACCACATCATAGTATTTCCGTGAGGGAATATCCATCCCTGTCCCATTTCTGGATGATCGTACAAAAATAATCCGCCCCAATTCCAATTCCATGATTCATTGAGGTATATAGTACTACTGAGTCTTGGATTATCATCACTTGCATCGTGATGAAACGTTATTTGGCTTCCTGGAAGCCACACATGCATAAAACATGTCAAGTTGGGGTAATCTTTAAATTTAGGATCTAAGGCTTGATATTTTTCTATTAGATAATCTCTATATTCTGGAATAGGTAAAATTAGCACAGGTGCATAAGAACCTGCTTCAAGACCTTTACCCCATCGGCCCATATGATTTACTTCAAAAACTGCTTGACCTCGACTAGTTTCGTACTTTTTTCTTAATGCTTCTAATACGTCCTGATCTAAAAAATTACTGTGCCGGTGAATCATATACGACCTTTAAAATTCTGTTGTTATAAAAAATAATTGAAACAACCTACCTGTTTCCATTGTATTACCGAAATAATCTAAACTTGTATGAAACTGATCGCTGCGATATAGTACTAATCTATTGTATCTGTTAGCGACAACATCACATAGTTCCCACTTAGTATAATCTTGAGACTCGTACGTTTCTAATTCCGACGCAAGAAAAGAATCTGTTTTTTTATATTTAAAAAATCCTGTGCCGCCCGTTAAAGGAGCATCAGGTGTCAAATAACAAACACCTGCCCAAGTATTATAATGATCTGTGTGAATCCAACTACGATCGCGAGACATAGCCAGTTCAAAACTTCCAGTCAACCCGTCTTGTTCGTTCCATTCTAATACATTTCCGCCTGCATTTCTAAGTACAGATGCTACACAGTCTTTTGTACCTTGATTTAAAAAAGATTTAGTTCTGAGTCCTGGGTAGTTTTCCCTGTGAGCAAATTCCTGGCTTAATGCAAAGGATCTGACTCCATCTGGATTACTATAAAAATTATCAATAACAATGGTATTTGTTCTCATATTAATAAGCCGTGTCAAAGAAAAATAATTGGAACAAGCGTCCGTCTTGTGATGTACTACCAAAATAGTCTAAACTACTATGAAACAAATCTCCACGATAAAGCACTAAACGATTGTATCTGTTAGCAATAACATCGTATTTGTGCCATTTAGTCATATCCTGAGCATCATATGATTCATCGCCCATTTCAGCAGCAGTAGTTGCATTATTCTTTTTATACATAAAAAGACCAGTACCCGATGTCACTGGGGCGTCGGGAGTCAAGTATAACACACCAGCCCATTTATTGAAATGATCAGTGTGAATCCAGCTTCTGTCTTCCGCTGTGGTCAATTGAAAAGATCCAGTATACCCGTCTTTTTCAAACCAATTATTAACTTCTCCGCCAGCATTCCAAATTATAGTCTGAATAGATTCTTTAAGTTCTGCTGTAAGAAAACTTCTAGTACGAGCACCCGGGTAGTTGCCTTTTACGTCAAAAATCTGGCTTAGTGCAAATTGTCTAACAACATCGGGATCACCGTAAAAGTTGTCTGTTATTATTATATTAGTTTTCATGTATTATACTTATTCGAGGATAATTGAATGTAAAAAATTGTCGTGTTGAACAAGATCAAGCTCCATACTTTTTTCTATTTCATTTTCTATTCGCTGATAAATGTTCTTTTCCCAAAATGATTTAGCTAATTGATAATTTTCTTCCATATATGGTTTCATTTCGTCATACATTTCGGGTTCTAAATTATCTAAGATTTTTTCCAATTCTTCAAATGTGTCAAATTTTAAAATGCCTTTTGGATTAAAATACTTTTCTATATTCTTACATCCATAGTAAATGGGAACCGTATAAGTTTTAAAGCAGTCCAATAATTTTTCTGTAAACATGTTAGTCATAATTTGATTTTCACAGGCAATATTAAACTTTGCTCTACTAAAAAACTTATCTTTTGACGGTATACGCGGAGGACTACGATACCAATTTACATCGAATTTTTTAAATTTATTATCGGTTAATTTTTCTAATTTTCGCATGATTCGAAAACGCATGTGATAAGCATCTCCGTTTATTTTACTACTCATTAAAAAACTAATTTCATCTTGTTTATCTAATATCAAATTATCTGGCATCCAGGACCCAACTGCACAAAATTCTCTTGCATTAGGCAAAGACAACAACCTATCATCATATGTTAATATTAAATCAAATTTGTCAGCATTTTCTTGTACCATTCTTGCAAATGCAATATACAAGTTTGGCGGTTCGCTTTGTAGCAAAACTCTAAACTCTGCTTCCTCAATGATATCCACGTTATCTATATTAATAGACACTCTTTTATCAAACAGTTGTGTAAAAGTTTGATTATCATATAAGCCATAACCAGGCATATAACCAATTTGTGTAATTTTATGCATTAATACCTCACCCAATCCCCTGTGACTCCACACCTACCATCTACAGTCCAATCAACTATTTCTACGTCTTTCATTAAATTAAATAATCTAATATACAAATGCAGTGTATATTCTACATCTTGATGATAATACTTGCCGTGTTCCATTTGCATTTGAGCACTAGCTGCCATTATTGCTTCATAATGATCTAATCTATTAGTACCGAATGCATGAGCCACAGTGTAAAATCCGTATAATTTATTGTCTACTAATAAGTCTCTAGGCAATGCTTGTTCACTTAAAAAGTTAATATGTTCATCAGCCCATACTAATTCTTTTTTCATAAAAAATTTATCTTTAAGCCATGGTTTAAAAACAGAGACGTTGTAATCATCTCCTAAAGTATATCTGCCACAAATCTTAGTAATAAAATCAAAGTTTGTCAATTCTTTTTTAAAATGTTTAAAAAATTCTAAAATCATTAGACATTCACAGTACGATTTACTAGTATAGGTTCTTACCGTTTCTGCTATTACTGGATTAATTTTTTCTAAGCTAATATAATTAAAATCCATTAGACTCAGGTCGTCTAATTCTTTAAAGTAAGATTTACTAGAATCGATAAAATAAATCGGAGCTGTTGGATCCTTTTCTTTTAAATTTTTTAGTGTTGAGATAGTATGTTCAAGTCTTTGTTCTGTTGTGAACACTGTTCGCTTTGGTACGCCTTTAAACGATTTGCTTGGGTCCAATTCTATACTACTAGTTACAAAAAAAGCGTGTCTCATAAATGTATTATACGTCTTAACGAATTGCTAAACACAACTGCGGCATTACTAAAATTGCTGTCTCGGCAAATAAGTCCCCCGCATCTTGATAGAGTTATAGCTTCCATAAAACTTTCTTGCCAAAATCTTTTAAAAAAGAATGCTTCGTATTCCCATGACCATTGCCATCTTTCAGTGATGTCTTCGGTGGGCAATCTCCATAAATTAGGATAGTATCGAATGATGCTTCCGTAACGTTGTTCCATTTTTACCAAAGATTCGATATTGTCTGTTGCTACATATAACCCATCCCAATCGCCTGTGGCCAGTTCATTGTCAATTGCAGTACAATAATTTTCAAAAGTTATAGGATTGTAATTAGTATGCACTGACATAGTTGTCATCCTTACATGCACACCCAGCGTTCGATGATTAATGTTTACTAGCTTACATAAGTTGTCGACTTTAGTAGTAATCTCATTATTAATATGAATTTTATTCATTACACGTTTATAATCTGCCAGTCTGTTGCTGTCTTCTATAGGCTTATCTTTGGTGTACATCTGTCCGATTGGTAAAAATCCTTTGTATTCATAAGTAATATCTGATTTCTGATCTAGTACATAACTCATAATATGTTCGTATGGACGTTCGATACCATACGCTTGCATCGCAGATCTATTTCTTATAATATGTCCTACAGCTTCTTCGAGATACTCGTCATTGTTAGTATGTTCTTCAAAAGGACTTAGTGTTAAAAATACATTGTCAAACTCAATGTCTGCCAATGAAATAACTCCACATTGTAAAAATCTACTGAAAGGGCCGCCGCCGGGCATTACATAGATGTGATTGTTCATTTAATTTCTTTCATCCAGTGTGCAATCATTTCATCTAACATCGATTCAAAAGTATAAACTGGTTTCCATCCTAGCTCGCTGCGAATCGGTGCGCTGTCACCTTTAAGGAATTTTAATTCTTCGGGTCTTAAAAATTTTTGATTTTGAATTACATAATTTTCATAATTCATATCCAAACTTTCAAACACATATTTGCACAGGTCTCGCACTGTATGGCTTTCTCCTGTAGCTACTACCCAGTCTTTAGGGACATCGTGAGTTAATAGTAAGTGCATGGCCCGTACATAATCATAACTATGTCCCCAATCTCTACTACTGTCTAAATTTCCAAGTTCTAATTTATCTACTAGTCCCTTTTTAATCTCCACTGCGGTTTTTACAACTTTATTTGTGACAAAATTAGTGCCACGGCGTGGACTCTCATGATTAAACAAAATACCATTACAGGCATGTAATTTATAAGCATCGCGATAATGTCTGGTTAAATTAAATCCCATGACCTTACTGCAACCGTATGGACTAACCGGAGTCATCGGTGTAGTTAATCTCTGTACGCCATCTGCATCAATACTGTTTCCAAACATCTCGCTGGAACTGGCTTGATAAAATTTAGCACCAGGTGCAAACTGTCTGTATGCCTCTAGCATATTAAGAACGCCCAAACTATTTGTTTTAATCGTAAATGCGGGCATATCAAAACTGATCCGCACATGACTCATTGCACCCAGGTTATAAATTTCATTAGGTTTAACTTGATTCACTACATTAGCAATACTCATTTCGTCTGTGAGATCTCCGTAGATGCGTGTGATCTTATCGTTGATATGCTCTAGTCTCGAACTTTGGCCTTCAGGAACACTGTGCCTACGAACAATGCCATATACATCATAGCCCAAGCTTAACAAATACTCTGATAGGTAACTACCGTCTTGGCCGTTAATGCCTGTGATTAATGCTTTCTTTTTCATCTTATTCTTTCCACAATTTCTTTTTGCTTAAATCTGCATAATTTTCCCAGCTACCACAATCAGGTGTATCATCGGGCACTTGATCCATTAGGATAATTCCCCGGGCTGCGTCTTCAGGAGTCATATACATATGCCAGCCGCATATGTCTGCGTCATCGTCCCATTGACTTACATCAAGGTCCCTGCCATCGTATCTTGCTTTGCATAACCAGTCATATGCTTGTTTGTCATCTGTGAGAATCATGCCGCCCCGGCCAATTGGTATACGTTTTTTAATTTGAAAACTAACTACGTGCATACCACCGAGGTACATGCCGCGACGCCATCGAGTTGCTGCATCCCAAACTGGATAAGGTTTTAATTGATATGCACCACTCCACTGTTCATCTCTGAAAGTAGGCTGGCACCCTGCATGTTTAATATGCATGGGAATACTTTGGTATGTGTGCTTGGGAATTTCTACTAGACCTGTTGCATTTAAATATTTTAAACTTAAAAACACACCGTGAGTACAACAATCTACACTTACTCCATATTTTGCACCTGCAAATTCTGCTACTTTGCGTTCAAAGATTCCTACGACATCTCTGGGGTCGTTCCAATGATATCCTAGTTGTTTTACTGCATCAAGTTCGGGACGCTGAAATTCTTTTGGTAACTTGCCGCTGGGCCAACTATTAAATTTAGTCATCGGTATTTGTATCCTAATTTTTCTGCATACTCATATGCTTTGTGTTCACTGCGTTTACGAATAGGTCTGGCAGGATTACCTGCATACACTGTCCAGGGCTCGGTATCTTCTTTAAGCAAACTATTAGCCCCTAACACAGATCCCTCGGCAAGAGTAACTCCGGGCAGTATAACACTGTTAGCCAATGCACCGCTAAATCTTTTTAGTGTAATTGGCCATAATTGTTGTTCATCTTGATATTCTTTTGGTATCAAAGGACCAATCAATCCCTGACCGTGAAACGTTTCACTGCCACAGATATATTTAGAACCAACACTTAAAAAACAAAAATCTTCTATATACAGTGCAGTTTCTTTGCCACCAATCACTGCCACTTGGGGACTGATATGAACATAATCACCGATGGTCAGTTTAGTAGTACAGTAGAAAAAGCTGTCTATGGCTACATGATTGCCAATGTTGCATAATTCTGGTCTACGAATTTCAGCACTGGGACTGATGTAAACATCATCGCCTTGGATCATAAAAATACCTTGTCCAGTGCTTGTCCTTGATATGGACCTGTTTTATATTCATAGACCACTGTGTCGTCTTCTAATATCAAATATGTGTGCCCGCCTTCAAAAGTCATACTACAGTCTCCCGCATTAATGACTTGTTTTTCTAATAGAGCACCGTCTGTGTCATAAAAACTAACTTCGACACTGCCTTTGATCACTACCCAAGATTCTTGTGCAATAATTTGATCTACGGGAGAAGGCTTCCAGATATGTTGATGTGGACGAAATGTTTTACCTTTGTCCATACGTAAAGTAGCTAACTGCAAAAACTGGTGTTCTTCAGCTACTTCATTGCGAGCTGTAATATCGTCGAGTCGATACACTGTGTGGAGATGTTTTGTGGGTGTTAATTTGCTATAAATTTTATACATGATAAAAGTTGTTAATTTTGATTTTGGTAAGCCATTCGTCGAATTTATCATGGACGACTGTGTCACTGAAATTTTGCATGGCCCAATCCCTGCAAGTTGTAGGATCAAGTTCTGTAACACGTTCGGCTGCTCGTACAAAAGATCCAAAGTCTTTACATCTGAATCCAGTGACTCCATGTACTACACTGTCGACATACCCTCCCCAATCTGTGGTCAACACAGGCGTTCCACAAAACTGTGCTTCTGCTACTATATTACCAAATGGTTCAATATAATGAGTAGGAGCCATTAAACACTGAGCATTGCTTAGTAAGTCGCTGCGCTGTTTTGGATTAACATATCCTGTCAACTCCACGTGGTCAGGTATTGAATCATATCCCAAATGTCTTAACGTATCAGTGGGTCCTGCAATATATAATTTTTTACCTAATTGTTTGGTAACTTGCACACATAAATCTATGCCCTTGTCATAATTGACTCTGCCCAAATAAACAAAATAATCTTGTTTTTTATCATTGAATTCAAATTCGCTGGGAGTAAATGCATTAGGTATAACTGCATCAAACCAGCTGGGCTTTAATAACATTTTATGTAAGCCGTAATAATAATGCATTTGACTATAGCTAACAAATGCTCTATAAGGGCTGTACACTGTTTCAGGAGGATACCCTATACTGGGTTCTAATCTACTCAAGTCTGGATGAGCATCCATGGTAGGTTTATTAGCTAGACCATAAAATGCCAGCAACATGTCTCCGGGCTTTTTTCTTCGAGTCACTATATCAATGGCTCTGTTATTATAAATTTGTTCTAGATGTGGTTGATGTACTAATAAACTGCCATCTTCAGGTGGGGGGAAATCGTCGTTGGTTACACAGATTTCGTTTTCACATTCGACACCAGCTGATTCATGGCCATAATGGATCATATCCCAACCACGTTTTTTCATATTTTCGATAAACTTTAGGGCCGCTACATTAAACGGCTCCATTCTATAACGTGTGTGAGTAATACCGGATGGATTCGATAAAATGTGTAATGTAGGTTTCATACTTGTTGATTATACACGATATTTAACAATAATAAAAGGTCCCCAGGACCTTTTATTGATTCAAATTAACCATTTATTATAGATATATTATCTCTTTATAATCTTCCCACTACCACTTCAATAATACCTTCATTGCCTTGAAACTGTTCGAGTGCTTTGCCAATTACACAACCTGGAGAATATTGCAAAGGATCTAATCGCATTGCATATCCAGGCTTAGTTCCTGCAACCATTAGATCTCCGGGTTCTACTGGACCTTGGACTTTACAAGGAACGCGGCCCACTAGCGCCACTTCTGCACCATCTTTTTCATATTTGTTATTCATTAAATAACCCGGATTGGTACTTATTACTCCTGCTATTCGTGTTGAATGAGATTGAGTAGCTATAGTGACCTCTGCAGACCCGCCAAATACCATAACAGTGCCAGGTTCATACTTTTCATCTGACACATACATTTCTGCTAAGTCAGCATATCTGGCTGTAGATGCAATGCCATACATTACACCGTTACTACCACTTAAAAATATGCGTGCTGTGCCATTGTCACATACATACATACCCCATTGGTTATTGGCAGCGCCACTATTTGTGCCAATACTGAATTGATTTGTTCCGGTATATGTATACCCAATTCCATACATGGTATTTAAACTACTACTGGTAGGATTATAACTTGCGCCGCCAATGGTGTAAATTGGTCCGGTTGTCGCAGAGGTCTCAACACCCGAATAATTACCGTCTAAATATCCTGTACCAGCTGCTGATCGTCTATATGTAGTGGCGACGGTTACACGATTAAATGTGACGTCACTGCTTGTGTTCAGTGTTTGATTTGCGCCAGGTCCCTGTGGTCCCTGTGGTCCTGTGTTGCCTATAGGCCCGATTGGTCCTGCTGGCCCAATTGGTCCGATCGGTCCCTGTGGCCCACGTGGACCCTGTGGTCCTGTGTTGCCTATAGGCCCGATTGGTCCTGCTGGTCCTGTGTTTCCAATTGGTCCGATCGGTCCCTGTGGACC
>Ga0049080_10000104_pt1 | contig 25685 bp, 16 predicted proteins | sample GreLakmeER15MSRF_FD_66716 | JGI IMG/M metagenome (GOLD analysis project Ga0049080, IMG submission 66716) | Freshwater lentic microbial communities from great Laurentian Lakes, MI, USA - Great Lakes metaG ER15MSRF | ecosystem: Environmental > Aquatic > Freshwater > Lake | place: Great Lakes... | reverse complement strand
TTACCAGACTTGTTCAGCTTGGTATTTTGCAGCAGGATCCTAGCCTCCTGTAGCTTTTTATATACACTCATTGCAATTTCTCCTCTTGATTTGCATGAAACTTTTCATTTGCTAAAGACACACCTTTTTCAGGATGAACGACTTGTACAAGTAGCCATTTCCCATCCCTATTATCTTTAGACATTTCGAAATATCTGTCTAATGCCGTGTCTGCATCAACATAAGCACCGTCATATATTCCAGTTTTTGTATCCCAAATAATGTAATCCCCTTTCATACGCTTTCCTTGTTTAAATAATCCCGATACTGTTGGCAGTAATCGGATACTGGGCAATACGACTTACACCGAGTACGCTCACCCTGACGCACTTCAACTTCATAGTCCTTGCCCAGTTGCTCTAAGGCTTCTGTGGCAAAGGCTTCTGATTCATATAGGGACTTGGCTCTGACATTCCCCTTCTTTTTGATAGCCCACACTGTAGGTTTCTCCCACATCTCATCAGGGGTGCAATCAGGTAACTCGCCATCCGTTTCCATGGCAAAGTCACAGGCACTGTGCAGGGCAATACGCTGACGAATGTAAGCCTCACGCTCTTCCATAGTCCATAACTTGATGGGTAACTGGATTACTGGGGCTTCAGGATAGTTTTCTTTAGTCTCCTTCTCACGACCTTTCCAGTCACGCAGGAAAGCCACGATACCTACAGAATTAACCTTGACTTGTTTGACCTTTTCCACTAGCCAAGCATAGACATTGAGCTGGTTCTCCCAGTCAGGCTTCTCATTCATAGCAGCCCAAACACTGGTGAACTTATAGTCACGAATGTCAATGGAATCCTTGTTGACAATCTGTAGATCCACCGCACCAGTGATATGCCATCCGTCTACTGTGGCATGGATGCGCTGTTCCACTACGCTGTTATCGTCCTTGCCATGCTCAAGGAAGTTGTGCATAGCCGAGCCGACTGCAGCCCAAATCATCTCTGAGGCATCCTGCTCCAGTTGATCGTCAAACTTCCTAGTTAAAGCCACAATCTTTGGGCTATTGAGTAGTTGGGTAGCCGAGATATGAGCCTTACCTTTGGTGTAGGTAGGGCGCTCCAAGACGTTGATAATCGCCTGTGGAAGGTTGTATTTATTGGTTAATTTCATACTATTCTCCGCAGTAAAGATTTAATGCGTAGCATTAGTCTTATTAATATGGGCTTGTGTGGGTGCTTGTTCAGTAACGCAGACTGAAGCAAATACATATCGTTTTCGTACATTTAGTTCTCCTAGCAGTTAAACTACACCTAAGTATCTAGCATTGTTTTTGCCATGTCAATAGGTTGTACCCATATTAGCTCACCTGATATAAAATAACAACATGAATACCGTAAAACTACCTTGGCCTCCCAAAGAACTATCCCCCAATTCCACGCTCCATTGGTCTAAAAAGGCTAAAAAGAAGAAGGAATACCGCACCGCTTGCTGGGCTTTAACCCTAGAGGCAAAGCTCTCAGCCCCAGGAGAGGGCAAAATACCCGTAGAAATCACCTTTTACCCCCCTGATAAGCGGCATAGGGATGCAGACAATATGGTGGCTTCTATTAAGGCAGGGCTAGATGGGCTGGCAGATGCCCTCAAGGTCAACGATAAACGCTTCCTACCCACCTTTAAATTTGCTGAAGAGGTGCTTGGAATGGTGGTCATTGAGCTAAAATGAAGACGGAGCTATGCTCCTTCACGTCCTCATAGGGGTAGCCTAAAAACTACCCCTTTTTTTACAGTCCAGCTTCCTTACGCATCAGGATCACTTCATCCAGAATATTGTTTTTTAGACGCTGTAACTCAGTAATCTCTGCTCTACGTTGATCTGCAGTCATACCTTGGCTAGTTCTACCCAAACTACGGATTTCTCTATTAATTTGTGCCAAAGAACTATCCATAGAAGCGATGTATTCATGAGCATCAATCTCTTTTGTATAACGATCAAAGTATTTATCAGCCTGTTCAAACTTAGCTTCTTCAAGTAGTTTGGTGTAAGTCTTGTACTTGCTGTCTACCTTATCTTTAAAGGAATAGAACAAGTCTTCTGGCGCACGACCTACTTCCGCTGCAATAAAGCTGCCATATAAAGGATTATCCCTTGATCTTGGTGTTGGACGATCACCAGAGAACAAATTACTCATCCACTGGACAGCTGCGCCCGTAGTTCCAAATAAGCTGCGAACCAAATGATCCGCCTCGATTGGGTTCAAAGCACGGCTCTCATTGAATGGATTGCCAGTCAAAGCGCTAAGAGCCTTGCCTAGCTCTGAGGTACTAGCGTTATATTGCTCTGCAGCATCAAGTCCTTCTAGATTCTTTGGAGTAACTTCCCTGCCAGTAAAGAAGCTGCGATTTAAACCAATTTCTATCAATGGTTTAGCGCCAGTTGGAACAGGATTAGGACCCAAGAATGAATCCATAGCAGCTTCTGCAAGAACTTTACGAAGGCGAGTTCCGTCAATTTCGTCTTTTGTTCCCTCTTTTACTACTACGTTATAAGTCATCTCTGGAAGGGATTTAAATATAAAACTAGCCGAGGTGTGCATTGGGAACAATAACCCGTTATCCATGCCAATATATTGGGTCAGTGCTTTAGGAACATAGATATTACGCAGTTTAGTCTGGTCATCTAGCTCTTCATAGTCATCTTCTCCGCCGACTGCCCATGAATAGAGCATGACGTAGAAAGAGAACAGCGCTGCCGTCTTACCTAGCTGTGCCAAGGCTGCTGCTTTATCTTTTCCAGTGTAGCCAGAACCTACGATAGTCATTGCCAGCACATCAATCTGCTGGGCGTAGGCGTTCATAAAAGATACAGTCTTAGTCAGGACTTGGGCTAATCTACCTGAACCACGTTTTTTGAAGTCAATAATATTGTTGGCGGCTACAAGGGCTTGCATTTGATCGCCGTTAGGAAATTCTTTAGATACACTCTCAGTTAAAACACGTTTGTATATAGCTACACGTTGTGCCATGTCTGAAGCATCGCCAATTTGATCTAATTTGCTTAAAACTTTAGATAAAACATTGTTTTCTAACAAACCAATTCGTTGTTTTAGTTCCATTTCTGGAGTTCGGTTGTATGCCTGATAACCACCTATTCCAAAGGACTGTAAAAGTTCTACTACTGGATCACCGCCTTTTACTGCCTTGGCAAAACCAACAAATACCTCACCCCAGAGCTTAGTTGGGTTTTTTACCCCAGAGACCAGCGCAGCTGTTGGGGCATCCATAAATAACTGTTTTAGTTGGAATTCAGGCCATAGCGTAATACCCCTGCGTAAGCCGTTTGCTAACGCACCAAGCATTTCCATACCAGGAATGGCAATTTCTTCCATGCCAGTTACCGCTTCGGCAACCAATGGATCTTTAATCTCTACGATTACTCTGCGACCATTGCGCAAGATGTTAAAGCGAACAGCACCACTTTTGGTAGGCCCCTCTTTTGGAAAGACCGCTATTTTTCCTTTAATGCGAGTTCCAAAGGAATCAACCACACGATTAGCGGCATGGTTTCTCATAACGTTGCGAGTAATAGTCATAACATTGTGGAACATGTTATCCACAATGTCATCAATATCCATATCGACTTCGGTATCTTTGAACTTCTTCTCTTGAGAGATATTGGTATTGCTGCGGACACCGCCCATAGAAGTCTGGTCATGGACATCTTGCATATCGTCTTGGATACGATACCAAGGAACATAATCCTTAATACCTTTAAGCCGTTCAGCACGTTTCTTACTGATAATCTTGCCAAACAGCATCATGTCAATCATGTTTGCATTGACTTTAGTCCAGTTGTCCAGCATCTCACGCAGCTCTGGATTCTTTTTCTCCAGATCGCTATATGCCTGAATCTGCACATCTGTCATGCGAACCTTCTTCTTAGCAATACCAAGCTGCTTTAAAGACTGTTGAGCATCCAAAAGATCATTAAGAATTTTATTAAGCTGATCTGGCGCCAAGTCTGGTGCAAGGCGCTCTTTATCTAAACGGGCTACTTCCTTTTCAAGCGCTTCGTACTCTTCCATAATGCTGGCAGAGCGTTTAGCCTCAAAGAACATATTGACCATGTTGGTGGCTCTTTGCTCACCTACACGAGCCATCAGTTTTGATTTTGCTATTACTATATTAGCCATAGAGAACGGACGTTTTATTGCTTGGAACATCTGTCCTGATTGATTAAATGCCAAAGATCCCAGTCTAATAACCTCTACAGATAAGTTACCTCCCTTAAGAGCATTAGTAACGGCAATAGATGCCATGGCTTTTCCGTAGCCATCACGCAGATTGCCAGATAATCCTTGCGATTTCTGAACGATTCTTTCAGCCATTTCAAGACCAGCACCAAAGAATACGTTCTTATTGCGAACATAAGTAATGCCACGGAGTAACTTACCACTCATAGCTTTATAAGCTAAAGCTGGAGAATCTACAGTGTTGTCGTAAATTTGTTTTGCCTGTTTTGCACCACCAAGCAAGGTGTCTTTGACTGTAGAGGATGACTTTATTGGGGTGTTATTAAAGCCGTCTTCAGCAAATTGCTTGTCAAAGTCTTCTACGCCAGGTTGAGTATCTTTATCTTCAGCATCTCTACTAAAATATCCAACCCTATTTTTCAGCTTTTGTTGCTGACGCTCTCTGTTAATCTCTGCTTGAGTCTTTACTTGAGTCTTTGCTGGTGCAGGTGTTAAAGATGGAAAGCTGGCTTTGCCTTTACTATCAAAGTAGTTTTCGGCAAAGTTTAATAGTTCAATAATGTCGCCATCAGAGAAGTTAATCGTATACCCTTGGCTTCTTAACCAATTGCGAATGGCTTGAATAACACGCTGGATTAGCCCTATTTTGGACATACCACGTTCTGCCATGTTTGCAACAATTTCTTTTGCCCTACGCTCTGGTGACAAGCCAGGTTGTGTGCGATCTACTTTGGCAGCTATTTCTTTAACAATCTTAGAAGTCTTTTCTAGATTTTGAACATTTCTAACCAATTCTGCCATTAGTTTTGGTCCCAACATCTCTTCTAACAGAGCGTGACCAACAGCCTCATGCGCTAATACTTCCTGTACTCTTTTTGCATTTGGTAGGTTATCTGCAATTAAGTAAACAGTTCTGCCAGATAACCACATTCCCTCTACGTCTGCTGGCGCAGTATTGTCTGGCAATTCATCTACGGATTGAAGAACCTTAACGGTAATTCCTTTTATAGGAACAACTTGTGCTTCAACAGCTTCAACTGTTTGTCCACCTTCCGCAGGACCTCGTGATGCTAAACCTTTTTTACTTTCACTATTATCAAATTCAACCTTCATTACCTCACGAGCAAACGTAGCGTTATCTGCCTCTACTGTAGCTGGAAAGTTTTTATGTAAGAACTTGACTAACGCTATTATTTTTTCTGGGTCGGTTAGTGAAACACCGCTTTCCATCTCATACGTGCCTTTTGATTTTTTAAATTCGCCAGGGATTAAATTTTTAATGTCGTTTACAACTTTCTTTGGAGCATCTCCCATCAAAGATACTTTAAAACTAGTTGGTCTATAAGTTTCAATACGCAACTGCCATGCTTGTTTTAAACCACGCAATAAAACATTGCCCATGTTTCCAGAAACTTTTGGCAAATTAGGAAGCATTAAAGGTTGAAGACTATTACTTAAATTTTTGTATGTCTCCATTTGAGTATCCTCATACTTTTTCTGTAATAAGGAATCCCAAACGGCTAACAAATATTGCACTGCTGATTCTTGATTTCTTAAACGAACTGGTTGTTCGCTAATTGACACTGGTACATACTTGGCTGGCATGACTACGCCAGATATTGCTTCTTTAGTATTCTTTAAAGTAAATTTAGCAATTTCACCACCACTAGGACCAAATAATTGAGCAGCTTTTAGTATGTTTCCTAGAGCAACATATCTATTTGTTCTTCCGCCAGTAACCGACTTTAATGCAAAAAAATCTTCTAAAGGAGGATTCCTAGAAGGGTTAGATCGGTCAATTGATGTACCTTCTAACGTTGATAAAGGTACAGATACTCTACCTTCAGGAATATTTCGTTTGATAATGATTTGGAAGTTTGATGGTGAATAAGGATTACCAGTCTTGGATTTACCTATTCGTGTTTTATCTACTTTTATTCCTACAACTACAGCAGAGGCTGGAACACTGTTAACTATAAAAGAGTCAAAACCATTTCCAATCGCAAAGGTATTACTCAATGCCAATAGCGTTTTATCTTTACGTTCATTTAATGAAGAAAATTGATTATCTAACGCTGTTTTTTGTTTGTTTAGTCCTTCTATATCTTTTTCAGTAGCCGTTGGACTTTTTATATCCTCATCAATTTTTTGCTGTTTAAGAACAATTTGGTTTCTTACTTCAATGTAAACGCTGTTTAACTCTGTCTCTATTTCATTAACAACGTCCTGAGCCGTTCTACCGTTCAACGCAAGGCTAATGTCATCTTTTATGTTTTGTACAGTAGGTATCGAGCCAATAATATCCACGTTAAACTGTGCCATTACCACATCAGTTAAGAATGGATTGGAACTATCTAAACCTTCTTCAATTAGGTTTTCTTTGATTATTTCTGCTTCTAACGGCAAAACCCTTCTTTCTAATGCATTAGTTCCTGTAGCATTTCTTAGATCTATTGCCGCTATATAACTAGCTTCAATCGAATCAAAGAATTCTTTTTGGTCTACCGAAGATAGCAACCCTGCTGTACCTGAGGCTGTATGAGCCAATTCAGAGCCAGCTGCATCGTCAGGGTCTGAATATTCTTTTGTATCTAAAAATGCTTGTATGTCTGGATGTTCATTCAAATATTCGGCTGTCGCTACATCTCCGTACATATTAATAAAATCTACTCCGTCAACCTTTGTACTGCTAGATCCGCCAGAAGTATTGGATTTTAAGCTAGACAACTTCTTACGCAACATGGCTAAGATGCGTCTTTCAGCTGGTATTCCAGTTGCTAACATAGTGAATGAAGGCCATTCAACTTGACCTGTTCTATGTATTCTTCCTAATAATTGAATAAAAACACTAATATCCCCGTGTGGCTGTAAAACAATCATATGCCGTGGGCGTTGATCAAATGCATCTACTGAGGCATGTAACGAGATTCCCGTTGCTCCTGCAGAGTTAATGATTAATACATCAATTGGACCTTCTTTAGATTCCTCGCCATTTTGGTATGACGAAATCATGCTTGTACGACTAGGGTTATCTAAAGTTATATATTTTGGTGTATCTCCAGAATAATCTATTCCGTTTTTTCTACCTGTAATTTCTTTTACAACTAAGTGTCTTGCTTTTACACCTTTAGGTGGTGTATCACCAACTTGAACTTTGCCATCAATAGTCCATACATATTTTTGTTCTAACTCTGTTCGTATAAAATCAATTGGTGCAGGAGGTAAATCAGATTGAAAATTTTCTAAAGCATTATCAACGTTATCATATCCAGCTCGGATATTTTTTGGCATTAGCTCGTTAGGGATAAATACCACTTCATCAGATTCATCAAAGGAAGATTTTAAAGTAACTTTTTTGGTGGAAGATACAGCACGTCTAATTAATGTTTGCCATCCAAAATCAGGAATTTCATCGCCTTTTTTAATATTATTTTGTTTAACAAAATCCTCTAATGCTTTGCCATTGGTACTTTGCAATCCAACAACTACTTTTTCATTGTTGTTAAGTTTTTCAACAACCATGTCTATAGCAGTTTGAGTTTTAGTTGAAAGTAATAAGGTTCCTATGTAATTATGCACAACAGAAGTAAATGGAGTGCCTTTTACTTCTTTAAATGCTTTTGTTCCTCCCGATGGTTTGAACATATCTGCGCTCGCAAGATACGATCCTGGAGGGCCTAGTTTAATTACTGCTTCCATACCCTCAGGAGTTTTTATCCATTCTTTTAAAGCTCGATCTGCATTGACTAAAGATCTTAGTATTTCTGTAACCTTATCAACTTCTCTGGTATCTCTGGCAGTGTTCTTGTCATCAATAACAAAATCCATTGTTACGCCTTCATAAGATCTTTCTCTGCGTATCATTGAGCCAGACTCTACCAACATCTCTGAAGACACTTGTTGCAACACATCTGTTTTAACGCCTTTACCAAACAAGGCTGTTAAATCTTCTGGAGTGTCTGCAGCGTAACGTAAATTTGTATGAATATACAACGGCATATTATCTGGACGTTTTGCAAACGTAGCAGATAAATAAACAGTTGGTGGTGGTTTCCAATCTTCAGGAGCATCTACACCTTTGCCTAATAAATTTTGACCTGTTAACAAAGACATAAAAAAAGCATTTTGACCCATTGAGTCTTTATCAGTTGGCGTACCAGCAGCGTTATGGGCTTCATCCATAACTAATACAGCATCTCCACTTGCAACTAAAGATGCTACTGCTTCCTGTCTTGCTGCAGATCCTGGTCCGCCACTTAACTGCGAATAATTTGTAAATAAAACATCTATTCCAGGTGGTAGTTTTTTATTTTTTGATATATAGCTGGTTAATTTTGTATCATCGCCTACTTTATTTTTAAATACTGTTTCAGTTTGTCCTTCGCCAATATCTTTAATTATTTTTGTACCACCATTTGTCATTCCTATTTTAATATTGCCATGACCAATGTTAATTAAATCTCTATACATATCAGTATATAAAGAATCGTTAAGAGAAACAAAAATAGGAATCTTCCCTTGTTTCTTTGCCCAGACAATCATGGCGGCAGCTGTTCTACCTTTACCTACGCCAGTATCATCTCCAATAATGAAACCTTTTCCAAGTTTGTTAGCTTGGATTGCTAATCCTAATGCATCAATTTGATAACCAGCAAGACCTTCTGCCATTTGCTCAATAGATGAATAGCCTAGCTCTTTAGTAACAAATTCATCTATGTTGCCAACTTGAGCTTCTAACTTTTCTAAAGCTGTGTACGCATGTTGTGATTGAGCACGAGGCAAATAAATACCATCGCTTGCAAATCTAGACTTACCTAAATAAACAACTCTTGATTCTGTATCAATTGGCTCACCTTGTACTGGAGTTTGATTTTTAGGTCTTCTTTTTACTGTAGTTTTTAATCCATTAATAAATGCTTGAACATGAGCTACTATTGCTTTCCCTAACAAGGGAACTAATTCATCAACAATATATTTAACCCGTTCTCTAAAATCACTTGTTGTTTTCCCAGCTAAGTCCCATATTTCTTGAATGATTGGTTTTACGTTAGCATATTCTTGATCATCTTTTCTAGAATAAAGTCCACTATCAGGATCATTACTAGTATTTTTAGAATTTTGGGCAATACGGCCCATAGCTTCGTCAGCTTGTTTATCTAGACGTTCTTGACTGTTTTCTTTTGTAACTTCTTCTGTTATTTGTGGTGCTTTTCCATTTAAAGCAGCTCTTAATTTTTCAACTAAAATTTGCATTTCTGGTGACATTTCAACAGAAGGCGTTTTAGGTTCACGTTTAACACTTGGTTCTTTAACTTCTTTTGTTTTTTTAGGCCCACCAGTTTGTTTTTCCCGTTTGACTTTTGTTTCTTTTTCTTGCAAAGATTTATTAATATCGTCAAACAGCGCATCTAAATCTAAGTCAGAAAGTCCTCCCAGTTGATCTCCTGATTCTTCACGTAATATATCGCTTCCTCTGTCGGTGCTGGATTCGCTACTTCTGGGTCCCCCTCGTTGACCATCTCCGCTATCCTGCTGTTGTTCTGTATCACGAATTCCACCAGCTGTTCCACGTCCGCTGGTTTTGGGAGGTACGTTGACCCCTCCTGTCGGAGATAATTGTTCGCCGATGCCAACGCCCTCTCCAGTCCCCCCCACTCCTCCGCTAGGTTCGCCATCTTGGAGATTATCGCCTGTTGGTACTGCTCCGCTTGGTCTATCTGCACCGCCAGTAGTTGCCCTTTGTTTTCTGGTACCCACCACGACTTTTTCGCTACGATCACTGGTTTGAACATATCTGCTCCATAATTCATCAAATGACGTTAATCTATTAACAACAAAATCATTTGGGAAAACATTGTCCGTTTGATTTCTTCCAGCAATAACTAAGACACGCAACGGAAAAGACGCACCTTGTTTACGATATAAATTTCCAGCAATTTCATAATGGTCGGCAACATTGTAATTGCTGTATAGCCAATTCAAAAACACTCTATCTGTTGATGTAATAGTGTTTGGTTTTGTATGAGACTCAAGTATTAAAACTGCTCTACCGTCATTTGCCATTGTTCGCAATGACTCGGCAGCAATGAGTTGATCTAGCGTACCAATCTTGTAATTTTGTCCTGTCCAAGACTTAACATCTACAGGCGATGGAAGTGATCCGAATGGAGGGTTGGCAAGAACTACATCTACTTTTTGAGCTTGGATATCTTTTATTTTTACTAATGCGTCCCCCTCAATTACATCCCCCATCTGCATCAACTTCAAATTATTAGCACGATGCTGGTCTAATTCGATTGTTGTTACGTTTTTAGGATTAGCCGTAACTACCAACATTCCATTACCGCCAGTTGGATCTAATACTGTTGTAGTAGATTTAACACGGGATAACATTCCAGCAAGGTATGCAATCGGCAATGGGGTAGAGTAAGCGTTGTTAGATACGCTTAATACTGATTTAACATCTAATGAAGGTTGAGTTTCGTACAAGCCGACAATATGGTCATAGATAGCTTTGGTATCAGAGCCTTCTGCTCTCATATCGGTAATGACTTGGCTGATAAACCGTACAGCTGCTGCCTCAAAGTCTTCTTGAGTTTGCTTTAATTTAACTCGATCACCTTCAAAATCAGCAATTTTGTAGTTGTCTATTTCTCTTTGATCTTTAGCAGGGTTGAATCCCAATAGCTCAGGCGTTTGCAGATACGCTTTAATGCCATATTCAGCTAGTTCACGGTTGGTTTTAGGCCACCATCCTTGACGCATGTGGTAGAACATTGACTCAGCCATCGAGCCATTTTTAATTTCGGGCCACTTAAACAAGCCCATCTCTTCCATGATGGCATCAATACGCTGTGCCATGTTAATGATACTTTGATTAACCTTGCTAATTTGCATTAGCCGTGGCGTTAATATTTCTTCTTTGCCATCAAGTTGTTCTTTGGCTTGTTTTGCTTCTTCTTCTGTCTTAAACCAATTTAAACCACCCATTCGACCACGATCAAGGTAATACTGATCAACTACTACATATCCTAACTCTTCAACCTCAATAATTTTATTTTCTAATTTGTATGTCTTTATCTCTAAAGTCTTGGGATCAATTTGATCCAACATCTGTTGATATACTTCATTGATCTTAGGGCGTTCTTTACCAGCTGGATAAGTAGTGCCAGCATAACCATTCCTTTTAGTTACATAACCATCAGCTACTGTTGGTCCAACTAAATATGGAGATCCACCTTTTGCTAGATCAAATATTAAAGATTCAAAAGATCTAGATAACAGCTCTACTTGAGTGCTCCAATATGGTTTTTCTCTACTTCTATCTAGTTCTAAAGCATCTTTATAAAATTGTGTATCAGTATACGAACTACGGTAGATGTCGGCTTCACCGTATCGACTATTTGAAATAGCATCAAAGAATGCTTTTTTGGGTGGCGTATTACGGTTGTTTTCACTATTTGCTGTATTAGTTAAGATTGACCGTAAGTTACTTTCTACTCTTTCTACATTGATCGTTCTTTGCAAAGTAGATGCTGTATCGGACATTAAAACTTTTCCGTTAGGAACTACTCTTAAATTAAAATCTAATGCGTGTTGCCATTCATGCGCTAATGTTCCATCACCTTTTGTTTTTGTTAAGTTAATTTCATTGTATCCAGAAACAAAATGAGCTGCGGTCTTGCCACCACGACCCTGCGCACCTACAGCTAGTTTTAACTTTTCATTTAAGCCTAGCATTTCTGGTGCTATACCAGAAATATCTGCTAGGTCATACATCGCATCGTAAATAGCGTTTAAATGCGCTGTACGTTCTGACTGATTGACCCAATTACCAAAATCAATACCGCCTGGTAAAAATTTAAATGTTTGTAAAAAGTCTTGTACATCAACATCTCGTCCCTGTCGATGGTCACGCATACCACGTCTGATAATGTTGCCTAACTCTGGTGGAGTTTCTGCGTCTTTTTTAACAATTCTGTTTGTTTGATCGGTAGAGTTTTCATCAGCGCCAAACAAAGACAATAATCTAGGAATAAACTGATTAAGTTGTGCATTGTCAATTTGAATTCTTAAACCTACACCCTCTGGTGTATATATATCAGGTATGCTGCCTGCATTCGTATCCTTTATATATTTTGCCATTAATGCATCGTATAAAGGGGTAACACTAGAATGCTCATTTAGTACAGCTTGTAAGGTTTGTAAAGACGTTACATAATCTACTAATAATTTTCTAACTAATGTTTCTTGACCATCGTCTATAACTAATTTAATGGCTTGGCGATTTCCCGCTTTAGGAGAAATGTATGTATTAAATTGTCCGCCAGCTCTTGAAGTTAACTTGATTAAATCAAAAAGATAGTCTCCAGGCGTTTTTATTTTAGATACTAACCCCTCTTTAAACATCATTGCGCCAAATGTATTATTTGGATTCGATTGAATGTCTAATAATTTTTTAGGGTTTGCTAAATCTAACAGTTCAGTTACTAGCGCATCTTTTTGTTTTTCTGTGGCATCTTTTGGTAATGGGGCAGCAGTAATTTGTCCCTTACGGTTGGCAAAAAAATCAGCACCACCACCCTGTACGCTTACTTTTTCTGGGTTATATAACGCAGATATGGTAATTCTTTCAGGACCTACATAGTCTGGACTATCTGTTGTTGCTGGAACTGCTCTGTCAGTAATACGGAATTTGTTTGCAACTAATTCATCTTCCATTTGACTTACCAAACTTAATTCAACTGGAATACGCAACAACATTTCTTCTGGGAAAATAACTGGATGTAAACTTTCATCAACAGCATGACCGTATAAAAGTGTTGCAACCGCATCCGCATTGCCAGTTTCCATAGCAATCTTCATTGGGTTTGTATTTAATTCAGCTATCTTCTTTTTTTGCTCTTCTTTTTGAGCTTTTTCTTCTTCTTTGGCTTTCTTTTCTTCTTCTCTAGCCTTCTTCTCTTCTTCTTTAGCTTGCTTCTCTTCTTCCGTTGGTGCTACCTTTTTAGGTGTAGATGGTCCGCCAGTAATAGCTGGTCCACCAATAGATGGCCCACCAGTAGGCTTCTCTTCTTCCTTAGGCGCTTCCTCTTTAGCTTTTTTCTCAGCTTCTGCAGCAGCTCTTTGCTCTTCCTGACGAGCTTTGTTAATAGCAATCTGCTCTTCTTTGCTAGGTTCAATTGGAACTACTTTTACACTACCTCGATTAGTTTTTCCATCGTTTTCCCACTGCAAAGCCAGTTTGCCATCGGCAGAAGTTAACCGTTTCTTTTCAAAATCAAAAGTAGAATTTTTAAACTGTTCTTGATATTTATTAGTTAAAACAGATTTTGCTTCTTTTAATTCTTTTTCTAATAGCTTTTGATCGTTTCCAATAGCTTCAGCAGCAGCCTTAAATTGCTCTTCCATGCGAGCTGTACTATCAGCAATCTTTTCTTCTATAGTGGGCGTTGGTAGTGCTGCTCCTCCAGTTGTAGTAACAGCTTCTGGCTCAGTTGGCGCAACCTCTGGTTCAGTAGCCGCTTCTTCTGCTATTGGAGCTACCTCTGGCTCAGTAACTACTTCCTCTGATACTGGAGCTACAAAATCAGGATTTCTTACAACTTCATCAATTGGAATACTTTGTTCTTGACCATCAACCAAAGCCAAAATTTCTCTTTGACCATTTTCATTAGTGCCTAATTTTTCAGCAACAACTTGTATTGGAATATCAACACCGTCTTTTCTCCACATAAAAGCGTTGTCTAGCTTTTCTGCCGTTGTTGGCTCGGCAGGAGCTTCTGGAGCTTTAGGACTTACTAAATCAGTAATTTCCTTAGCAAGTTCGGCTTCTCTTTCATCAAAAAACTCTAGCTCGTACTCGTTAGGAATGTTATTAGGGTCTGCTCTCCTGCTTTCAATTAGCTTTAGTTCGGCTTTAAGAGCATCTACTCTTTGGGCAGTTTCTGGGTCTAAGCCTACTGTAGATACCATAGCAGCTACTGGAGCTACTACGCTAGGAGGAACTATGGATGATAGAGCGACATCATCTTCCTCTACCATGGCAGCTGGAGGCACAACCTGCAACCCATCGATATCTACACTGCCATCTTGTCTGGTAACTTTTGTGCCAATATTGCCGCCAACATTTACTTGCATAGTACTAACAACTGGGCTGTTAGATGGTGGTGCAGTCGGAGGAACTGATGGTGGAACACCTGTTCCAATAAGATCTGCAAATAGCTCATCAGGAGTGGGTTTTTTGGTAACTGTCTTATCTTTAGTCAGTAAACCTTTTACACCGCCTACTCCACCACCACCAATAGCGCCTAATACAAAATTAGCAAAAGCATCAGAACCAATCTCTTTTACAACTGTCTTGTCAATACCTAAATCACTGGCAATGCCTTCAGCCATTTCCTGAAGACCTTCTTCTGCACCGCCTATAACTACACCCTTGCTTGTTCTTGCAACGATGTTTAGTGCTCTGTTTTTTACTGATGATAGTAATGCATCGTCAAACTTACCTGTAATTAATTTAGCAGTAAAGTTACCGCCTACTGCTCCCACAATAGCTTGTGCAGTTGCAGCAGTGTCTACCGCTTTTTCCTCGGTCATTAACCGAGCTGTTTTTGGATCGTAACCAGTTTTTAAAAGATCTTTAAAATAAGGGCTGTTAGCAGCCAGCTGAGTGTCATCTAGGCTTTGTATGTATTCACGGGCATTGCTTACGCCCTCTGATCCAGCCTGACCAAATCCAAAGGCTTGCATGTACCTAGGATCTTTGGTAAGAATTGTCCCAATCATTCCAGGAGCTACAGAACCAAAGATATTAGCAAACTGACCAGCAAAACCTAAAAATGTAGGTTTAGCACCAAAACTTAAATTTTCTATTCTGCCATTGGCAATATCAGACAATGAGCCAGTAGGGACAAAGTTAGCCATTGCTAACTGTATTTCAGGAGATGCTGTCTCTGTGATGTCTCGACCTAGCTTTTGTCCGTATGCGGATAAGTCTTTTAAGTTTTGTGACTTGCCTTTAGCTCTTACCTCGTCTAACAACATCTCTTGCTTTTTCAAAAGCTCTTCTGGTACAAGTCCTTTGCTTTCTTCGCCAAAGATAGGCTTAAAGCCTAATGACGTAACAAATTTGTTAGCCAGTTTATCTGGGCTTGATAGGTAACTTAAAATCTCAGAAGGGGCTGCAAAAGTAGATTTTGATTGTTGGACAGCAGCAGCTTCAATTGCTTCTGGTGCGCCCAATATTCCTGGAACAGCTCCAGCAGCAGTTAATTTGCCCATGTCTTTGGCAAAAGTACCTGCTCCGTAACCTCCTGGAGTGGTAGGAGTATCTGGGGAAACTAGAGTTCCGCCAAATTGTGCAGCTAAATCGGCTAATTCATTTGATGGGCTTGGCTTTGGCTCTGGAACAATACTTCCACCGTACTGAGCTATCAGCTTATCTATATCTGCCATCAAATTGTGTCCTATTTAGTTACTGCTTTGAACTTAATTTATTTTACTATCATTTTAATCCAGCTGCCTTTTTAAATTCGTCAGCCTGTTCTTTTGATGCAAACTGAACCTGCTGGGCTGGCTTACCATCTTTAGCTGGAATTGTTACAAATACTGGGGCAGATGCTTTACCTACAGGAGCCGCAGGATTAGCATTGGGTGTCATAGCTGATGTTTTGCCAATAGACTCCAAAAATTTTGGACCAAGAATGGCCTTAGCTTCTTGTTCAGCAGCTTTATTAAATGCCGCTGGATCATCACGGTACATACGACTAAACTTATCCTTTTGGATCATACTAGTTTTGACATCATCTAAAGTGTCTTTGTACAAGCTAATGGATTTTAAGTACAAGTTAGATTCTTTAGTGGCTGCTGTATTTCCTGCAGTAATACGAGCATTAATAGCGCCAAGTTCTTTGGTATCCATCTGATTGACGGCAGACTGTAGTGCGTTGTGCATTATAGAATCTCTAGCGTATTTGCCAGCCTCTCTCTTTTCAATCTGACCTGATAGTTGTTTAGCTAAATCTGTTTCATTTGCTTTGCCTTTAGCGTAAGTGCCTAGTCCTGCTTCACCAGCTTCACCTAATTCAGAAAGAAAGTTTCCACGTTTTGATGGGTCATCACTTCCTTTCATCATTTTAAACCCAGCATTGGTCAAAGCTGCATATGGATTCATTTGCTTGCTTTCAGTTATTGCAGCACGAGTTTCAGCTTCTGTTGCTTTTGATTCTTTAAATGCCTCGTTAGTTGCCATGTTGTTAAAAGATTGGACTAATCTATCTTCATACAATTTTCTACGGGCTTTTGTATCGTCTGATAGTTGATCTTTTAGATTTACCATCCCTCTATCAGCAAAAGCAATAATACCGCCTCCAGCCATTTCTTCTGGAACCATGTCGCCAGTACTAATAGAGGCAATACCTGAACGCCCTAGAGCAGGAGCCATAATCTCATCTGTCTGTGGGTTCATAGCCATTCTACGGTGCAACATTAGTAACTTTTCAATTTCCGCTGCCAACATAGGATCGGTAGATGGGTTGTTTAACATTTCTGTTAGTTGCTCGGTAGACATCGAAGAGATATCACCACCACCTGCATATGTTAAACCGCCTTCTTTGTATGCTGCAGCAGACATCAATCCGCCTTCTTTAGCGCCTGGCCTGAAACCACCAGACATGCCGTAGATACCTAGGGCAGACATACCTAGACCGCCTAATTGAGATGTGGCACTTGGAGGTGCGGTATATATTTGCTGGGAAGATTGAGATAACGGAATACCACGAGTCATATCGGACATAAATGCCAATTGCTGATACGGGTAATTACGCTGCTTAAGAAAGTCCTGATAACCTAAATCTAGACCTTGTTGGGCTTGTGCTTGTTGTACGTTTCCAACGTTTTGGATGCCTTGATTAATTGCTTGCTGTTGTCCAAACTGAGTAGATCCAAGTTGACCTAATGTACTTGCACCTTGAATAGCTTGTCCATAGCCTTGTAGACCAGCGGTTGTGCCAAACTGTTGTGCTTGTTGCGCTGCATTAAATGCGTTCTGTGATCCTGTAGCTTGAATATTACCCAACTGCTGTTGAAGATTACGATTTCTTTCTTGCTCACCTAACAGTTGTCTAGCACCACCATACGTCCCTTGACGGGCAGACCCTAGATTAGATCCAAGATTTCGTATCTGCGCATCACGGAATGCTTCATCCTTTTGTGTATCTACAACATTTTGCATGTACGGAGACATGTACGCAGCAGTTGCATTTGGATTAGTTGCCATGTTGCGATAATCTGCTCCTGCTCCTAATGATCCTAAACCAGCTAATCCAGCCATGGCACTACCTGTTCCTAGCTGACCTGCTGTTTGTTGATTAAGAGTGTTTTGAAATGCTTGTTCTTGGTTTGCATTAAATGGTGCAATCCGTTGACCGCCATATGCTTGGTATGGGTTCTGATTAATGTCTGTTAATGCCTCAGTCTTGCCAAGCATGGTTTGTACATACGGGGCAGCATACTCAGGAATAGAGGTATTGGTAACGGTTTGCTGTGAAGGAGGAGCTTGTCCACCGCCACCGCCTTTGCCGCCTTCAAGCGTCATTCCACCACCGCCAAAACCACGACCTAATCGTGGGGAGAAAGCCTGTTCAGGCAACATTGAATCTAGTGTATATCTCATTTTTTGCGTTCCTTAATCCATCTACAGTCAGCTTTATTCATTTCAAAAACTACAAGATCGCCACCACTATCGTGCATTTCTGCAAACCGTATGGCCTCTTTAAATCCTAACTTTTGATCGTATTCCATAGCTCTAACATTATTACTGTCTACAAGACCAAAAACTTTTTCTAAGCCACAATAATTAAACGGATAGTCAAACGCACCACGCACAAGTTTCTTTGGTAAATAAGCTGTATCGCTTAAATTAACAACGTGCATCTGGCATGTTTTTCCTATAAAAGCTGTATAACCTACTATCCATTCAATTTTATTTTCTTTATCTACCCAAAACAAGGCTTGCAAATCGCTACAAGGTTGAACGCCAACTTCTCTAAGCAATATATCTGCTGCAATCTGCTTGGCTTCAAATGATTGGGCGCTCTGTAACATTTATGCTAATAAGTGCTTTTTAGCCTTTGTATCCTTTGCAACATTCTTTTTACCTATGGTTTTTTTACGACCAGCTTGAATACGATCCATCATGGCATATAAACGTTTAGCACCAGCATCGGTAGAACCATTGCCTAATTCAGACACAATTCGAGCTGGTATGACAAACTCTCCGTCCGCTAATCTAGCAGGCTGTTTATTGGCAATCGTAGCTGGAATGCTGTCAGATACGCCATCGCCTGGACCTCTAAGTAAGCGACCACCATCTGAATAATCTCCTAGATTGGCTGCGCCACCATGGGCATAACCTAACCCAAATAATCCTTTTTGCATATTGCCTTGGTCTAAAGATGTATCGTCCCTGCCCATTTCATCATCATAGTTACGCATAATCCCGCCATTGGCAGCGTTTACTGAGCTACTTGCAGGCAACGGCAAATTTGGATTTACAGTGCCAATTTTGGCTGAGTATGGTTCTAATGCAGTAAATTTCTGATCAAAGTGATTACGTTCTCTAGTATCCATAACTGGATTACCTGATTCATCATACGATGCTGTAGCGTAAGGAGCTGGGTAATTGCCTGTTGGCTCATTTGGTGTTGATGTGTACTCAAACGGGCGGATCATGCCAGGATCAGATGCGGGACCTTGTGCTCCTTTACCTCTTCCGCCTAATAGCTGCATAGCTGATGTTCCAGCTAAACCATATCCAAGTGCTTTCATGTTTGACATAGTAGGAGGTACAGTACCCGCAATCTTACCTGATGCAGCCATAATATCTGGGGTAATTATTTCAGGCGCAACAAACATATTGGCTCCAGGAAGGGTGGCTGCACCTTCAGCAAGAACTCCTTGACTTGCTGCTACAGCATTTAATTGCGCTGGAGTCATTGCAGCAACTTGTGTAGGAGTCATTGAAGCCATTTGAGCTGCGGTAGGAATATTAACAGCGGTTGCTGCAGGTCCAGCAGATCCTAATCCAGTAGCTCCAGCTGCAGCAGCAGTTTCAGCAGCAGTAGCAGCCGCACCAAACCCTCCAACTCCCGCAGCTGTCATTAAGCCAGCGCCAGCACCACCAATCAGCGCTCCTGTCAGCATACTGTTAAGAATATCTCCGTCACCAGTAACAGCACTATATAAACCACCAACGCCAGCGCCAATAATAGCGGTTCCAAGAATAGCGCTTCCAAAGCCAACGGCTGTAGCTGTTGCAACGAATGCCATATTAGTTCCCTTCCTCTAATAGAGGTATTGAGTTATCTACACACATATTTTCCAACTTTTCAATGTCTGTTTCAGGGGTCGAATAAATGTTTTGGAAAACAACTGTTTCTACTATGTAGGCTACTTTGCGTCCTGGTTTAGCCATAAACGTCATGGGCGCTATAAGTTCTTTCTTTGATCCGTCTTCTTGTAAGATAAACATCCGTCCAGATATCATATTGCACAGATGTTCCATTCGATGCGGCTTGCCAATAATTAAAGCGCCAGCAGGCATGGTTACTTCTTTAATGTAGATATTTGGTCCAAAGTGATGCCTTTCTTCGCATTTAATCTGCGGCTGGGCAGCAGCAGCGCCGTACAAAGTACCAAGTTGCTTCTCTAAAAGAGAGGCTTTCTTAGGCTTTGTTGCAACTAATGTCATATTGTTGCCTTGAATTTGTACTTTGGATTATCCGATTCTTCTGGTTTTGCACCCAATTTTTGTAGCATTTGAACAGTAATTGGCGCTGGAACTGAGTCATATATAGTTTTAATTCCATTATCTTTTAAGTACTTATAAAAGTATTGAATATCATTTGCCAAGTCTTGCATGGTTCCCACTGTAAAGAAGTGAATTTGAGCAACACTCTTCCCTAACTCTTTAAATCCCATAACAGAGCTTTCAAATGGAATCAACTTAAGGCCGTTTGCCATTTCTTTTTTAACGCCTTCCATTGCTTTATCTACTGGCATCCCTGCATTTTTAAAGTAATTAGCAATTACTTTCATAATCTGAGTTTGTTGAATTTGCTCATTTGCAGCAGCCAAGCCACCTTTTGCCATAGTCTGCGGCTGCATACCTGGCAATCCTGCGGGAGCCATTTGCGGCTGCATTGGAGTCATTGGAATAGGCGCACCTTGACCACCAGACTGTTTTGCCAGCGTCTGGGCTTGGTATTGTTCAGTAGGAACTAAGCTGTCAAAAAATCCCATAGATGTCTTTCATATAATAGTTACCGTTACCGTCCCCACACTAGCTGTGGCTGATACTCCAAATAGATAAGAAATGTTAGGTACAACAATCTTTAAGTCTTCACCAACTTGAAATACAGTGCCGTTTGGCAAATTGTACCCCGATGTTGGTAGATTTAATAGCCTGATCCCGTCTGCCTGTAAAGGTACGTTGGAATCCAACTGCGTAAAGTAAAGTCTTAAAACACCAATAAGCTGAGACAGTTGTTGTTGATCGTAATCTGGTGTTGCAAGCGGAAGAGCTGGTGCCCGAAATCGTTGCATTCCCATTATCTGCGCCCATCTGGTCTGCCGTCAAGTCTAGGACTACCTAACTGCCATTGGACATCTAAATCAGTTGATTCAATCTCAATTGCCATCTGCCGTGCCCTAGCCCTCATAAAGATCTGTTCGGTATATACGTCTACCGAGGTCTCAATGACTTGCTCGGAATCTACGTTGGAATAGGCATTGCCAGGGAAGTTCCGTGGTTTTATGTACATTGTGACCGCAGGTAGGGCGGCAGTCGATCCAGCAAAATTGAGGTCAGGGATAATCCGTTTGGTCAAGATAAACTGATCTCCGTCTACTAGGTCAAAGTCCGAAGACGCAATAAACGAGGTCATCGCATCCGTGCCGTCATTTAGTCCTTCTTCGTGATTGTAAATAATACTATCAGCCGTTATAGCAGTTGATACGACACTTTGAGAGATATTAACGGTGTAAGTTCCAATCCCGCCAGTGCCAGTGCCTAGAGCCGTTATTGTGGTTCCTACAGAAATGCCTGTGCCAGTAATGACTGAACCTACTTGTAAAATGCCTACCGAGACCGCAGTGACTGTTAAAGTCGTAGAGGTAATAGAACCTGTAACGTAGGTTCCTGTAAGCGCTTGAGGGTATTCCCTTAAAGACGAGTCTGACCACGCAGTACGATCTATCGTACCGTAGTACCAAATCTTCTCTAAATGGTTGTAAATGATGTAGGCGTCATTAACTTGACTACCTGCCGTGGGATAGAACCACCATACCTCGTTCCAGCCTTCATTAGTTCCTGAAACAACTTGGTCGGCTTGGTCGTAGTTAAAGTTTTGAAAAACGTGATTTCTTAGGGTACAAGGCAAAGTTTCAACCCGTCCTGTGTAGGCATAGAACTTATCATGCCCCATCCAATAGGCGGTGTTATTGACGGCTACAACAGCACGAGGACCAATAATGGAGATATTGTCTGCAAGTTCGTTAAGACTAAAAACGTCTGTGGTTCCTACAAACTGGAAGGAATTTAAGGTTCCTTCGGTATAGACCAGAATCTCTTGCCTTGTTGCAATTGCACAAACAATGGCTGAACCACGGGAAACCCGTATAAAACCTGCCGAATTAGTGACTAAAGGTGTCCAAACATTAGGCTGATCTTGGGTAGCCCAGCGGATTAATAGGGGGTCAAATGATCCTCCCCCATAAGGGGTAGCACCAAAACAGAGTAAATGTTTATCGTTCTGGGAGACTAGAACCTGCATTGCCTGCGTAGGAACGTCTGCTGGGGCTACGCTGTCTATAGTCGTTGCAGAAAGTAAAGTAGCTCTAACTCCCACACCACCTGAATATTGCCAATAGTAAATTGCGCCATTACGAATATTAGCCACAAGGTCGTTATCAAAGTTCTGCAAGAACCAGTCCCGCTGAGGGTTGACTACAGGTGTAGGATTACCAGAACCCCAAGACAAACGGCTCCATGTGCCCGCACTCCAGCCATATCCTGCCGAAGCATTGTTGTTACCAATAGGTATTTGAACAGCAGCTGTAATTCCAGTACCGCCTCCAGAAGTAGAAGACGTAGCCGCAGTAGCAGCGGTAATCGTAAAAGTGCTTGACGTTACTTGATCAACAATAAACTCTGTATTTAGAGTAACCGCTAAGATTCCGCCCACTGCTACCGCTCCAGAAAAAGTAACGTAATCTCCATCTGAAGCTCCGTGAGCCGTTATAGTCACAGTGACGGTTTTAGATCCGTTTACAGTGGTAAAGCAGTTATCTGTTGCTGGAGAAACAAAAGTAGCTTGTATAGGCGTGATGTCGTATAAAGTCTGTCCTGCCTCAATATAAAGTTTTTTTGATGTTCCTAGGGCTAAGTAGTTATCCGAAGACGTGGTAATCCAGTTAAATACCTGCCGACAGATGCCAGCTACAGTAGAGGTACCGTAACGAAGCCAGCCGCCAATCTTTTGAGGATAACCAGAGCGAAAGCGCACTTTATTGCACTCAAAGAACCCACCTTCGTTGGTGTAGTTAGTTTGATCCCTGTTTAAACCTGGCTTGAACTGGAGCTTCTGTAATGGCATTCGGGTTTACCCTAGGAAAATGAACGTGTGCCTTGCTTATCAATGATAAGCGCTTGTCGGCGTGGTGTCATGTCTTTTGTATTGGGTACGCTAATGTGTGTCCACCTGTCAAATTCACGAATAATCTGATCGTATCCAATCCCTGATGCAATCACTGCTTTGACTACTTCATCTGGCGTCATGCCTGGAACACGAATGTCAGCAGCACATCCTATGCGATGTTGTGAGGTGTTGCGACTTCCAACGGCATTATTCACGGCTTCTGACCTAAAGGCGGAGTTAACCATAATTGGCTTACCACCTAACACCTCTTTAACTTGCTCTAAGAACTCTGCCAATCGAGTTAAATTTTCGGTTTCTTCTACATTTGGGGTATTGTCAAACTCACGATGGTCTGTGTGCGTTAGCTCTTCAAAGGTAAAGTGTTTACTTAGACTCATCTTTTGACCTCTTCATATCCATGATCTTCTCCAGCGTTCTGCCGCCAAAATAGAACGACATAATCAGCATACCCCACTGCCCAAGCAGTTCTACATAGGGTTGATGCACATTCATTTCAAACGCACTCATAATCGCAAATGATGTATATACAACCAAAATAAATACTAACGTACCTGGGCGGATGTTCTTAGACAACCAGCTATCACTAGCCATATCGGCTTGCTGGCGTTTAGTTAATTCTTGGGCTTCAATATTGTCAGCGTTAAGTTCAGCCAACCTGCCTTCTTGTTGCATCTTTAGAAGTTCTTGTTGGGCTTTAGCCTTAGCTTCAGGGTCAGGAATAAACTTGTCTAGGATTTTCATCCCAACATCAACTAATGCGGTAAGTGGAAACATTATTTCTTACTCCTTGATAACATAGTTGCAGCAATATAAAGCATTGCTTTTGCTTGTTCTAAGTCGGCTGGGGGCGTCTCCCACCCTACCGTAATCTGCCCTACAAACCTACTGGGATCAGGCGGTACACTAATTCTACAACCATACCGCATCCCTTTTTCAATATACCAAAGTCCAATTTCTGACTGTGCCGCCTTGTATTCACCACAAGGTATATTACTAGCCATTAAAGCTATTACATCATGGTTATTTGCCTGATTAGAAGTAAACAACCCTACATCTAAACCATCATTCGTTTTATCCCTGCCATTTTTTGTGTAGGCACGGTACTGTATTCGAGTACCAAACAAAGGATTAACTTTAAATACTGCTACTACAGTTGCGTCAGTTGTTTTAAACAAATGAACCGCTACATCATCCACCCTATCTTCAGCAATACTAGGCAGCCTTTGGCTTTCCTTGTAAGTACCAACAATTAATTCTTGATGGTCATAAATAATGTAACCTGCAAACGCAATAACTGCCATTAAAATAACTGCAAACAATTTAAACGGTGAGTCTACATACGCCAATACTTTAGATAGCGTGTCGTTGGCGTTAATTTTTTCTTCAGCCATATTATTTCCACATACCCCAAGTACATTCGTATGCTATCCAACCAGCAAATATGTAACAAAGCAACATTACGCTTTTCATAACTCGCCTATCGTGCTGTTCTAAATACCTATCTTGCCGTTCTTCCCACAACTTTCTTGCCTTAATACCTTGTATTTCATCCCAAGCGTGACTGCCGTATTTTTTGGTAATCTGTTCTTGAATCTTTGCTTCTGACTGCCGTGCTATTAAAAGTCTTTGCCATTCGTCTACTGCTTCAATAATCGTTGCGCTATCAGGATTAACTTGCCTAGCTTTTTTCCTTGTCTCAGTTCTTTCTTTTGCCGCTGAATCTGCTAATTCTAAGACACCGTCAATTGCTTTAGATAATTCTTTGCTTGCCTTTACCGATTCATTAATACTGCTCGTAACGGCTTTAACGCCCTCGGTAATTCCGAATGGATCAGGCATACCTTCACCTTACATTACTCCGCCACCAGCGGCAGGTACAGATGTCGCATGGATAGATATGTGTTGTTTAAGGTTTAAGGGAGCGTTACAGTCTGAGCAGACATCGGCTTGCAATTCGGCTTCATCTAAGTCGTAACCACAAGCCGAACACACCACTTCTATTTCGTGGTGCGGCTCAATTAGTCCACCTTCTAGTGTTCGGGCAGGAATAGTCTGTTTCATGGGGCAGCCTCTAACGCTGCAATTCGTGCTGCTTGTGCATCTACGATTGCTTTAAGTTCTTGGATTGCTGCGGTAAGGGTGGCTACAAGAAAGCTAGTATCAATGCCTTGTGCCTTAATTCGTGTTTGCTCATTGCCATCTTCATCTGTGTAGGTTTCCATTGCATCTTTTTCACCGCTAACACAATCAGGCACGACTTCAGCAAGTTCGTGAGCAATAAAGCCTTGACCGTCAGAACCATCTATTTTCCACTTATAGGTTACTGGTTTAAGTGCAGCAACAGTAGTTAATGCACCTGTCATTGGTGCAATATTTTCTTTTAAACGGTAATCTGATGATGTGTTAAAAGAAGTAGCAATATTGGTACATTGGATAGTACCTACATTATTATTATTTCTTACAATATATAAAACATTTATTGCTCCAACACCAGTATCGGTATTGTTAGTAACAAGCATATTTGCGCTGCCAGTAACTTCCAACTTAGCGTTAGCAATGGTTGTGTTTCTACCAATATAAATTTCACCATTTCCACCCGTTCCTACATTTACCATACCACTAGAGTCAATACGCATCGCTTCAGCACCACCTTCAGAGAACGCAATGGTGTCGGCTGCTGGAAAGAATATACCTGTATTAGCGTCAGTACCTCGTATTGCAGGGGTAGCTGCTG
>Ga0049080_10000103_pt1 | contig 25760 bp, 32 predicted proteins | sample GreLakmeER15MSRF_FD_66716 | JGI IMG/M metagenome (GOLD analysis project Ga0049080, IMG submission 66716) | Freshwater lentic microbial communities from great Laurentian Lakes, MI, USA - Great Lakes metaG ER15MSRF | ecosystem: Environmental > Aquatic > Freshwater > Lake | place: Great Lakes... | reverse complement strand
TACATCGGCTCTAACAGTATCTGGCAATACGACACTAGGTGCTGCTGGTAAAACGATTACAACGACTGGTGCTGCTGCTCATACTGGCACTAAAACGATATCTACCAATCTAACTGTATCAGGTAATACAACACTAGGTGCTGCCGGCAAGACGATTACAACGACTGGTGTTCTAGCTCATACGGGTAATCTAACAGTATCTGGTAATACATCTACCAATAAAGCCACTGTCACATCGGCCCTAACTGTATCTGGTAATACAACACTAGGTGCTGCCGGCAAGACGATTACAACGACTGGTGTTCTAGCTCATACGGGTAATCTAACAGTATCGGGCAATACATCTACGAATAAAGCAACAGTCACATCGGCCCTAACTGTATCTGGTAATACGACATTCAGTAATCCCATAACTTATGGCGGTATCACCTTATCCAATGCGGTAACGGGTACAGGTAATATGGTACTGTCTGCCAGCCCGACGTTTACAGGTACTTTGGCCGCAGCAGCAGGAACCTTCTCTTCAACACTAGGCGTCACTGGCGCAACTACATTATCAGCAGCTTTGACCTACGGCGGTGTCACCCTCTCCAACGCCGTCACCGGCACAGGTAATATGGCGCTGAGTGCGAGCCCGACGTTTACCGGCACATTATCAGCCGCCACAATAACTGCATCTGGCGATATCACATCGAATTCGGATCTAGCGTTTAAGTCCAACATCGAAATAATTACCAACGCACTCGACAAATTGAACAGTATCAAAGGTATTACATTCAATAGCGATGGTGTTTCATATCGTCGGACAGGAGTTATCGCTCAGGATGTACAGACCGTGTTGCCCGAAGCTATTCATGCTAATTCCGATGGCCATCTATCTGTTGCATACGGTAATATGATGGGTCTTATAGTGGAAGCCATCAAGGAACTGAATCAGAAATTCAAGAATATGGAAGACAAAAGATGACTACCAAGATTACATCATCGGGTGTAGTATTCAACGATACGACCACTCAAACAACAAAGGCAACTTCACCGGGACCTACGGGACCTACTGGTCCTGCTGGGCCGCCTGGGCCTACTGGGCCTACTGGTCTATGTAACTATCAGATGAGTGGGTATTCGCCATGCCCATCGGATCGCAGACTGAAGACTGATCTAACAATGATAGGCAAAACGGTGTATGATCTTGATCTATATAAGTTCAGATATCGTGGTGATTCCCGATTGTACACGGGAGTTATGGCTCAGGATGTTATGAAGGTATATCCACGGGCTGTAAGCTGCGACGATGCAGGCTACATGCTTGTTGATTATGGAATGCTGGGAATACAAATGATGGAGTGCAATGATGGCCGCTAACACACAGATAACTTCTACTGGTATCAGATATCCCGATAACACAACGGCTACGACTCGCCAGATCACAGCTCCTACTGGGCCGCCTGGGCCGACTGGTCCTACTGGGCCTACTGGGCCAGCTGGGCCCAACGGTTAAGGAAATTATAACATGCCCAGCACCAAAATCTCAGTATCTGGAGTTACATTTCCCGACGGCACGGTACAGACTTCGGCTACTTTAGTTACTGGGCCGACAGGACCGACTGGTGCTACTGGTCCTACTGGTCCTACCGGTAGCCCAGGATATTACATCGCCAATTGTCCGCCGCCGCCTCCGCCGCCTCCGCCGCCTGACCCGCCACCGCCGTCAACTAAATAAAAAAATACTATTATTATGTCTGCGACATCAATGAAATAAAGGAATACTATTATTATGTTTGTGAAAATTGATCGGGATGCAAGTAAGGACACATATTTACCTTCAACATACACTGATTATGAAATCAAGTATACGCCACATTCGGCTATTGGAATACGCGACGAATCGACTCGATTATTTACATATGCGCCATATTATGTCATGGACGACTTTCTATCTTCATCGATGGTAGGCGAACTCAATCAGATATTGAATAAATTGGACGATACTACAATTAATGGATCAGTAATTGGATATGATGAAAAAGCAGCGGGTCAACATAAACTGCGTAACTCAAATATTCGTTTCTTGAATAGCGACATCGAGGGCTTCGAGGAATTTAATAAAATCGATCAATATATCCTTAAAAGATTCTCAGAAATCAACAGGAATATATTCAACCTCGATATCACGCATTATATGAGCCCCCAATATACCATATATGGCGTAGATCAGTATTTCAATTGGCATCCTGACGGGCCCATGGGCGTAATGGATCGCCGTGGGTTCAATTGTATTCCCGACGACCTGGTATGGCGAAAACTCTCCATGACGCTGCTCCTGAACGATGAAACAGAATACAAGGGTGGTGATTTTCAGATTTTAAATCCCAGCGCAAGCCCAGACTGTAACGCAGTCTCTACCATTCGAGCTGGCGCAGGCACGGCCATTATTTTCCCTGCATATAGCGCACATAGAGTGACACCAATAACCGAAGGTGTGAGAAAATCTCTTGTTCATTGGTTTTGTGGGCCTCGATGGAAGTGATTCGAAAATATGATTTGAATGATCCCTTATTATTTCGAAGCTACCAGAAATCAAATTATGTAGGAAGTTTTCCGTATTTTCTGATTGAAGACGCTCTAACGAAACAGCAGACGGATAGTATTCTGAATATATTATCTCTATATGATCTGGATACCATCGATACTGAACAATTCAAAAATAATGAACATCTGCGATGGTTATATGTTACATGTAACGAATCGGAGTCGAATTCGCGCTATGGTATAACCAAATATATACCAGAATTGAAACCATACGACGATTTCATAATTCAGAAATGCCTGGCCGAAAACAAACATATTTGGAATCTGGATATATCCAGTGTAATAACGACTAAGTATCTTGTATATGATGTCGGTGCATATTCAGATTGGCATTCAGATGGTGGCTTCGGTGTCGATGCACCAAATATACCTGATAATGTTGTATGGAGAAAATTAAGTGCGACAATTGCGCTTAGTGATGATGATGACTACAGTGGTGGAGAATTCGAAATGGTTATATCTGCTCACCCTTCCAAGAGCTATATAAAAATGAAACCATCGAGAGGGTCGATTCTTTTGTATCCACCATTCACCAGTCATAGAATAAGCCCGGTTACAAGAGGAACAAGAAAGGCTTTGGTGTACTGGTTTTGTGGGCCAAGATGGAGATAACGTATCGCAGGCTTAGCAGTCAAGATAAAAACAATGCATTGAATTTAATTCAATCCAGAATAGATGCAAATTCGCGCGTATGCCTGACGGATAATCGTATCAATCAAGCCTGGGTCGATAATATCATGCGACATGATATTACCTATGATGTAACTCATAGAGTCTTCGGTGCATATGTCGATGGTGTTCTGAATACGATATTTGTTCTTCGGCTCAAAGAATCGTACTATATCGTCAGTATGATGATAAGTACAAAAGAAGAAAATCGGCCGGCTGTTAAAATGATCGATGGCTATACCACCATTTCGACCGATCTTTTGGATTTCTCAATGAGACAAATGGAAGAAGAAGGCTACAATGTATTTTACAGTATTATACCCGATCATTCGAAGTGGAAACGGGCCGAGCGAAACCCTACTAAAAAAGAACTGAGATATGATATAGAAGAAGTTCTGAAAGTTCCCGCTAACACTATGCCCATTTCTGATGATACACTTGGATTTTCTGTATTAGATGTGATATCACGACCATTCAATTTGAATATGGTGATTCGGAAGATGACGAAACGTATGTATAAATAGACGTATGAATTGAATATTACATGGAGGGCATATCATGTTCAAGATGAAATTTTGGCACACAGGCGCAGCACAGGGTTTTACGGCCCTATGTGCTGTTGTAGCAATATATCTACTTGCTACTGGTGTAGTTTCGTCGTGGCTTCTTGTTGCTTGGTTCGTAATGCATCAGACGCTTACGGGTTTTGGCGCAATCGGCGCTCATTCGCTGTTCTGTCATTCTAGTTACAAGACGACACCCTTCTGGGAAAAGACACTTGCTTTTGGCGGAACGCTTCTGTGTATTGGGTCTCCGATTCAGTGGGCTGCTGGTCATACTGCACATCATGATTTTGCCGATACTCCACAAGACCCACATAATGCACGCACATGGCGCGGTCTGTTTCTTGGCCGATATGTGACGCCAGAACGCTATAGCTTTCGTTTCTCTCGTCATCTTGTTGGAAGCAAGTTTCATCGCGATCTACATAACAATGCATTGATCGTGCCATTTGCGTTTGCGGCTGTGCTTCTCGCGCTAGGGTTCATCGTCGCTCCGACATATTGGTATGTTCCCGTGATGTTCGGCTATCTTGCTCCACTATTCACAGCACTTATGGCTGGTGCAATTCATAACGTAGCAGCACACGACGCGAATGGGCCAAAGGATATGCCGTGGTTCTTCCCGTTCATGCCATGGGAGTGGTCGCATCGATCTCATCACGAAGATCCCAAGAATCCGAACAAAGCTCACAAATACAAGTGGTTACCGGATCCTTCATACCTGATAATTAAAGCAATTAGGACTGCGTAATGATTCGTCGTTTAGATAGCTCTGATTTTCATGAAGTATTTAATATTTTCATGGAGCATGATACGTTTCAGGGAACGCCACTCGCCGCTCATCATTGGCATGAGGTTATGGATGGTCTAGAGGGAGCATCGTTTTTCGATCTATGGCATGATACCTATAAGACTAGACTGCAAGAAGTCAACAAAGACATTTGGTACGCTTATGGTAGTTTTAACGACGGTAAGTTAACATCATTTGCATTTATGAAGAAATGGAGCAAAGATGGACTATCTGTCGGAACTCTAGGGTATAGCAGCTGGACGCTCGGCTCGCGCACGGTCGATGTGTTTGATCTTTTGATGTATGCCATAGGCCAATTTCAGAAGATGGGAATATATACGTATTATACTATAACAACAGCGCCAAATTATCAGTGGACTGGCTTCTTGAGCGAAAACCCAGAATACGTGACAGAGTTGATAGAAACTATCCCAGCCAACACATATCCAAAAGACAAAGATTTCTATTGGCATATTATGTACAAGTATTTTACCGTAGAAGCTCGAATTTTCAAAGTAACCAAATTAGACTCAAATCTCAATCAAAATTATCATTGAATCGGAAATTAACATGAATTACAGTCTTAAGATTACTCAGCTAGACACAGTGTCCGAAGGCGGGCAAGAGGAAGTCGTTGTGCTGGCTCACTGGGCCTATACCGGAACAGACGGCATGAACACCGCTTCGTTTGGCGGAACCACGCCTCTTACATATGAAGCCGGTAATCCCTTCATTGCTTACGCTGATCTAACTGAAGAGAAAATAGTCGAATGGGTGCTGGGCGCTTGGACGCCAGAAGAGAAGGAGTCTCGCGAGGCGATGATCGTGGCGCACGCTTCAATAGCGGCAACACCCCTACCGTCTAGCTGGCAACCTCCCGTGGCTCCAATGGTTGAACCGGATCTCGCCGCCGATTAATTAATCATGGTGATAGAGTAGATATATCTATTTCATTACTTATTCTATATCTATTCTATCACTTATTCTATTCTACTATACTCTATATGTAACCTTCTCTAAATCGTTACACTCTATTATACCATAATAAATGCATATGTCAAGTACTATTTTAAACGAAAGAGATATTACGGGATAAAAATGAAAAGCTTTAAACAATATATTGGTGAACAAAATAACTCTCTTACTCAATGGCGTAATGATGCACCAGTAGAATTCGTCAAAAGTCTTACTAAAAAACTAGGAAAACCGGCTGAACTTACAGATAATCGTGCTGTATGGTACGACAAGGATGGTTTCAAGCGCATTGAAGTCAAGGATGAATTCATACTACACTGCTGCCCAGCCCCACATCATGATTTTGTATACAGTACCATAGACTTGCATGTGCCTAAGAACTTTGTAAAAGTGTTTGCAGAATCATCTGAGAGCATCTTACTGGATCTTTTAAAGAATGAAGTATCTGCCAGATGTGCCTCACTCAGCGCCAATGCAGTGACCTTGAATTATGTTCTGGATGTGGTGTCAGAGCGCGTGGAGGGTAGCAAAATGGAATACGAAAAACGGATCAAACGGCTGTACAAGAATAAATTAGATCCAGATCCCGGTTGGTGGCCAGATGTTACCAAAGAAGTAAGAAAATAAATAGAGAATCTGAGGGATTTATGATTACTACCGATATTCTAAGGCGTCTATGTCCATCGAGTAAGCAGGCAATCATCGATGGCGTAGTATTGTATTTCAACAAATATGCCGATGAATATGAAATATCCAATGAATTACGAGTATGCCATTTTCTAGCGCAAGCCGCTCATGAGTCCGCGCATTTCATGACGCTGGAGGAATACGCTAGTGGTGATGCATATGAAGGCCGATCCGATTTGGGTAATACACAATCCGGTGATGGGCGGCGATACAAGGGCCGCGGCATCTTTCAACTTACCGGCCGAGCAAATTACGTTGCATATGGCCATAAACTGAATGTCGATCTGGTCAACGATCCTCCACTTGCGGCTACTCCAGAGATATCTGTACTTACTGCCATGGAGTATTGGAAAAGCAGAGGGCTTAATGCATTCGCAGATGCAAATGATATTATCTCTATAACCCGTCGCATCAATGGTGGAACTAATGGGCTTGATGACCGCAGAAGCTATCTAACCAAGATACAGCGACTACTTAAAGATCCTGAAGCTATGTATGTCGGGGATAAAAGTGCTGCTGTTCGCGAAGCTCAGAATCTTCTAATTCAACACGGCTATAAAATAGGCTCCGATGGCGACTTTGGCCCAGGAACAGAACAGGCCGTGAAGCAGTATCAGCAAAGCAATAATCTGGTAGTTACGGGCATTATAGATCAAATCACGCTGAATAAATTACGAAGTTTCTGATGATATTATCTACGCCCGCCAGTTTAATTCTAAGTACAATTTGCCCTATTCTAGGCTCGGCTATAGACGGGCCGTTGAGTATTATCGTAGCCCGTCAAATTTCAAACTGTCTACTAGGTAAACCCGATGGCACGCCAAAAGAAATCTCTAGTGCTATTATACTGGCCACTTCCGACCAGCTAGTACTTCTAAAAGGCATTGAAGTAGAATTTAATAAATTATCGCCTAAGCCAATTCATTCCGTAGAGAAAGCTACCGATTGGACACCAAAGTTTATTGCGATGATTACCATTACTTCGTTTTTTACTTATATTGGGCTCGTTACATTTTACCCATTCGAACGGCCTTTGCCTATGGAATTCGTCAATCTTGCTATTGGATGGATTGGTGGAGTTGCTACGGCCATAGTATCATACTATTTCGGATCGTCTTCTGGCAGCAAACAAAAGTCAGATATTATCGAGCGAATGGAGCCTCGGCCAATCGACAAATCATGATTGTTATATTTTAAGCTCTAGGGTGCCGGCTGTTCTAAGGACCGCTTGGCATCCGACAAATAAGCTTGAATAGCTGCCATTGAATTAGCGCACGATATATTATTTTTCTGAAGCTGTACGAGTAATCGCGCAACTTCTATATCAGTCATATTGACTGTAGACGGAAACTTAACTACAGTCGGGCAATAATATAGATTGGCAGGAACGTCGATTGCAATAAATTTGTTACGGGCGACAAATTGAGTTTGCGGTTCAGAATCGCCACATGCGGTAAGCATTAGAATTATACCTGCACATATGATTGTTTTCATTTCAGCAACTCCAATTGACGAACGGTATTCTTGAGTACGTCAGAACTTGTCTTGTTGGCTGCTGTTGCTTCCTTTGACGATAGATAGTCATCGATGGTACCTAGTTTTCTATTCAGCGTATCATTCTGCGTTTGCAGATTCGTTAGAGTATTTTTCTGCAATTCGCTCAATTCGTTCATCTGCGATATGAATTGATTCTGGTCCTTAATAATCTGCTCCAATTGATTGCGATTGTATAGCGCAAGAGCCTCACGCCTAATCGAATCATTATGCATTTTATAAATACCGGCTAGAGTACCAAGGAGCATTAGGGCCCCGATACCCATTCCAATTATTCTTCCAAACGGACTCATAAAAAACGATATAATAGCCATATAACACCTCTCGTTTATTTAGTCGTGATAAATAAGAGCAATATCGATATGCATATGCATGAATGATACAATTATAAATAGCTCGTAACATAATATCGTGGAGTTATCATGGCAGCAGTAGCATCCCGGCAAGGCTTAAAGGACTATTGTCTTCGTCGGCTGGGATACCCCGTAATCGACATCAACGTCGATGACCAGCAGATCGAAGATAGAATTGATGACGCTCTACAGAAGTATCGCGACAATCACTACGATGCCACTGAGCATGTATATTATAAAATTTTAGTGACGGCCAACGATCTTGTCAATAAATATTTCACGCTTCCCGAATCGTTGATTGGTATTGTGCGAATATTGAATATAGATTCATCAATTGGCAGTTCAAATATATTCAATGCACGTTATCAGATGCATCTAAATGATATCTATAATGGTAACCTAGCAAATATCGATATTTCTGGGTATGTTTCGACTATGCGTCATGTAGAAACAATAGAACAACTATTTTCGGGCGTCAAGCCAATTCGATTTCAACGGCATCAAAACATACTAAATGTCGATCTCGATTGGAATACACTTAATGTGGGAGACTATATCATAGCCGATGGGTATAAAGCCATCGATCCAGAAGTGTACACCGATGTATACGGTGACTCATGGTTAAAGAAATATACCACGGCGCTCATCAAGCGTCAATGGGGTTCGAATCTATCGAAGTTTGAAGGTATGCAATTACCCGGTGGCGTAACATTCAATGGCAAGGTGATATACGAAGAAGCCGATGCTGAAATAATGAAGATGGAAGAAGAAATTGTGAATAGTGTATCGGGTATTCTATCAGACCTCACAGGTTAATCAATGACGGTCAATAAGTATTTCAAGCCTTATAGTTACGGCCGAGAACAAGATACGGCCGAGGATCTTATTATAGAAAGCATAAAGATATATGGGCTGGACGTAAAGTATCTACCACGAACCATAATCAATCAGGATTTTCTTCTGGGTGAAGATGCTCTGGGCAAATTCAATTCGGCTGTCGATCTCGAAGTCTACGTCAAGAATATACAGGGTTTCGAGGGCGAGGGTGATTTCCTAAGCAAGTTCAATCTTGAAATACGCGATCAGATTACTTTTACGATGGCCCGTAAGAGATTTAGTCAGATTGCTACTGAAAAACTAATCGATGAAGTTGGATATAATTATCAGGTAGAAACTGCGAATACGCAAGCTTGGAGCGTGACGGATTCATATGTGCTAGAGACAGGTAGCGCCAATGGATATAGTATTACGTCAACCCGCCCACTTGAAGGCGATCTAATATTTCTTCCGTTGAATAATAAGCTATACGAAATCAAATTTGTCGAGCATGAAAATATATTCTACCAGCACGGTAAACTATATACATATGATATTCAATGCGAATTGTATGAACGTGATTCTCGTCTCGATACAGGCAATACAGCAATCGATATTATCGAGTCCAATACGACACTCGATATACTAACATACCAGTTCCTAGACGAATCAGGAAATACTATGCTAATTGAGGATGGGGGTTACATGCTACAAGAATTCCGCCTCGAAGCGACGGCTCCAATGGCCAACAACGAATATATCACGACGAAATCTCTGTCGTTTGTCAATTGGTCTGAGCAGAATCCGTTTAGTGAAACTGATAGATGGTAATGTAAATGGCTATATTCGGTTCTCAATATTATAATCAGACGCTTCGGCGATACATTGTCATGTTCGGTAATATGTTCAATGATATGGTTGTGCAGCGGCTGAATTCCAGTAATGCGGTAATACAGTCTATTGACGTACCTCTTACTTACAGCCCGAAAGAAAAATACTTGGCCAGACTTGCGGCCGATCCCGATCTGACTCGATCTGTAGCTATTCAACTTCCGTCGATCTCGTTTGAAATGCTCAATATGTCATATGATGGCACACGCCGCCTAACAGGCAGTACGAAGAATGTAGCACACACTTCATCTGATTTAAATCGAATTCGATCACAATATGTTCCCGTACCATATAATATGAATTTCGTGTTGTATATTTACAGTCGAAATGCGGATGATGCGGCACAGATAATTGAACAGATTATTCCATACTTTGGACCCGAGTGGACCAATAGCGTGAATTTAATTCCATCGATGGGAATTACGCTGGACATTCCCACCGTATTAAATAGCATATCATCTGAAGATAGTTACGAAGGTGACTTCGCGACACGCAGGGCGCTAATTCACACATTAGATTTTACGGTTCGCGGGTACTTCTTCGGTCCAGTTCGAACCAGTGGTATAATCAAGAGAACACAGATTGATTTAAATATCGTGGATGCACAATCAAATACAGATGTTCTATATGGCATTCAAAGCACTTCTATTACTCAAGCTGATATAGACAGAACTGGGCGAAGCTCGCGCGTCGTAGTTACACCCGGGCTATTGGCTAATGGTTCTCCGACTACAAATAGCGCAGCATCTATAGCGCGGTCACTAATCTCGGCCAATTCAAACTATGGGCTGGCTGCGAATACATTCACATACACCGATGGTAAAAAGTATGACCCAGTAAGCGGATCAGATAATCTTCGTATTCAGCAGAAACAAAAAACGCGAATGGATTTACCCAGCTAATGTCACAGTTAAATGATAATATGAATAAGATATTGGATATAACTCCATCGGCAGTGGTATTGGATACGGTATCTCTTCCTGCAACTTCTGTAGGCGTGCTGGACGTAAGTGACGATTTTGCAGTTGCGCGTAATAATATTCGTAATATAATAGAGCGAGGAGACGATGCGCTGGAATGTGCGTTGGAGCTGGCCAAAGAAAGTGAGCATCCGCGCACATATGAAGTAGTTGGGCAGTTAATCAAGGTGCTAGTCGATGCCAACAAGGATTTACTTAATATACATAAGCAAAGAAAAGAATTGAATACAACAGAATCAGATTCATCTGCGAAGAATGTAACTAATGCAATATTTGTCGGTAGTACCGCAGAATTACAAAAGATAATACGAGGTAAAGCAAATGTGGAATAATATACGTAAGTTTTTCAAGTCTGTGTTTCATATCGGTTGGGGTTCTCGATTCGTACCGAATAAACCAGCAGCGGAGTCGGCCGTGCAGAAGATAGCGCCATCAAGCAAAGCCAATAATAAGATTAGGGCAAATGCTGCTAAGGTCAAGATTCGGCGCGCCCGCAAGAGTGTAAATGATTCTAACTAATGAGTGATCTATATCTAGCTAATCCTAAACTAAAACGCTCGCACGTTCCGATATCTTTCACGCAAGAGCAAATTGAAGAATATATGCGATGTGCGAACGACGTTGAATATTTTACGGAAAAATATATCAGGATTGTGCATATTGACCGAGGCCTGATTCCCTTCGCTATGTACGATTATCAACGAAAAATGATGCGAACATTCAAGAATGAGCGATTCGTAATTACGAAGATGCCCAGACAGTCCGGTAAGAGTACCACGGTCACTTCGTATATCGTATGGAAGATATTATTTCAGGATAATCAAAACGTAGCTATTCTTGCCAATAAAGGGCGTCTGGCTAATGATCTTCTAGGTAAGGTAAAGCTTGCATATGAGAATCTTCCTATATGGCTACAGCAGGGAGTTGTTACTTGGAATAAGGGTAATATCGAACTAGAGAACGGAAGTAAGGTGCTTGCCGCAGCTACTTCGTCAAGTGCAATTCGCGGTGGTTCATATTCTATGATATTACTTGACGAATTCGCATTCGTTCCGCGAAATATTGCCGAAGACTTTTTCTCTTCAGTATATCCTACTATTAGCTCCGGTTTTACATCGCAGATCATTATCGTATCTACACCAAATGGTATGAATCATTACTATAAGATGTGGGCAGATGCAATTGAAAAACGTAGTCTTTATATTCCCATAGAAGTATCTTGGCGCGAAATCCCAGGGCACGACGATGCCTGGCGAGATCAGACAATTCGCAATACCTCCGAGGAACAATTTAAACAAGAATTCGAATGTAATTTTTTAGGCAGTACCAATACGCTAATAAATCCCAACAAGATTCGCGAATTGACTTTTGTATCTACGACTCGCGACAAATGGGGGCTGGACATCATCGAGACGCCTATAGCCGGGCGTACCTATGTCATGACGGTCGATACCAGTCACGGTGTAGGAAATGATTATTCGGCGTTTTCGATTATCGATGCCACTTCTATTCCATATAAGGTGGTGGCCAAGTTTCGCGACAATATGATATCGCCTCTCATGTATCCTGAAATAATATATAGGTATGGAAAATGGTACAATGATGCGTTTGTTCTTGTAGAATCTAATGATATCGGTTCGCAGGTTGCAACGTCACTACAAAGCGATCTTGAGTATGAAAATATATTGACGAGTGTTAAACGTAATAGTGCAGGGCAATATATCAGTTCGGGCTTTGCTGGCTCTTCTCAGCTAGGCATTCGTATGACAAAACAGGTTAAGCGCATAGGATGTTCTAATATCAAGGATCTTATAGAGGATAACAAGATAATAATACAGGACTTCGACGTAATTCAGGAAATTTCGACCTTCATTCAGAAAAAACAATCATATGAGGCCGAAGATGGGCACAATGACGATCTTATGATGACGCTTGTTATGTTTGGGTGGTTGGTTAGGCAATCATTCTTTCGTGAGCTAACTAATACTGATATTCGAGCCAAAATGGCGTCAGAACGCTATTCCGATATGTTAAATGACCTACTACCTGCAGGGTTTATAGACGATGGGCAATCTCCTGAGCCAGAAAATATGGAGACATATGTATCGGGGTTTGCCCGTACTGATTTTTGAAAAACTTCGTTATTATAAATAATCACGAATAATATCGATAAGGTATAACAAGGAGAATTAATATGCCGTTTCAAATTTCTGCCGGCGTCAATGTATCGGAAATCGACCTTACTACGATTATTCCCGCAGTAAGCACGACTGAAGGTGGTATCGCCGCACATCTACGTTGGGGCCCCGTCAACACTCGCGTTCTTGTTGATTCAGAAGACGCGCTGGTCAAGCAATTCCAGGCACCCAATGCCAATACATACACAGACTTTTTCCCAGCCGCCAGCTTTTTAAGTTACGGCAACAAGCTATATGTGGTTCGTGTTGTTAATGGTAGTGCGAATACGATTAACAAGAGTTCGACATCTGCGGCCAATGCGCGCAATGCTCATTCTGCGACAGCAAACACAAAGAATACGATTGTGTATAGCAACGAAGATTACACACTACGCTACGCTCCGTCGTCTGGCACGGGTGCGGCCATTAGCGGTATCGGTAATTGGTTAGCTAAGTATCCTGGCGATTTGGGTAATTCGCTTCGAGTTTCCGTGTGCCCAACTGCCAACGCATTCCAAAGCACGCTTTCGGGTAAGCTTGTATTCTCTAATAACAGCACGACCGTAAATCAAGTCGGCGCGGCTACTTTATCTACTACAGTTAAGGTTGGCGATATTCTACTTGCCGGAGCGGACAAGATTAGAGTTCAGGTCGCAAGCATCACATCCGCCAATGTTCTTGTGCTTCGTAATAAGTTTGTGGGTAATACTTCACCCGCGGCTGGTTACACTACCGTTAGGCAGTGGGAGTTCAACGATCAATTCGATTCTGCTCCGGGCACATCCGAATATGTATCGACGCAAGCTGGTTCCGGCGACGAAATGCATATTGTCGTCGCAGATGAAGATGGAAAGTGGACCGGCACGGCTAATACCGTGATCGAGCGATTCAGCAAGGTGTCCAAGGCCTTCGATGCAAAGACGGCCGACGGAACTGGGAATTTCTACGTTAATGTAATAAACGATAGATCCCAGTATATCTGGTTTGCGGCTCATTCAAGCACGATGTCTAACGCTGGTAAGCTGGCCGCAGGCGTATCGTTTGGCACGGGCGCGCAGACCGTAATAAATGATTCGCTCACATACGGCCGCGATGGTGCACTTCCTCGAAGCACCGACTATATTAACGGTTACAATATGTTCTCTGACCCAGAAAAGGTCGATGTTTCTCTTGTTCTCGGCGGAGAAAGCCCCGCTACGGTAGCCCTTCATATCATCGACAATATCGTAGAGAAGCGTAAGGATTGCATTGCAATTATTTCACCTCCACGTTCAACTGTGGTGAATAATTCAAACTATCTCAACAAGGAAGTTGATGATATGGTCAGCTTCCGAAATGGTCTGACTTCATCGTCTTATGCTGTCATGGATAGCGGAATGAAGTACACATACGACAAATACAATGATCTATATCGATACGTAGCCCTCAATGGTGATACCGCCGGTCTAATGGTTCGTACCGATGAAGAACGCGATCCTTGGTTTTCACCTGCAGGCTTCAATCGTGGGCATATTAAGAATATCATCAAGCTGGCCTTTAATCCAGCAAAGGCCGCACGCGATCAGCTTTATAAGAATGGTATTAATCCCGTAGTGACATTCCCCGGTCAGGGCTCTGTTCTATTCGGCGATAAGACTCTTCTATCGAAGCCAAGTGCATTTGATCGTATCAACGTCAGGCGCCTATTCATCGTTCTTGAAAAGGCTATTGCCGTCGCCGCGAAGTTTACCCTATTCGAGTTCAACGATGAGTTTACACGCGCTCAGTTCCGAAATATGGTAGAGCCTTTCCTGCGCGACGTTCAGGGCCGTCGAGGCATCTTCGACTTCCGTGTCGTATGCGATGGCACAAACAACACACCCGAAGTCATTGATCGTAATGAATTCATCGGTGATATCTACATCAAGCCAGCACGGTCGATCAACTTCATTCAGTTGAATTTCGTAGCTGTAAGAACAGGTGTTGACTTTAGTGAAGTAGTCGGCCAGTTCTAAAGACATTATAAAGAGGATGAATTGAACTCCATCCTCTTTATTTTTCATAATACGGCTTAGATTGAGGTTACGAAATGAAATCTTTCAAAGAGTATATTCTTGAAGCGGCAAGCAATAAGTATTATGTGGACGCAGGAGAATACGACTACGAGGGAGATATGGCGCGTACCCAGTTGCAGACACTGGTTAGAAACTCGCAGGATCTTGTCGATCTACTTGAACCCAATGATAATCTACCTGAATGGGTACAATCTAAAATCACATTAGCACAAGATTACATCTCATCCGTAAGAGATTATTTAATGTCTCGCGATGATCTGGGCGAAGCACATTCAAATAGTAAAATCTACGATAAGTGCTGGGATGGGTATAGAAAAGTTCCGGGTAAAAAGCCGGGCGAATCGGGCTCATGCGCCAAAGATGTCAAAGAAGCGGAATACCATGGGCGCGAAGTTCCTTTGGGCAAACCAATGGCGGGTGATGTCAAGAAGTCTAAGGTTTTTGTAAAGGATCCATCGACCGGCAATGTGAAAAAAGTAAATTTTGGAGATAAGACGCTAAGTATCAAGAAGCACATTCCAGCCCGAAAAAAGTCATATTGCGCTAGGTCCAGTGGCCAAGGCAATTTGACTGATAAGACGAAAGCCAACTATTGGTCACGCAGAGCCTGGGATTGCAAGTAATTTCTACTTGACATACGATGTATTACCGTGCTATATTACTAATAGTAACTTAATGGTAATCCTAAATACATGAACATATTCTATCTAGATCGAGACCCCAAAATCGCAGCAGAAATGCATTGCGATAAGCACGTTGTTAAAATGATACTCGAATCCGCTCAAATGTTATCCACAGCCCATCGAGTTCTCGACGGTGATACATTTGCAGACGCTGCCGGTATGTATAAAATAGCTCATAAAAATCATCCCTGTTCTATTTGGGCGAGAGCTAATAACAGCAACTATAAGTGGCTATTCAATCTGTACGACTCTCTCATGACTGAGTACACGTATCGATATGATAAACATCATGCATCGGAGCGACTAATGATAGGTTTGCTCGCTGTGCCCACGAACATTACGCAGGGTGCATTTACCGATCCGCCCATGTGTATGCCCGATCATTGTAAGATCGATGACCCCATTCTATCCTATCAAAACTATTATATGATAGAAAAATCATACTTTGCGAACTGGAAACGTCGGCCTGTGCCCGACTGGTTTATTACAATGTCTTCTCGATGAAATTGCAATTAGCTGAATAAATATGACTGTAGGTGAGCCTAATTTACGAAGTATAGATAATTATAAATAACAATGATGTAAAGGCTCAGAGCTAATAAAGGAGAATATATAATGGCTTTCTCAGTTTCCGAATTTGCTGCTGCCGGTCTACCACTAGGTGGAGCACGGCCGTCGCTGTTTAGCGTTATTGTCGATACCCCATCGGGCGTACCTAATGTCGGCGCACGATTTAGTTTTACCTGTAAGGCCGCCCAGATTCCTGCCAGCACTATCGGTGTTGTTCCCATTCGATACTTCGGTCGTGAAGTCAAGTTTGCGGGTAATCGCACGTTTGCGCCCTGGACAGCGACCATTCTCAACGACGAAGACTTTCAGATTCGTAGCGCAATGGAAACATGGAGCAACGCAATCAATCGGCACGAAGCCAATCTTCGCGATACTGCAATTGCCACAAATGCTGCATATCGTACTACGGCCACAGTGACGCAGTATTCCAAGACGGGTGTTCCCATTCGTACATACGAGTTCGTCAATATATTCCCATCGGAAGTTGGCGCAATCGAACTATCATGGGATAGCGTCGATGCAATCGAAGAGTTTCCCGTGACCTTCGAATATGATTATTGGCGTATTGTTGCACCGTCTACCACAGGCGTTCTTGCTATCTAAATTGTTGTCGTTCGACTACATGTAGAAAAGTTGTCGAACGGTACCAATTCTCTCATTTTTATATTATAGGCGCTCGACGATTGAGGAGATCGTTTTTGTTTATTGAAACCGAGCAGACGCCTAATCCATTATCCCTGAAGTTCTGTCCTGGCAATATGAGACAGTAAGAATTATCGTAGTTGAGCTACGATAATGTTGCCGCACGGCAGGCGCATCCAAACTCTAAAATTGTTTTGATTTGATTTGTGTGGGATTTCCGCTGTCTTTTCCATTATTTGCTGTGCAGTGAATATACGCAATTGCGTATATAATGATAATATACGATATTGCGTATATTGCGAAATATTCTTATATGGTATGATTATATATAAATAGACACGATTAAAGAATGAACATGAGGGAGATTATTAATGCCTGAACTGTTTGGGTTTAGATTCGGTAAGGCCACAGAGGTAGATAAGGTTAGAAATTCGGCTGCAAGCGTACCATCGTTTGTTCCTCCTCCCAATACTGATGGATCTATGGAAATTGCTTCGGGAAATTCATATGGCACGTATATGGATTTAGAAGCTAGCGCAAAGAACGAGACAGAACTAATAACCAAGTATCGCGAGCTGGCCATGCACGCTGAGGTAGATTCCGCCATCGATGATATTGTAAATGAGGCTATCGTTCGCGAAGATAATAAGTCTCTTGTCGAAATCAATCTGACTAGACTGGAACAGCCTGATAAGGTAAAAGATCGAATTCGCGAAGAATTTGAAATTATACTAAAGCTTTTGGACTTCAATAACATAGGCTATGATATATTTCGTCGTTGGTACGTCGATGGAAGAATGTACTACCATATGATGATTGATGAACAGAAACCTCGCGAGGGTATAGTGGAATTGCGCTACATTGACCCGCGGCGCATACGGCGAGTTCGTATCCCCAAGAAGAAGACTGCGGCGGCGAGAGCAGCCCAGAATTCTCGCAATATTGCGCTTGCGCCCGATGTCGAGGAATATTACATATACAATCCCGGCGGCTCTCATAATACGGATACGGTGGCCATAACTGCGGGAGTGAAGATATCTACAGATTCGATTGCTCATGTTCATTCTGGTATTCTCGATCAGAGAAATCAACTAACTATATCGCATCTTCATAAGGCTATCAAGCCAATGAATCAGCTACGTATGTTAGAAGATGCTACTGTAATATATCGTCTATCTCGCGCGCCCGAACGTCGTATTTTCTATATTGACGTTGGCAATCTACCTAAAATTAAGGCCGAGCAATATCTTCATGATATGATGGCTCGTCATAAGAATCGAATAGTGTACGATGCAGCTACGGGTGAAGTTAGAGATAATAGAAAGTTCATGACTATGCTGGAGGACTTCTGGTTACCTCGGCGTGAGGGAGGTAAGGGCACAGAGATTACAACTCTTCCCGGCGGGCAGAATCTAGGCGAAATGGACGATGTGGAATATTTTCGCCGTAAAGTATATAAGGCCTTGAATGTACCTAATTCGAGAATACAAACCGATTCTACATTCAATTTCGGACGGTCTGGAGAAATCACGCGAGACGAAATCAAGTTTTCTCGAATGATTGATCGCCTACGAATTAGATTTTCACATCTATTTGATCGCGTGCTTGAAACTCAATTGGTTCTTAGAGGTATAATTACGCGGGCTGAATGGAAAGAGATCAAAGAATCTATTCATTATGATTTCCTACGAGATAACTATTTCGCCGAATTAAAGGATCAGGAAATCACAAACGCTCGCCTTGGAATTCTACAGAATATCGATCCATATGTTGGTAAATATTTCTCAACCAAGTATGTACGCACAAGTATTCTTCGCATGTCCGAAGAAGAGATTACACAACTTGATAAGGAAATAGCTACAGAAACTAGTGGTTCTAATGAGACTACAGAGACTACATCCAATGTGCCAACACCAGAACCCGTCGCTTCACCCACCGTACAGCAGGAGCAAAAAGAATTAACGGAAGAAGATAAGATTCTTATAGCATCGATGACTAAAGCTTTAGATGGAGTAACTTTATCCGACATACGAGGAGAAGAAAGTAAAACGTGAAGGAGTTAGATTCCGCAAAACTATTATCGGCCAGTCTTAAATTAAGCGAATCTCGATCAACTGAACTAGTAAACAACCTTCGCAGAGAATTAGCGGCGAAGTTTGATAATATAAAATTAGTCAAGGGAGTCGATGGACCGCAAGGCCCTACTGGCCGTCAAGGTGACCGAGGTGAGCGTGGGTTCATCGGAGGTACCGGCGCGCGCGGCGAACGAGGCATACAAGGTGTAGCAGGCGAGCAGGGTGTAGCTGGTGAACAGGGTATACAAGGCTTAACTGGTGAACAAGGCATACAAGGTGCGACTGGTGAACAAGGCGAGCAGGGTCCACAGGGCGTAATTGGAGAACAGGGCCCTCCCGGACCTCCCGGAGTAACAGGTGAGCAGGGCCTTCGCGGAGAACAGGGCCCAGCCGGCGAACAGGGTCCACAAGGTGAGATGGGTCTTCGCGGAGAACGTGGATTAACTGGCGATGTCGGTCCTATAGGCCCTACAGGTAAAGACGGTGTTCCTGGCAGAAATGGTATCGATGGGAAAAACGGCGCTATAGGGCCTATGGGACCTATAGGGATTAAAGGAGAACGCGGCGAAAAAGGCGAGAAGGGAGATAAAGGCGATCCGGGATCTGATGCCAATGTAGCTCCTTTAGAAAAAAAGTTTGATCAATTAACAAAAACTGTTGATACAAAACTTTCCAAAATCGCGTATAACGCCGCAATGGGAACTTCTGCTGGTTCCGGTGAAGTGAATTTACGAAATTTAGATGACGTAGATTATAATAGTGTTAGTTCGCCAACCGATGGTCATAGTTTAGTTTATAATGGAACTCTTGGTAAATGGCAAGCAAATAGTGGTTCTGGTGGTATCAGTACAGCAACATTCAACTCTGCACTAGCAAACACCAACTCATTCATCAAGGCGCAGTTAGCAAATACCAATACATTCATTGCAACTAAAGCCAGCACATCTACATTCAATTCTGCTCTAGCAAATACTAATCTTGCAATCACGAATGTTAAAACTGGATTAACAACTACCAACACTGCGCTTCGTCTACTAATTAACGATAGATTACAGGTAGCAAATGCTGTCACGTTATATGCAACGAAAGCTGGCCCAACTACTTCAGGCCTTCTAGCTCACACTGGCCGTGCAACGATCAGCACCAATCTAACAGTTAGTGGAAATACAACAAGTAATAAGACCACAGTAACATCTTCATTAATCTCGTCCGGTAATACTGTACTAAATGGTGGTCTCTCAGCAAATGGATCGTTCGGTACAGCCAATTATGTTTTAAAAACCAATGGTGCCGGTGTATTTTGGGCAGCCGCTGCATCTGGTGGATCAGATACTAGTAAATTGGCCGTAGCTAATTCATTCATAAAATTGACTTCATATTCATCAAACACCCATGGTATAACTCAATTGGCCAATAACGTGATATCGACTACAGCACTTACAACTAATCCTGCGGGTCATATCACTCTATTATTACCCAACAATACGACAATTAAAATTGCGTATTGGCTATAGATAGAAATATTGTTTTATAAATAAGCTATGATAATAAGGAGAATTATATATGACCAATCCAATTGAAGCTCTGATTGATAATGATGTGAATGGTTTTCGATCAGCAGTACATGATATACTTATGGATAAGTTAGGCGTTAGACTTGAACTGGAGAAGACAGCAGTTGCTGCAACTCTATTCGGCAAAGATAATGATGCAGATGCAGATGAAGTTGTAGTTTCCCAGGAGGATGATACTCATGTCTAAATCGTTTCGGGATCTTGTCGAAGCAATAAACAAGAAGGCTAAGGATGATCTTGCTGTCGGCTCAAAGCATAGAGTCAAGTCAATGGCCAAGTTCGTCGCAGCGCATGATGTTCAATCCGATTATCCGGCAGATCGCGATGATGGTAAAACTATCTCTATTCTGAATGCTAAGAACACCGCACCAGATAGCGCGAAGCACGATAATGCCGTTGCTGGCGAAAGAAAAATAGTACGACAGGGAACATCTAAAGTAGTCGAAGATGTATCGTCTATGCTTACTAAGATAGCTCATAGTGGTAAGTCTTCAATGGTAACTTTCGCCGATGGAGATACTGCTAATGTCGATAGTAAGTCGGCCAAGAAACTACTCAATATTCAGACTAATCTTAATTCCGCGAACGGCAAGAAGTTCAAAGAAACTATCAATAAGAATGCTGCTGGACTTCTCAAGATGATGAATTTTTCCGCAGGCGTGAAGGGAGATAAGTAATGGCCGCTAATACTGCGAATGGTATTGTCGCAAAGCAATCCAAGGGCGGATTCGTCGTTGCTAAGTTTACGTCGGGTGGGTTCATCAAGCCAAATCATGTGACTGCAACTATCGGCGCAAATACCGTAGGTGAAACCGTACAGTCGATGAGTATCGTATCGATGCAGATTGCCACCGGTGGTGCCAATTCTTGCTACTTTGAAATTCGCCGCGGCGCAAATACGATATGTGCGCTATCAGGCAACGATTATCTCGATCTATCAGATGGGCGTATGCTGGACACTGAAGGTGGTAATCCACAAGCCAATCTTGTGGTAACAAAGGTCGGCACCGGACCAAGCACGCTTATTCTAAAGCTTCATAAGATTTCAGCCGTAAGCGGCGGATCTTCATACTAGGAGATGTCATGAAATTAATATGCGAAGTTCATGAAAATCTGGAATTCATCACCGAAGCAAACGATGCAGGTGGAAAGAATTATTTCATTCAAGGTCCGTTCATGGAAGGCGGAATCAAAAATAAAAATGGAAGAATCTATCCTGTAGAAATTCTTGCGCGTGAATGCGAACGATATAGCAAAGACTACATCGATCAGAATCGGGCTTATGGTGAACTCGGGCATCCTGCAGGGCCCACTATAAATCTCGAACGAGTGTCTCATATGATTAAATCCCTAAATCAAGACGGGCAACAGTTTATTGGCCGAGCCAAGGTTCTCGACACACCATATGGTCAGATCGTAAAGAATCTGATGAGCGAAGGAGCCAAGCTTGGCGTGTCATCGCGCGGCATGGGCTCACTCAAAGAAAAGCATGGTTATTCAGAAGTACAAAATGATTATTTTCTAGCTACCGCGGCTGATATAGTAGCCGACCCATCGGCTCCGAACGCATTCGTGAAGGGTATCATGGAAGAGCGGGAATGGATTTACAACAACGGTATATTTAAGGAAATTGATATTGATCGCGCAAAGACTGCGATGAATCAAGCTGTCCGCTCTAAAAATACTGAATCAACTATTCTTAAGATATTTGAATCTTTTATGAAGAAGTTGTAAGAATTCATTTTGTATAAATAATAACGAATTTAAAGTACATATAAGGAGATACGATATGTCTGAACCCGATAAGCAAGAGATCGACAACGAGCTAGAAACCGAACAGCCTGTTAGCACTCGTCGTATTACGAGTGCCGATGTAGATGTGACAGCCGATGTAGCTGCCATTTTTGAGGGCGCTGAACTAACAGAAGAATTCAAGACCAAGGCTTCGGAAATTTTCACCGCTGCTCTCGTTCATAAGATCAACGAAGCCATAGAGGAAATTGAAACTACGAATGCAGCCAATGTCGAAGCCGAGACCGCTGAACTGACTGAAGCTCTTCAGCATACACTGGACGAATATCTCGATTATGTTATCGAGCAGTGGATGGAAGATAACAAGCTTGCAGTCGAAACCGGTCTCAAGGCTCAGATGTCTGAAGAGTTTCTAACTGGGCTTCGTACTCTTTTCTCGGAGCATTATGTAAATATTCCAGAAGGTAAGACCGATGTAGTCGAAGAATTGGCTGCTAAGGTCGAGACACTGGAATCCTCACTCAACGAAGAAATTACCAAGAATATTGAATTGAAGAAGCAAATTAGTTCTTTCGAACGTGAAGTTGCTATTGTAGAAGTATCTGAGGGTCTGACTGATACGCAGATCGCAAAGCTTGAATCACTTAGCGAAGCTATTGAGTGCACCGATGCCGAAAACTTCAAGGCCAAGCTCAAGACACTACGCGAGGCGTATTTCCCAGTCTCTAGCCCAACGACTTCCGTAACTCAAGTCACCCTCGACGACGAGCCCATCGCTGAAAATGACGCGGAATCAGTTCCCGTCGACCCTGCAATGCGGAACTATATGAATGCAATAACTCGTTCACTCAAGAAGTAATTCTTATAAATAAAACGAATAACAAAGGAGACCAATATGACTGTTAATAAGCTAATGGAAAAGTGGGGTCCAGTACTTGCTCACCCCGATCTTGCTGAAATTAAGGATCATCATCGCCGTGCCGTAACTGCTCAGCTTCTCGAAAACCAAGAGAAGTCAGCCCGTGAAAACGCATTCGGTTCTGGCGGTTATACTTCTCCCTCTCTACTCGGCGAAGCTGCTCCCGCTAACGCAATGGGCACTTCAAGCTCGACAGCCTCAGACGGCTCCGTCGATATCTTCGATCCAGTGCTGATTTCTCTGGTTCGTCGTTCTATGCCAAACCTGATCGCATACGACATCTGCGGCGTGCAGCCAATGACAGGCCCAACTGGCCTGATCTTCGCAATGCGTTCACGGTACACCAGCCAGAGCGGCACTGAAGCACTCTTCAATGAAGCCAATACAACCTTCTCGCGTGCAGCCGCTGGTAACACAGCGTCACGAGTGGTCGTGTCTAACACCTCCACAAACAGATCGCAGGAGGCCAATGATCCTACACTTCGCGCTTCTGGTGCAACTTCTGGATCGTACACTGTTTCTACCGGCGTCTCAACAGCAGTGGCTGAAGCACGTGGCGATGGTTCAAGCAATGCGTTCCAGGAAATGGCATTCTCGATTGAAAAGGTTGCCGTAAGCGCAGTATCTCGCGCTCTCAAGGCCGAGTATACGATGGAACTGGCTCAGGATCTCAAGGCCGTTCATGGTCTCGATGCTGAAACAGAACTCGCAAACATTCTATCTTCTGAAATCCTTGCAGAAATCAATCGTGAAGTTGTTCGTACAATCAACTTCTCAGCTTCTGCTGGCGCTCAGGAAAACGTGACGACTGCTGGTACTTTCAATCTCGATGTCGATGCTAACGGCCGCTGGATGGTTGAAAAGTTCAAGGGTCTTCTCTTCCAGGTGGAACGTGAAGCTAACGCGATTTCTAAGGCTACTCGTCGCGGTAAGGGTAACGTGATGCTTTGCTCTAGCGACGTTGCTTCAGCACTTCAGATGGCTGGTGTCCTCGATTACACTCCAGCACTCGCTAATCAGCTACAGGTTGATGACACTGGCAGCACCTTCGCAGGTGTTCTCGGTGGGCGCATCAAGGTCTACATCGATCCGTACTTCGCTTCTTCGGCCGGTTCACATTATCTGACACTCGGCTATAAGGGCACAAGCGCATTCGATGCTGGCCTATTCTACTGCCCATACGTTCCTCTTCAGATGGTTCGTGCGGTTGGTCAGGATTCTTTCCAGCCTAAGATTGGCTTCAAGACTCGCTACGGCATCGTCGCGAATCCATTCGCTACAACAAATGCCACTGGCGCCATCGGCGGCGGCGGCACAAACAACCAGAATCTATACTACAGGTTCGTCAAGATCACCAACCTAATGTAAGCATTTCGCTTACAGCACCAACGGTATACAGGGGATCTCGCAATTGCTCCTGTATACACACCTTAGGGCTTGGAGTAAAATCCAAGCCCTATTTTTTTGTATGGTGATAACGCTCATATAAATATAGTCACATAAGAGGAATTCTAAAATATGAGCGCATTAGACAATCAGCCCACTAATCCGAATTTTCTAAGCCCTCTCGGCTTCAAGTTCGTTATTAAGAAACTACCTAATGTAAACTATTTCTGCCAATCAGTGCAGATCCCGACTATTAGTATGACAGTCATCGAACAGTCATCGCCTCTTTTAAATATTCCTCGATTTGGTGATCGAATTACATATGATCAACTATCTCTTAAATTTCGCGTCGATGAAAACATGGCCAATTATCTCGAAATCCATAATTGGCTTACTGGGTTAGGGCACCCAGTAAGTTTGAATCAGACGCGCGATTTATCACGGGCTTCGGATATTCCAAAAGTACGAACGGGTTCTGCTCTTTCTATGGTTAGCGATGGTACACTTATCGTTCTATCTTCGCATAAGAATCCAACGGTAAACATATTCTTTCGCGACATGTTTCCCACAGCTATTACCGAATTAACATTTGACTCCACCGCAACCGATATTGAATATCTGGAAGCCACAGCATCATTTCGGTATCTTCGATATGACGTAGAAGTATTGACTTGACAATGCATTATCATTATCATATAATGCATTATGAAGAAAACAGAAATTATAGCCGCATGGAAAATAGATTCCCATATTGATGATAAGTTAGATGTGGATGATCTTGTTTTGATGCGTAATATGTCATTACACAGCAAGTATGTGGAATGGCTTAGCCACGCCGAGGATGTGCGCCGCGGCCTGGAAGTTCATCGAAAAAACTTATGGCGGAAGCTATATGATTATTATCGTGGAGCTTCTACCGAAGAGGATCTTAAGGAACTGGGCAAGGAACAGAATCGACGCCGCCTGTCAAAGTCAGACGCTAACGAATTTATAGAGACAGATTCTATTATGATAGAACTTGAACGTAAATTAGACATTCAACTTGAAAAGGTTCGCATATT
>Ga0049080_10000098_pt1 | contig 26005 bp, 37 predicted proteins | sample GreLakmeER15MSRF_FD_66716 | JGI IMG/M metagenome (GOLD analysis project Ga0049080, IMG submission 66716) | Freshwater lentic microbial communities from great Laurentian Lakes, MI, USA - Great Lakes metaG ER15MSRF | ecosystem: Environmental > Aquatic > Freshwater > Lake | place: Great Lakes... | reverse complement strand
GGCACTACCGGAACAATTATCTTGTCAGTTAAAGGTGCAAGAGCTTTGATTTGAGCAAGAAGCATTCTGCGTCCAACTCGTACTTGCTCTGAAACACCGATGTCATGGCGTCCCATTACCTTACCTTTTTGACTTGTCATTCCCTCAATACAATCGCCAAGCTGTGGCAAAGCAATCTGTTTAATTCCGTACTTACCTGCTAAATACTCGTGGTGTGCAACAGCTTCGTCAATAGAACTAAGTACTCTGTCAATAATAGCTGGGGTGTCATCTTTACCATATTGGGTATCACCAATGCTGTATACAGCAGTTAGATCACCTGATGACTTAAGAACTTCTTTAGGCTCCCAGTTAACAACTAAAGAAAGAAGTTGTTCTAGGTCATAGTCAGGACTAGTTGATTTACCTGAAGGTACAACGTTAACTCTAAACGACTCTAACCAATCACCATTAAAGGTTTGCCAACGTGAGCGTCTGTGAGATACGACAATCCACTCAGCTGGATCTAGCTTTGCTTCAATAAGAATTTCTTCTGCGCCCGGAGTATTACCATCTGGACGTGGTGTAGAAACAATAAATCCACCATCTGTTCCAATTTCAGAACGTGGTCGCCATGCTTCTGGTATAACTTTATTTAACTTGTCAGAACCTTGATTACTGTTTTGAATTATTGAATCATAATCATCTGCTAAAGACATACACAATCTCCTTGTCGATGGTCACGAACAGCGGTTTTACCGAACGTGCCCCCCGCACGGCGGAGTAACATAAATAAATCTTTTGTACTTAGATCATCATCTTCAATAGCTGTGTCTAAAGCTTTTTTGTCTTCTTCAGAAAGGGTAGCTGCCCACTGTCCTACAATGCACGCTTTCAAAGTATTCATAGTCTTTACTTCGGTGTACAGATCTTGCAACGACATTAGCGCCTCCAAGTTTTAGTCCGATTGCGGTACTAGGCCCCAGAGAATTCCTCTAAGACCTAGTAACCAGCATACACGAGTTTAGTACGAAGTGCCCATTCCACCATCAAAGTTGGTGCGGTCACGCTTCATAGCAGTCTTGATAATTTTGCCATTTGCTTGAGTCATGCCAGCAGAAGGGTCAGTCATCTTTGTATAAGTAGCCTTTATAGAATAAGCGGCTCCATTGCGGTCTTTAGCAGGAGTTTCTTTCTGCACGTTTGAGCGAGGTGCGCCCTTTGATCCGTATGGATCTCCAGCTTGTGCACCTTTCTTTTTAATAAGTGTGCCGGCCTTTGGTGACGCAGACGGAGAAGTAAAACTAATTCCATCCTTGTTCATTGGAGTGCGGCCTTGTTTTGCCATACCTGCAAGCGCCTCGTCAGGGCTTGGGATTGAGCTTTTTGCCATGGTGTTCCTAACTGTTAGAGATCTCTTGTTATAAAGAATATATCAAGTTACATTAATAGTAAAGACTATTGCGGAAATTTGTCCGTCACGGGAATCAACGGTAGTAAATCCAGGCCGACAAGTAAGGTCAAGACCTCTAGGGGCAACGTAGCCTCTAGCGATAGCGATAGCCTTAACAGCTTGGTTTACTGCGGATGCCCCTACGGCCCTAAGTTTAACTTGAGGGCGTTCATATAGAGCGTGAGCAATCGCAGAGCCTACGGATTGTGCGTTAGATCCCGCACTTACTCGCAAACACTGCTCTTCTGTAGTATCTTTTTCAATCACGATTTTGTAGTCCTTTAGGTTCGAGTTTTAGTCGCCCACCTAAGGAACAAGGTACGTTATTTAAGGATTTGCGTCAGCGTATCCAGCTTCTTTTAACAGCTTTACGAAGTCTTCTAATCGCAAGATAACTGGCCACTCCCCTATATTGACCTCTCCCTGCCCGTTTAAGCGCAGTACAGCCACTGGAAGGTCTAATCCGTTATGGCGTTCTTTTAACTGCTTTATAGCTGCAGAAGGGTTAAACCCTGTGCGAGCTTTTACCTCCCAGTCAATCCCAATAGTTCCGGTGACATCTGTGCCTGACCGCCCCGCCCCAGTAGATTCGGCATAAGGCCACCCATTAGCAGCTAGATAATTAGCAACAATTTTTTGTGACTTATAGCCACGATGTTTTCTACTCTGGGAAGGCATCGCGCATCCTAGTAGTAACTAGTAACTCTAGATCCTTTAGGGTGCCGTTGTTTACAAGAATTTGATCTACTTTGTAACCTTCTAATTCAGACTCTGAAACATGGTCGTTAACTGGACCAATACCTAAACGTTTTACACGCCATAGTTGACCGCCCATAAGTTTAATCATCATAGCTTCGTTTTCAAACCTAACATCGGTAATAACAACTCGTTGATTAGCGTTTATATTACCCAACGCTAAAGTAACCCAAACGTTCTCATCAATAGTTTTTCTAGCTGAGTTACCTAGGTTTTGCAATAGTTTACGAACTTGAGGCTCTTGTTTCGCGTTATCCCAACCAACTAGATTAACTAAGTCTTGTAAGTAACCTGTAGGACTACACGCAACCATAGGATTTAGATCATACAGAAACTCCCGAATTTTATCGGCAAAAGCAACCCTAGTGTAACCGTACTTTTCTACTAGAATAGATGCAACCGTATCTTTACCTGCTTGGGAGTATCCAATAAGGCCAATAGTATTATAGGCACTCTTAATGCCAAGCTCTTCGTCTGTGAATAGAGATAGTTGTTCGTAGCTCATGGCGTCATCCAATTGCTTCTACCAATAGATTTGTTAATGTTAACTCGTCTAGTAATCTCTCGATTAATAAGCGCAATGTCTTTAGACAATCGATCAGAAATAATATGAATTAATCCGTGGTAGTTAGACAGTTCTTTAAAAGCATCTAGCTTACTTCTATACTCTGGGTCTACTTCGATCTCGGCCTCAATCATAGACACTGCTTTTCCAGAAGTCTTTAACTCTAATCGTTTAGTTGCTTTAGTTAAAACTAAAGCTTTATCGGCCTCTGACTTATCTACATCTGCACACCAAAGCTGCAAATTAATAAACTCTAGGTAGGCTACATATTTAGCGTACAGGTCCATAACCTGCTCTTCCATCATATCCGTTACATCATCCGGTATAGACGGTGCGTCGTACACGTACTGTTCGTTTACTGCTAACCCTTGTTTTTTAAGAGTATCAATAGCTCTACTACTTGCTTCAGCAACTCTTAACTCAATTGGACTCATCTAAGTTCTCCTTTGCCCAGTCATTCCACTCTTCGTTTAATTCAGCAACGTCTATATCTTTAATAAAACTATTTTCGTACAAATGCTCAATAAAGTCTTCATCTGCAACCAGTATTGGTAATCCTTTGTAAGAATAGTTACTCTTATCGATCATTGACCGCCCCACCCTCCACCTTTAAATTGAACTGAAGGTGGTGTGAACACCTTACTCATAGGACCTCCACATCGATCGCAATTAGGTCGCTCATAGGATTCAAAAGCAATGTGCATCTCTACAATACTACTGTCACAGGTATCGCATTTAAAATCATACTTGGGCATCCTTTACCTCCCCGTAAGGTTGACAGCGTTTACATCCTTTTACAGGGTCTATATTACACACAGGTGGACGTAAGTTGTCAACTGCCCAGGAGATATCAAGAGCGCTTTCAAAAAGATCTTTTGTGTAGTCAGGGTTATACGCTACAACAAACTCTTTATAGTCTTGAGTTGATTTAAGCTCATAGATAAACACAATCTCATTGGGAGCAGAGGGAATCTCGCCAGCTTCTTTCATAAGGTGGGTTAAGTGCAGGTAAACCTGTCCTTGAAGTTGATGGGATTTAAACGGAGCTCGGATATTACGCCAAGCTTTCTCTAAATCGTTGTCTGATTGACTAAGGATTGCAGGCGCCTCAAAGCGTAACGTTCCAGGACCAATAGACTTAATCTCAATAAGAAAGTCTTCCCCTAGGCCTTTTACCCAACCATCAGAGTGCCCACTAATTTTATGCTTAGTGCTCTTTAAAGGAACTTCTCTATAGTCAAAAGAACCGCATTCGGGATCATTAAAATTTAAATCAGAGGCAAGTTCCCACTCAGTTGGGCCGCACTCTGTGCACTCCCACTTACCGTATAGAACTCCCATATCTCGTAGCCAGGACTGCCACTTATGGTGAATCGCGTGTCCCTCAGCAAAAATAGATGCTAAACGTAGGTTTGGTTTTTCTCTAACCTCTTTGTAGTTTCCTAACAATGCATGATAAGACGCTAAGTGACACCACTCTGGCTTAATCATGTCTGACGGATGTATCACCGACATGTTTCTAGAATCAAACGGCTTAGCCAAAAGATGGCGTTCAACGTGGCCTACTAAACGAGTGTCTCGTTTATTTGCTTCAAGGAACGCTTTTAACGCTCCTGCTTTAGGTTTGCCCGTACTTACCATCTTGTTCTATCCATTCGTCTAGTGTTAACCCTTGTTTTGTATATTTTCTTTGTGCTGCATTTCTTTCTCTGTGAGACATTCCCCCAAAGATTCCGTGCAACTCATCGTTAATAATAGCTTCTTTTAAACACTCTTTGCGAACTGGACACGCCGGTCGACCATCCCGTCCCCAACAAATTGCTTTAGCTTTATCGGCTATTGGTTTGTAGAGTGCCTTGTCCCGTGGAGGAAAAAATATCTCGGTATCTTCCCCACGACATTTAGCGTCGTATCTCCAAGCCCAAGTGGGCTCGTTTGAATATTCCATTTACTCACCTCTGATTGAATTGCGAAGTTCAAAGAAATCCTCCTCTACTAAAACTACGTAATTCTCTCCGTCAAGGTGAAGACCTAAAACTGGGATACGACTATCTAAAATCGCCTCAGTAGTTATCTTCTTTAAAACATCTGATTTAATGGTTACTGATTTTTTACCAGTCCATTTGTGCTCAATCAGAAGTTCGTCATTGCGTACATCTCCTTTGCGAGACCAAAAAGCTCCGGAAGCTGCGGATCTAGTTCCCGCAATTTTCTTAGCCAATCGTTTCTCGTGCTTCAGAGATTGTTTTTGCCCCTCACTCTTCATCAGAATCATCATGAATAGCTAAGATAGGTTGGGCCTTAAGAGTACTTAAGACAGCCTTACTTAACTCTTCCCTCAGATCGATTTCTTCACGTAAGGAATCAATTAGAGCCTGAGCTCCTTGCCACTTACGGTCACCATAATACAGCCATCCACCACGGCGATCTACAATCCCGTTGAGAATAGATAAAGCAACGATTTCTTTACCGGTGTCGTACCCGCCAGCATCAATAGCCCCACCGTCTGCGAAGTAAAAATCTAAATAAGCGGTCTGTTGAGGAGGGAAAGTCTTGTTTTTTACAGTGCGGACCCTAATAGTCTGCCCTACTCGACGCTTGCTTTCTCCTGTGCCTACCTCTACCCACTCATCTCGCTTAACTTCACAACGAACTGCGTAGGCATAGTCTTTACCTAAACCACCAGGAGTGGTTCTAGGATCTCCATGCATAACGCCAATCTTCATTCGATACTGATTGATCATAAGTCCTAATACTGGTCGTTCTGATTCGATGAGGTCTCGTTTGGTAGCTGACGCCACTTTTCTAAAGAACTTATTGGTAATAAGTGCGCCACGACCCACAGTAAATTCTTCCATATGCTTGTCATCTTCTGCACCAGGTACCAAGGCAGGAAGAGAGTCCACAACAACCATGTCCACAGCTTTACTTTGCATAAATTGAATAACCGAATCAAAAGCATCCTCCATACTATTAGTTTCTACAAGTAAAACGCGATTAGTATCTACTCCGCAGAACTCTGCATACTTAGCATCAAAGTCTTCAGCAGCAATCCATACAGCAGTAAATTCTGGGTTAAGTTTTTGATTAGCCGCTATAGTCTTAAGAGCAATAGCAGTTTTGCCATGAGAAGCTTCTCCCATAAGTTCAACCCAACGATTCATAGGCCAACCACCACCGAGCACCACATCTAGCGTAAGAGAACCAGAAGTAATACGAGTAGGGAGGTGAGTCTTGCCTGCTAACACCACAGTATTAGCACCAAGTTTTTTATTAATACCTGCTGCAATCTTTAAAGCTTCTGCGCTTAATGACATTATTCAAGTCTCCCTACGATTGTTGTTGGATTAAACCCACCAGATTGATTTGGCTGTTTAGCTGCAATAGTTGAGCCACCCTGTCCGGTACCACCTGCACCTGTTCCAGCTTGAACAATTGGATAACCGCAATCATAGCAACGTTTACGTTGAGTGCCAACTGGGGCCATGTAGTTAACTGAGTAGCAACCCGGACAGCGTTCGTTGTCTCTAGCACTTTGCGCTTTAGTTACTAGTTGATCTTGTTGTGAATCATAAGAAACTTGAACGTTAGGGGTCTGCAGCGGAGGGCGGTAAACATTAGATGACGGGGGTGATGTCGGGGGAGTGTTTTGGGTAGGAGATTGGGGGCTTAATTTTTTTGCCCACCAGTTACTATTACTCATCTGTTTTTACCCTCGATTCGATTAGCCCTATGTTTGTTAAAGTTGATACGCAAGAAACAGCTGCAGATAACGAAACCATTTTAAATAAATGATTTAACTGGTCAATTTGTTCCTTACCCATACTTTCATTATTCTCTTCGTCTAAAATGTACGCAGAAGTAGCAATTTTTGCAACAATATCTGCGTGAGCATCAATAAACGGCAACAATTCAGAAATATTACTTAACCGGTCATGACTAGCTTGTTCTTCCATTTCAGCTACCTCATCAGATATTGGGGGTAATCCCATAAGATCTGCAATTCCTTCGGTAGGAGTTAACATTGCGTCGTACACAATTTCTCGCATCAACACAGAAAGTGGCACCTGAGTAGTAGAAAAAGTTTTTGCTTTGCGTCTAAAAAACCTCATTTAGCCTCTCCCCATCGTTTAACCGTAGTGATGTCTGCAAGTAAAGGAACAGTTAGCGCCTGTATACCTTCCATAGCTAACCTAATTTGATGTGCGGTTTCTTCCGCTAACTCTGTCGGAGTTACAGTAACCAACTCATCGTGAACAGTGAGAATCAAGTTTGCCTCCGTAGGTACCATCTTATGAGCCCTAATCATAGCAAGCTTCATAAGGTCCGCGGCAGACCCCTGAATAACGGTGTTGAATGCCTGTCGTTCAGCTCTAGAACGTTTCCAAATCTCGTTTGACCGTAAATCAGGCAAATACCTACGACGCTTTAACAAGGTACTAACAAAAGGTATAGGAGCCTGCCTACGACTCTCGCTAATAACTTGACGTTTATATCTAGCAACTGATGGAAACTTAGCTACGAAGGCGTCTAGAAGGTCCCTGGCCTCAGCTAAAGTGCAACCAATAGAAGAAGAAATTTTATCTGGGCCTACGCCGTAAGCCAAAGACAAAACCAACACCTTACCAGCTTTACGGTCAACCCCCATAGTATTTCCAATAGTGGTGTAGATATCCTCACCATTTAAGTACGCATTGCACATAATACGGTCTTGACTAAATGAAGCAATAACTCTTGGTTCAATTTGAGAGTAGTCAGCAACCACTAAAGAACATCCCTCTGGGGCAACAAAAAGGTTGCGGATAGCCTTACCATTAGCAGTGTGCGGAGCCGGCACATTCTGCAAATTTGGATTACGACTTGAGAAACGACCGGTCTCCGCACCATACTGAACAAAGTCAGTGTGTATACGACCCTTGAGCATTAAACTCTTTTTAGCAGTAACTTTAGATTTGCCAGCCAGTGTGCGAGTTATATCCCCGCCTAGGTAAGGGATAACATAAGTAGTCAATAACTTATTTAAATCTGAATACTGAATAAGAGCATCTACCAAAGGATCTTTACCGGCCAGTCCTTGTAGAGCGGGCTCAGAAACAGAAAAATCAGAGACAGAATACGGCTTGCCCTCATCTAACCTCTTTTGTCCAGCAGGGGTTAAAATTTTAGGCTTTAGACCTCTACCGCCATCTTTTTTAGGTGAGTACAACATTTTTTGCTTTTCTGGAACACTGTTAATATTAAAAGCTTTTCCAGCAAGACGGTAGATAGTTGCCTTAGTAGCTTCTAACTGAACATCAAGGTTAGCTTTAAGCTTCTCTAACTCGTCAACATCTATATCCGCACCTCGTAACTCCATATTACAAATTACTTCAAGCACGTCCATCTCTAAATTAAATATGCCTCTTAGGCCGTCTGCATCTAGTTGAGCTGACAACTTTAACCACAATTTCCAAGTCCACTCTGCGTCTAACCCGGCATAAGTAGCTACCTCATCAAAACTGTACTTCTCTACCTCTTTGCCCACACCTTTAACCATGTGGTACCCAAACTCCCGCGCTAAACAATCATCTAGTCCTAAAGAGTTACGGTTTTGATTATCAATAATAAAAGAAGCATTTAAAGTGCAAGCATAGGGTTGCGCAGGGAGTACCCCGATATATTTAGACACGCTTTGTAAATCAAATTTAAGATTATGACCAGCTTTAACTTTTGTGCTAGTCAATAAAGGTTTTAGAGCCTTAAACACTTCTCCAGCAGTTAATTGCTCAGGAGCTGGGCCAAAAATACGAGTAGCCTTACGTTCATCTTTACTGTAGTCAGAGTCTCTAAGAGAAAACCCCTTGTCTACTCTAATAACTGCAGAAGGCAATACTGGGTACTCGGTACGAATATACTCTCCGTTTGGATGACCCATTGGAATTACATCTACACGGTTGTGTGTAGCTAAAGCAATCCAGGTAATAATATTTTGACGAGGGTCTCCTCTATGATCCCCTACAGTTTCTACGTCAAAACAGAACGCATCAACAAGTTCATAGGCATTAACTACTTCGTTAAGTTGTTTTAGAGTAGTAACAATATTCATTGACGCTCCTGAGATAGGTGCGCTGAGGGCTCATAGAGAAAGGAGACGCCAAGAGATGAGCCCTCAGCACGATTATTTGGGATTAACTAGCGGATGCAATTTCTCGAGCAATTTCAGCAAGTTCAGCTTTAGTAGATACGTGAAGTGCTTCACGTGTCAAAGGCTTCATTGTTTTAATTAACTCTGCAGCAGCAGCGGGGTCAATGCCCCAATCCTCAGCGAGGTCACGTTCTTTCACAGGATTAATTGTGTAAGAAGTTTTTGTACCGGTACCAGTTTTACTTACGGCCCAGTAAAGATCAGGACGATTTAGAGGACCTGTTTTTCCATTGGAATCAAGTTTCTCAAGTTGTCCACATAGACGAATACCAACAATCATTAACTGAAGTTGAGGATCTTCGTCAGATAAATTAAGAACAGTAAAAGCAAACTTTTGGTCTGGTTTACTGCCTACAGCAATAAGCGGGTCGCCCTCACCAATGCTAATGAAAGACTTCTTACCTGGACGATTTACCCAGTGCTGCATAAAGCTCATTGGCTCATTACCAACGAACTTAATTAATTGGACATCTTCGTCAAAACGGAAGTCAGTTGCGAATGACTTACTGGATTTAGCTACAGCTTTTTTTGCTGCTGCCCAACCAGTTTGGATAATAGAAGAACGCTCAGGAGTTTCTGTTTCGTCTTCTGCTTGGAAGATCTCTTCGAGAACTTCAGGTGTTGGGGTGTCAACTACATAAGAGTCGACGTTAGGTGTTTCTTTGTTTTCAATGCGGATACCCATTTGGGTATCTCCTTTCAGTCAGTGGGTCAATGGATCATGGTCATATTAAGTTGTTTCTTGAGTATGAATCTTAGTCCATTTCTCTACCAATTCAATTGATAGATCATGATGTCGATTCCAATCAACTCTGGTTACTTCAAGAAGTCCCCGAGATTGAAAGCTCTCAATAGTTGCTTCGACAATTGCTCTGCTGTACATCCGCCATCCGGGCTTCTTTACACCATTAACAATCATTGACTTAAGGCGATAGGGTGCACGTGGTATATAACCTTTTCGTTCCCAAAGCCTCAAAGTAACTACCGGCCTGCTCAATGCAAGTCCTAGTGAACCTGCACTAAACAATTCTAGCACCTTTCCATTTGGGAGAGTCTTTACTTGTGGTAAAGCATCCCAAGCTTCTGGTGTAGAAACTTTTTTTAGTTTTGCTTTTGGGTCTGGAGCGCGACGTTTGCGCTTTGACCCTGGGTAGTAATCATCCAGGGTTTGAAAGAGCTTGTCAACTTCGTCGTTCATATTAACCCCTACGATTTAGAAGGAATAAAAGCCCAAACTATCTTCTTAGTAAACATCATATCAACTTCTGCCTCGGTTAGAAGACCCTCGTAAAGACAGGCCATAACCTCGTCCTCATTAAGGACAGGTTGGATGGTATAGCAACGGCCATGCAAGTTTTTTTCTTGAAGAATTCTAGAAGCCTCGTCATGGTTGAGAGTTTGAGAAATTTTGCGCTGCCGTTGCAAAGAACGGTAGCCCTCTACTTCTTGTTCTAACGGGTACCACAGGTGTCCCTTGTCATCGGGTTCTCCTTCAGCATCCACTAAATCAGAAAGAAAAGACTTTACTTCTGCTTGTTCTTTAGTAAGATCTTCAATTCTGCGCTTTAAATTTATAAAGTGTTGTACTTTACTTAAGATTGAATCTACGGGCTTTTTGTCCGGTGGAATAATATTAGGCATGGTGCCTCCTTTAAAACCACTCTATACCCCACCGCTGACAAATGCAACTTTGGTCTTAGAGGTCTTTTGCCTTTTTCCACAGCTCCTGATCCGGGTAACCCTGGGGTCCAGAAACGTACCTTTTAAGAGCATTAATAATTACATCTGTGACAGTACGGCCCTCTATAGCGGCTTTCTCCTTAACGGCAGCCCAAAGGTCTGCGGATACGCGGATAGTACGTGTAGGTGTCTTAGGTGCGTTAGGCATTCAACTAGTTTAAACCGTAATATTCTGTAAGAAAGCCCTAAGTGTTCCAGCATTCATTTCTACCCCACCTTGAGCATTAATGCCCTCACCATCAATTACGGCATTAGCTACAGCCATTTTTTGTACCAACATAGAGTGTTGACGTTCCTCAATTGACCCCTGCATTAAAAAATCTTGAATTACGATTGAGGGCCAGGTGCTAGAGGCTCTTCTGATTCGTCCATTACGTTGAAGTGCGAGTCCTGCGTTCCACGGGAGATCATAATTAATAAGAAGGTTAGCTTGAGGTAGATCAACACCATAACCCCCAGCGTCAGAGCTGACAAGAATGCGAATGCTCTCTTCGGTTTGGAAAGCAACTTTTGATTCTTCTTTTTCTTTAGCATTCATTACTCCTGTGTATGGACGGCTTTCATAATCTAGCGCTTCTCTAATCATATCAACCATGTGCACATAACTAGTAAAGATAACAACTTTGTTTCTATCATCCGACTCTAGGAAATTGTTAACATATTCTTTAAGGGCGGAAAGCTTTGGCGCCTTGTTTACCGCATCAAGGCGTCCTGTAGTAGAAAGTTCCCCTACGTAATTTGAGGTGGATACTGAAAACTGTAGCAACTCAGGGTTGTCACAAAGCATGCGTAAAGCAGTTAACTTTGACATAATTTTGCCACGAAGTGCGTCGGCCCCATCCCATTGGTCTGCTTGACCGTAATGAGAAAAAATATCAAAAGAGGCGCCGTAAGACTCTACAGCTTCGTCTAAATCAGTAAGAATTTCATTAGCAATAGATTTGTACAACTTAGCTCCAGCAGAATCAAACTCTACTAAAATAGGTTGTGCAAAAATTGTTTCAGGAAGGTAGGGAGCAACGTCTGCATCTGTTTGACGTTTACGTACACACGCATTGTTTAATGCTTTGTTTAATACTGATAGGTTTCTGTAGCGTTCTACACCGCCAAAACGATTACGTACAATAAACGTTTGGTCAAATAAATCAAACCTGCCCAGCACTTTAGCATCAACAAACTGCATAATTGAAAATAACTCTTCTGGTTTTCCGTTTTCTACCGGTGTGCCGGTAAGAGCAAACTTATAGTCGCTTTTTAATTTTTTTACGTACTTGGAACGTTTGGATTTAAAACTTTTGATGGCTGTGGCTTCGTCACAGACAATGAATCCCGTAGGGAGCTGTCGTACATACTCCCAGTCGTTAACAACTTGCTCGTAGTTAATAATGACGTAATCCACGAGTGAGTGCCCCCAATCGATTGCTTCTGCGTATTGAGCAATACGTTGTTTCGGCGTTCCGTCAATAACCAAAGGTGTTGAAGATCCATCAGTAAACTTCCTTATCTGATCTGCCCATTGATACTTCAAGCTAGATAAACAAATTATAAGGCCTGGGGCGGTTATAGACTCCTCATCCATAAGACGTTCTAAAGCCGCAATAGTTAGAACTGTTTTTCCCAAACCAAGATCGTAGGCAACTAACATCTTGCCTCGAGTGCACATAGCGTCCACTGCTTCTGGTTGATACGGAAGAAGAGTTCCGGTAAATGTCACTAGTTACCCCTTATGATGGCCATTACTTCCACGAGTATAGCAGTGGCTGACTTGGGGGTACCTCCGCGGTAATATTCGTTTACGTGAGCAATTTCGTTCATAATCCGAGCTCTAATCTCAGCCTCAGTCTCCGTAAATTGCTTTTTCCCCAAATACGCAGTGCTTAGCTTTTGTGATGCCGTACTGTACTTGCTCATAGTTCATGTCTCCTATGTCTTTTATACCTGTAGAGGCATAGTTAAAAAACCAGCATTCAAAACCTAACTCTTTACTAAGAGCAAACATCTCTTTAGACGCTTTTTCTCCCGCACTATCAATACTAGGGTTATCAAAAGCAAAAATCAACTTTTCAGCCTTACGAAATAATCCAACTTGTTCGACGCTGACACTTGCCCCAAAAGTTGATACGCCTTGACTCAACTTCATAGAGCTAAGTTTTACAACATCTAAAGGAGACTCAACTATGACCATAGTATTGCTGGTCCACACATCCAAACCAAACAGGGTAGTAGATTTTTTAACTCCAGTGGGACGGTTTCTAAAAGTCCTGTTGCTCTGACCTTTTTCTTGCCACCCCATAAGATTTCCAGTTTCTGCATTCCTAATAGGGGTAATCCAAGCCTCTTGACGACGATCCCACTTGACGTCATATAAATCGCAGGCATGCGAAGTTAACTGACGTGCTTGTAATGCCCAGTCAGGTGGGGTATCAAATACTGCTAAACGAGCCTCGCTCATCTCTACAGGCTTAGGTAGAGACACGTAAGATTCCCGCATCTCTTCTAACTGTTTGCTTAACTGCTCAAAATCAACCTCAACATTTGCACGAAGCCAATCTTTAGCTGCGTCTAAATCAAGACGGCCCCAAGAAGTCTTCATCTCTTGGACTTCTGCGACCAAAGTTATTAACGTGCCTTTGTACCCACAAGAAAAACAATGGTGAACGCCAGTAACAGAATTCATTGACCAAGAAGGGTTATGGTCTTCTCGACCAACACGTTCTAAGTGCATGGGGCAGTAACCTTTGAGCTCTTGGTTACGCGGTTCTGTTAAAACCCCAAGACGCAGCAAGGCTTGCTGAACATCCCCATTACGATACATTTATGAAAAATCCACAATCACTCGGTACATAATTTCGGTGTAGGTAATAGCATTAGATGCTAAATCCTCCGGGTGATGCAGTTCATCGGCTGTAGTAGGCCAATTAGAGTGCATATAGCCTCGCAAACTCTCAGAAAATTTATCCACGAACTCATCTACCGTTAAGTAACCCCGAGCACGTAAATCAGTCTCCGTAATCTTCTTCATCTTCTCTTTCTTCACGTCTATCCTCCATTTTTACGTAGTTGTCTGGCATATCTATAAGTGTGGGCGCTGTTGCAACGGAACCACAAGAAAAACACTCCATATCTAGCATGTAAGTAGAGATCTCATAATCTTCAAACATGCACTTAACATACCAAAGCATTGAGCCGCACACGCATACGTGAAGAGGAGAGTCTTTATCTCTTAAATCAAACATTAATTTAAAACCACTTTTCTTCTCCTTAAATTTTTACGTTCTGCCGGTGTGGTAGCTCCCCAAATCCCGTCAAGTTTAGAATCTTTTACGGCGTAGATTAAACAATCAGTAGTTAAGGGGCATTTTTTACAAATCGTTTTTGCTGCAAACACCGCTTCCCTATTTTCATAATCTTCTGGAAAAAAGATTTCTGGGTCAACAGAAAGACAAGCCTGTTTTCCATTAAATGGTGCTGATTCCGAATAAAGATCCATATTCTTCGAATTTCCCCGCTTCCCAGTCCCATAGCAGATCACTTGTAGCCGGTCCGCAGTTACGGCTTGCAACGATACGTAGTTCGCGGGAAGTATCGTCCTCTTCATCTTGTTTCTGTAACCCAAGGATTACATCAGAGTCTTGATAGAAAGAAGATGAGTAACCAATAGCATCAGCTGATACTTGACGCTTCTTCATCTTCCACAACAAAACTTGAGTAGATATAACAATAGGAATCTTTTTAGCCATTGCTAAGTGCTTCAAGTTTCTAGTTATGTTAGTGAGTGCTTGAGGACTGTTAGATTCCCCCGTCACTTCATCCGTCATCAAATAGACTCCATCTACAAATGCAATATCAGGTCGGATCTTGTCAATCTTTGCTGCTAGCCCTGTAACAGTCATAGCGGACACAGAATCTGTTAAGTAAAATCTATGCATCGACTCCATAGCCTTAAGTTCATCCATATACCGTGCTTCTTCCGCGGGAGTTAACGCCCCGCGTATAAGACGAGAATGAGCAATACGTGACCGCATTGAGTCGTGCCGTTGTTGTTGCTCTAAGTTAGTCATCTCAAACGATTGGAACATTGGAACAAAACCGTCTCTATGAACGTTTACAGCCATCTGCATTGCTAAAACTGATTTACCTGTTTTAGGGGGAGCAATAATAGTTATAAGCTGCCCAGGCTGTAAGCCGGCAGTTGCTTCGTCAATAGTTTTAAACCCAGTAGCAAAACCTATTAATCCGTTAGGTCTGGTTTTAATGTGCGTGTACTCTTCAAAACGTTTAGTAGCTTCGTTAGTTAAATCTATATCGTTAGATTCTCTAGCACCTTCGTCAATTAGCTTTGCTACACCCTGGCTTAAAACAGAGATAGCAACGTTGTGGTCTCCGCTAGCAATAGCTTCTGAAGCATCTTGAATAACTGTTATTGCATGTTGACGCTTGCGGTACTCAACTAATTGATCAACTAAATACTCTAAAGTATCGTCTACAGCTAAAAGCCGGTAAGTTGGAAAGTTATCTACAACAGTTACAGCTGTTGGGACCTCTTGGTACTTAGTCCAGTGTTGACGTAAGAATCTCCATACTTGACGATTCTCATCTACAAAAAACCAATCATCATTGACCCCTGCTTCTAACAACGGGGTAATGTCTCGAGTTCGTATGGCGCGAGAAAGTAATCTAACTTCGTTATCTGCTGCCACTACAATCTCCCCATCTCTAGATACTTACCGCCATACCTTAGACCCCTAGAGGGTATATCCACAACCCCTTTGAGTTCTGGACGGTACGGCAGTTCTGCTACCAAATCTGCTACAGAGTTATAGCGGTTTACATAGTTAAACGGATTAGTCCCGAGATTATTTAAATCTTCTAAAACTTCATCCATTTCTTTTTTTGTGTAACCAAAGCCAATTAACTCTAAAGTATATCCATACTTGTCTGCAAATCGCCAGAACAGGGAAAGAGACTGGCGGTTGTACTGACTTTCTTCTCCGAATACTGGGATCCCCAGCACTTTTTTTACAGTAGGTTTCTTAGACAGGATGCAATCTAAAGTAACTACAACCCTTAAAGGAACTTCATTGGATATGTCGCCCCTTTGCATAATTACAGCACTTCAATTTTGCCATAATTAATTAAGAGCCTTCTAAATGCTTCTGGATCGTTACTGGCTACAGCGGCATCTAACTTAGATGCTTTTCTAGAAATTTCTGTTGGGTACACACCGTCATTGTCATCCATTTTAGTTTTAACAAATCGCACGTGTTTACAAGCTTTACGCAGATTAAAACCTTCGCAGTTACAACGCAACTTTAACGAAGGCGAGTTAATCTCTACTTCGTGTACTCCGGTGTCTGAAAGAAATAGTTGCATTGCTTTCCAGTAACTCATTGCTGTCCTCATTTGCGTCGGTCTCCTTTGGCTATTATGTCAATTGGAATGAAAGCTTCATAGGCAAAACTACCCATAGCTTCACCATATACCGTTCCCCAACTTTTTAAAGGAACGTTAGTTGTAACGATAGTGGGGAACCCAGCGTTAAACCTAGAACGTAGTAAAGCATCAAATGTGTTTTCAGCCCAATTGGAAGATGTTCGATACTCCTTGCCTAAATCGTCAAGAACAAAAGTTCGAACTGCGTATTCTTTAGCGCCTTCTCCGTAAATGCCGTTAATCATAATTTCAACGCTGTCGTCAAAATCAGACCACTGGGTCTTCTGGACCCTAAGAAGCTTGGGATAGTCCATGAACATGGCGGGTCGTTTTGGGTTCAAATCTGGAGTGCCCCAGGACTCTCTAGACATACCCCTAATGAGCTCCTGTAGGGCCGTAGAGGCGAGAGTAGTCTTTCCGTGACCTGGTTCACCTACCAATAGCAATCCGCGTCCGCAATTGGCGTTTCCAGCCGATTGGATAACTTTTCCAGATTTGACCATTTCGACCCAAAGCTGGACTTTATCCAGAGAATCTGATGGCTCTATATCTGAAAACTCCCACCCAATGGTTTTCATTGGGAGGCTTGCCGCATTAATCTGTGCCCGCACAGTTCCCGACAACTCTGAAACGTTATACATCAACCCTCCAATAGCTTAAGTAACTTTTCTTGATGAGCGAGAGTATCTTCATCTAAAGCTGATGATTCCGCAACTCGGTTCACAATTCCGTGGATAGTTCCGTAGTACTTCATAAAACGTTGGTAGATAGGCAAACCTACACCAATATCATGAAACATTCTAGGGTCTGCAAAAAACATACGCATGCCCTTAAGAATAGCAACAGCCGGTACGCCTTCCCCGATTCTCTTGTTAATCCAGGTAGCAAGGTGCTTGGCACTCATTTGATTTGGAGCGCTGGTGTTTAGAGTAGACAGCAAGTCGTAGAACTCTGCACAGAGATCCCTAGCAATCCACTCTTCTTCGGGGATGTTAATTCTGTTTCTAGATTCCCGCTCCACAGTGGTTTTCTTTTTACGAGCACCGCCAACCTTTAAAGAACTAACTTTCCCAATAGCTCCAGAGTCGTCTTCGGTGTCCAACACAAACTTGCGCTTTGGTTTATCGGGGGTTGGGCTATCTCCTAATTCAGGCCATGCCATCATCAATCCTCCTTTTTCTTTTTGGGGCGCAGCCCCTATAGATACAGTTACGTTAGTAACTGTATCTATATTTGTACTAGTAGATATATCATTAGTATTAGTATTAGTAACTGTACCACTGTCAATGTATAGAATGCCTGAAATTACGTCGTCGGTAAATTTAAGCAGTGTCCGCCATTGTCCAGAGCTATCTTGATACCTTACGGCTTTTATATACTTATAGAACTTAAGTTCGTTCATAGCATTTCTAATGGCATCTCTACCCTCAGGTACCGATGCTGACATTTCTTCAGACGATAGAACACGCCCTACTTCAACATAATATGCATATAGACCCCTAGCACGAAGTGACAGGTTTGGGTCTGAATATGGTGACTTCATAATCTCCTCCTTCTTGGAGGACACACTCTATAGCGGAGGTACCTTCTTTGGCAACCCGCGAGCAACGCGTTCTGGTGTTCCGGTTATAAGGTTTTCTACAACCACTGAGGATATAAGTCCAATGAACGACGCAGAGAGTACATAAAAGATTTGATCCCAACCTAAAGGTCTAAGGACTAGACAGGCTACTGTGCTCATAGAGAGAGCAAGTAGGCCCCTCCATTTTCCTAGGGATATTAATAGTTCCTCTATAGCTGTTAACACACAGGCTACTGCCCAAGCTGCTACCAGTAGTTCAGTCATAGGCAGAAACCTACTCTCTAAAAATTGCCTTGTCAAGGTGGAAGGTGCGCCCAATGCCTAGAGAAGTCGGGGTACAAACAACTTCTAGCTTTGCAAACGATACGCCTACGTTATTAAACCTTGCAGATCCCACAACGTCTGTTGTTGAAACGTTAGACGCTGAGAATGTATAAGAAAACGTGTTATCGGTTACTGCGCTAATAGTTGCATTTCCAGCAAGGTTAGGGAACTCGTTAATGCTGATTGTTACTTCTTCCCCAACAGAGAATTTATGGGTCGACCTAGTAGTTACAGTTACTACGCTGCTAGCTATGGCTACTTTTGAAATACCCACTGTTTTGTTTCCTGGAGCTACGATATCTAGGTATGCCCAACGATCATGTCTATTTATGACCATAGAAGAAGTTTTTTCTCTTAAGAATCCGCCGCCTTCTGCATACCACTTTATTTTTAACGTGTAAGTTCCATACGCGTCTTCGTTTTCTGGTTTTACAGCTATCGACGCGTAGTATCCGGTTATTGGCTCAATGTCTATTAAATCAGTAATAATTCCAAAACTAGTTGCAGCTGTGGACGCTACTTTACAAAAAGCAGCCCCTTGAGTAAGAAACTCATCAAATAGGGTTCCTCTTGACAGGGTTCGCTTTATGGTTGCAGATACGCCATTCCACCCCTTTAGATTATTTTCAAAAGAAGGCGATGTAACTAGGGTGTCTAAAATTTCTTCTAAACCTACATCAGATGGTTTTGTTTGCAGCGCATAGCTTGACCCTAAAGGAGTAACTAAACTTAAAGAAGACTCTAATCTTTGATACTTCTCTGCGTATCTAGTGCCGTAAAAACTATACCCTGCGTTAACCATAGAAGAGTAGCGGTATGAAATTGTTTCTCCTGATTGTGCTAAGTTTGCTGAGGTTGTAGTTAACCCGTTTGCTGGGTCTACAAATGGAGTTGCAACTCTTCCAAATTCAGCTTGTACCCCGTCAATATGGAACACCTTGGTTCCAGATCCTGCATCAGTTAATGAAATTGTGATTGTAAAGTTAGTTTCCCCTACTTCTGCAATACGATTAACGTGAATTCTTGTCCAAGAAGAAGCGTTAGCAGAAGAAACTTTAAACGCACCTATTGCTTGTCCATTAGTACTTATTGAGTACGTTCCCGCAACATTCTTAATGTATGCAGAAATAACAACGTCTTCGCCACCTACGCAAGCCCCAGTTGGGTAGTAAACAACGGTAGAGATCTCTCCACCGCCGGTAGCAGATACGTTTCCTCGTTTAGTTCCAAATAAAGGACTAGAAGTGCTTACTGTAAAGGTAGTCCCGGCAGCTGCGGTCCATTTGCTGGTATCAGCAAACGCAGAGTTAGTAACCATATTAAGTTGGCTTCTAGTATCCCAAGTGCAGTCAGTTAAAGTATAAAAAGTACCTGTATTTGGGTTGGCAGGTATTACTCCGCCGTCTCCTTGAAAATAATCTGCAATTGTAGGGGAAGCAACTAGCATCACAGAACTTACATAGAAAACATCTCCTGCAACAGCATCTGGAAAATAAACAGAAGTTTTTACGAGAGGTTTGCTGTAATCTTCGCCAAGTACTGGAGAAACCGCATAAGCGGTTTTCCTTTGCGCAGTTGCTGAAAGAACAAGGGAAGTGCTATCTACATAGTAGGGGGTTGGAGAGTAGTATTTTCCATCTACATCTGAAAGTATTTTAATTTGATCTTCGTATGATTGTGGAGAAGAGTATTCCATGCGGACTTTTGCCGTTCTTCCAACAGGCCCACTTACATAAAACCCAACCGTGTGCGGAGTACCCGGCTCAACAATTTGCCAGTCAGAAAGTAAGGCGCAATTGTTTGTAGTTAGTGCTGTTACTTTAGCAACTGTGGTTCCAAATACTTGTGCGGTAGATGGGGCATTAAAGTCTTGAACAACTTCTGCGTTGTACCCCTGCCACCAACTAGTGCCAGAACTAAAACTTGGATTAAGAATAAGATTTTTTACCTCTGTTTCAAGGTTTACTTTAATAAGTCGTGCATCTTCATAAACATAGTCGTTAGTTATTTCAGAAAATTGAAACATATCAAAAAGAAGATCTGTACTAGCTGGTACTCCTTGTAGCAACATCTCTATTCCTGCGTACGTAGCTGTTGCTGGGACTGAGGTAGCGGTAAAAGAAAAAGGAGCCCAAACATTAGTAATTTCAGTAACTAGGGTTGTTGCACTCGTTACACTGATTCTAGTTCCTGTTTTATCAAAGAATACGATATATCCCGTTAAATTTGGGTATGTAGCTGTTACTGCTGTTCTTGCGTCTTTTGATCTTACTGAGCCGCTAAAAACATATTGTTTTGTTGGTTTAATAGGAATTCCGAATAACTTTGAATCAAGCGCCGTATTCCAGCCACACAACGCTATAGTTTGCGCATTGTTAGTTCCTGTGGATCCTCTTGTTAGCTTTAAGAATCCAGAAAATTTAGGTATTGCAGTTGGGCTATAAATTCCGGGTGAAGGTGGAGAGATAGTTACTCCTAAATCAGCTAAAGAAGTAGAATATTTTTGTTGGGTTAAGGTCCATCCTGTATGGGCAGTGCCTGAGGTGTAACTTCCAGCAAAAGGCGCAATTACGTTTGTCCAACGTCCCGTAGACTCTTCAAATGAAGAATCATTATAGTCAAGCATTAAATTTTTACCGATAGTTACTGGAGCGCCCCAGTGAGTAAGAGCGGTAGCGTATACTGAAATAGCTGCGCTAGTACCTTTTACAGAGTTAATAAAGTTACCAGTTTTATATATAGAGCGATGATACGTATCTCCTAAAGAGGGTTCGTATAAAAATCCTAGGTCTGTTATTTTATTTTTTAATAAGATTGAAGGTATGTTTTTAGCGTCAGCGTAGTCTTGAAGAAGCGAAGCTTGCACATTAATTTTGTCATATTCAAAACTGTACGCATCAATAATCCTACTTAATTCGGTATCTTCGGCTTCTCCTACAGCATCTCCAATTCCAGACATTTCATTTAGCCACGCTGCTGGCAACCATCGTTTAAAAGAATCTGCGGTTGAGGTTTGCGCAATAGTGTTTACAGTTGTGCTTCCACAGTTTATCCACTTACTGTTTGTGTATCCGTTAATAACCCCAGAGCCATCGATAGATGCGGTAAATACCCAGATAGTATAAGTTACTTCATGATTTTCTAAAAGATTTGAGTCGTCGTCAACATAAGTAAGTCTAAATCCAGAAGGCAGATCTCCGTAATCCAATACGTCACCTACATAGGGACTATCTGGAACTCCAACATAACTTCTTACTAGTCTCCAAGCTATTGGTACATACGGAATGTCAATTGGGTCGCTAAGAATAGATTTCCAGGTCAAAGACACAGTTTGATAGTCGTAAGACCACCCAAAAATGCCAGAGGAGTAGTACAGGCGGTTGCCGTCTACTTCTCCGTACTTTGGTATGCCATACGTACCAAAACTATATTTTGCCATGAGTATTGCCCCTGTAGTTGGTTACATTCCTGCAAGTAAGAATGGGTTGAATGGGTTTCCTTGAGCGGTCGTATTTGCTGTATTTGCGGTTGTATTTAGAGTATTGTAGTCAGAACTTCCTACATACAAAACGTTAGCATTACCTACTTTTGGTAACCCCGCAAAGTTAATGTTGAACTGTAAGACGTTAGCAATATTTCTAGTTTCAATTAAGTTAGCTGTTCCAGCTGCTGTTTTAGCAGATATGGCCACGACTCCTTCTGCAGGAGAAATAACGTCGCCAGCTTTATTAAAGTATGGAGATCCAACAACTCCGTTTACTAGCCCAGTTTCAATATTAGCTAAACGAGCTCCTACCGAAGTCCAAGTTGTTGTTTGAACAAACGTACCCGTATATGCAGAAGTAAGCGCAGTGTTACCAACAGTTAACTCAATAGCTCGTACTTCGTCTTGTAAAATGTTAACGTGGTCAGCAAAGATAGTGTCTACTAAGTCTACTTTGTTAGTAAACGTTCTAACCGACGTGGGGTACTGTGCTGGCATTTTTTTACCTATCTGTTGGGTTTAGGCTATTTTCTAGCATGTTAGTAAGAATGTCATGACAAACCGCCAGTTACGGTAATCAATAAGTTTGCTGTTAGTAAGACGGGCAAGTATCCAGCAGATAAAGCAACTGCGGGAGTTTGTACTGACCCGCCGTTGTCAGTATTAAATTTAGATACTGTTACTGAGATAACCCCATCTACGGATTGAGCTTTTGCAATAACCGCAGATAAAGCAACTGATTGTCCAAAAGATACCGACTCATACGCAAATAGACCACCGGGGTTTATAAAAGCTGATCGTATATTTCTAGATATTTCTGAGTTTCTATAAGAAGGTTTTGCCGTAACTGCAAGAGTCACATAAAAATCTGTATAGGTAGGGGCTACTATGTTAAGCGTAGTTCCTGCTGGAATTTTTGAAGCCATATAGGTTTGAATTTCAGCGGCAAGTGCTGTCCAAGTAGCGGTTGGAGATCCTGAAACAATTCCTGGGGTAGTCGACCCATCATTTTGAGTTTGTAAATAAAGATTTACTAGGGTGTACAAAGAAGAGGTAGCTTTTACTTTTCCAACTTGAGGTACTAAACTAGCTAAAGCTTCGTAATCTGCAAGAGTTGTTGCTCGTCTTTGTGTAGAAATAGCGTTCTTTACTTTTGTTCTAATTTGAGTACTGTCATCTCCATCAGCTCCTCCGTAGCTAGCTGCCGGGTTAGTAACAGACAAATAACTAACTGCTTCTGGAACGTTGTTTCCTGGAATAAAAGTGACTTCTTCTATAGTATTTGCAGATAGGTTTCCTGAGGCTCCAGCGCTAGTTTTATACAAAGCGCTAATTACTTGCCCTGAAGGTGGGATAGACCCATTAACTCCGTCTCCAAAAATAATAGAGGTAACCCCATCTTTGTCAATACTAGTTGTAAACACTAATGCAGTAGGTCCGTATTCTGACAATGTTTCCGCAAATTCCCACGGAGCAAACGCCTCTCCTTGACCTACGTATACAACAATTGAAGAGTCCACAATTCCTGTATCACTCAGTTGAATTTCTTGATCAGCTGTTCCAGAAGAAGTACCTAGGTTAACTGGTAGCGGTTTATTAGTAGTTGCGCTAATTAAATCTGGTCGATCAGTATTTACTGTCTTACCTTCACGAGCAGCAAGTGTAACGTTGTCACCGGCGGCTAGTTGAACAGCACTTTGAGTTGTTTCAAAGTAAACCTCTGTAAAGTCTCCGTATAAAAGGGTAGCTAAAACTTGAGTTCCTACTGGAATGTCTATTACCGTATCACTTACATTTTCAAATCTAATAGCAACGGTAGCTGGCGTTGGTCCTGAAACACGATACCCAAAAAGTTTTCCAATATCAACTAGTGTTTTTCTACGGGTAGCGGTGTCTACCGATAGTTCGTTAGCTACTCGGTCAATGTAGTACGACTGGATATCCCCCATATATGCAAAAGACTCTAGAATAACTGTTCCTAGATCGCTAGGGTCATCGGCGGTCCATGCGTAGTTAGTACGGACGTTTACCAAATTAGTTAAGTCGGTGAGCAAAGAGTTGTAGTCTTTAGACGTGTAGTCTATTTGTAAAGGTATCTCGTTAGCCATTTTTTACTCCCTTGAGGTAGAGCCGTCTGGATTAAGCACTGTACTTAAAATATTTACGGACGTAGTTGTAAAGTCTGGGAGAATTATGTTTAAAGATACTCCCACTGTCCCATCTTCATTTAAAGCGGTTATGTTAATGTTATCTATGGTTATGTCTGGAATCCAGGTAGAAATTGCTTTTCGGATAGCGGCGTCTATTGCTTTTTTAGCATTACTTTGATTTTCAAACATTGCCCTGACAATGTCAGTACCGTACGTAGGGCGCATAGGGCGCTCCCCAATAGCGGTAGATAGAAGCGTTAAAACTCTATCTTGGTATATTTTTGTTTGATCTTCTGAGACTGCAGCTACGCCAAAGGGATCTAAAGTAAAAGGATATGAAAAAGCTTTCATTTCGGCTCCTGTACTCCTATCCATACTGGTTCATTTGCAAGGCCCGCCACAAACATTACCCAAACTTTTTGTCCTTTTTTAGGTAACAACCTGTGAAGAGTGTGCTCTTCTGTCGCCCCTATATCTGTTGCGTCATTCCACTTTTTAGTGGTGTTTGCTACAACTTTGTGAGGATGCTTAAGGGTACCAGCCCCGCTCTTTGCCACCACGGTAAGCGCCGGAACAGTCTCTGTATCGCCTCTAGAGTCAGTCACACTTACGGGGGTAGTAGTGAGTAGGGCAGCGATCTGCGCCGCTGTGTGCTCCGCATGATCGGGGTGATTTGAGTTTACGGTTGTAGGTAGAAGGCATCTGGCCCAGTTAGTAGTTTCTTTACCCGTGATTGTTACTGAAAGTTTAATTCTATTTTTCTTCAGGGGGTCGTTGATGTCTACCACTGTTCCTTCATATAAACCAAAAAATCTAGGCCTACCCTGGGGGTCTAGCATGTAGTCTACGTCTTTATCTCTTCCCCGGGCCATTATTTTTTACCTGTTTTTTTAGCTGACCAAGTCACTGTACGTTTTACAGCAGAAAAATCTGGGACATCATTTTTATATATATTTGGGGTGTATGAAGTAGGTGCCGCGGCTTTGTAATTAGGGTTTACTACCTTACTAGATTTTTCATAGGAGGCGTAAGATTCTATTTTTCCAGCATTTACACCAAAGGAATAGTCATTTAAGTTGGACTCCCCGGCATCTAAAGACTGTTCTCCAAGTTCAGCAGCAAAGTCTCTAATTTCAGTATCTCCCCCGATAGACGTGTTTACGTCCCCCAGTTTATCTGCTCCCAGAACAACATTTAACTGGTAGGCCTTATTACCGCTAGCAAATACGTGGTCTACTCGTAGTACAGTCCAATATCCAGACATTCCTTGCTCTACGTTATCTAGATAAATTAACGTACCTGGTTTTACCGCAGCATTTCCAACCAAAATCGCTGTAGCGGTATATTTATACCGAAATGCCTCTGCACGGTCAGAAGCTATGTACTTAGCATCCGATAAACTTGTGGCACTTTCAAAAGGCAAATGTTGTAAAAAAGTAGTTTTGTTGGTAGCGGAAGAATGGGTAGCCATTAGACCTCACCCCGCAAGTATGCATTACTAGGCACTACTACTCCTAAGGTTGCTTTAGATCCCGGTTTAGAACTATGGGTAGTGCTAATTGGGGTGTCATTAGTTTGATGTATTCCTGAAACAACTCGGTCCACAGTAGCGCCAAACATGTCTGGAGCTTCATCTGAAATAAGGGGTTTAAAATCAAAAATAGTGCCCATAGCAGTAGCAGTTGTTGAAGACAAGTTTATTGTCTCTACATAAAAATAGGGTGCGCTAGCTTTGCTTGCAGAGCTTAATTTATCCTTAGACATAAAGTAAATACTTGTTTTTTCAGTTTTTAAAGCAAACCCTGTTTGTTTAGCAAGCATTTTAAGCAATTGCCAATCACTTTGTCCCGCTTGAGTTATTGAAGAAAAAACTCGTGGGTGTCGTTGAGTAATAGCTTTTAGGCCGTATTTAGCTGCTACCTTAGACACTACAGCATCAGCGGTAGTAGTTTTATAGATTTTTTGATCGGTATTTTTTAATAAATACGACGGAGAAACACAATATACTTCAGTAGCGTTTTCGTTTATTACTGAAGGTTTAATGCTATGGACATAGCCAATAAACGTAGTTTTTTCTAATCCGCTACTCCAGATAAACTCTACAGGGTCACCAGATAAAACAGTGCTTTCCTGTTCGTTGACTTTTCCAGCAAAAGATAGGATTAAAAGTTCATGGGAATCAAGCTCTTGAGTTAAAGTAGCTGACAACAAAACTAATGGAAAGTCTGGACTATTAGGAAAGAAAGCGTTTCTACTGGTTGGACGCTCCACAGGTAAGGTAGCTAATTGATTGCTCATTAAATTTGGCATTAGTTAACTCCTTGGAATTCTAAGAACTGTTCCCGGTGCAATATT
>Ga0049080_10000093_pt1 | contig 26935 bp, 31 predicted proteins | sample GreLakmeER15MSRF_FD_66716 | JGI IMG/M metagenome (GOLD analysis project Ga0049080, IMG submission 66716) | Freshwater lentic microbial communities from great Laurentian Lakes, MI, USA - Great Lakes metaG ER15MSRF | ecosystem: Environmental > Aquatic > Freshwater > Lake | place: Great Lakes... | reverse complement strand
TTCATTCCAATAGTCCAATTGGTTTTTTTTGTCTTCAATATCTATGATTTTGTTTTCTGGATTATATTTTTTGAATAATTCTAAAATTTTGCTTAATTCAGCAACAATACTTTTCTTTCTTTCATCTAAACTAACTTGTTTTTGTTTGACAACTCTTATTTGGCGTTCTTTTTTTCTTAAAAATATTTCTTTTTGTTTCTGGTTTAAAGCTTGAATATCTTTTTTCTTATTAAATGTGCTTTTTAACTTAAGTTTTTCGTATTTTATTTCTTGTAATTGCAAATTATCATTTGTTTCTTCAATTTCCAAATTTATATTTAATAGTGCTTCTTGCCTTGTCGATAGTTCCCTGACACACTGCCAAACCCTGCCAGCAAGATTAAATTCCTTCCCAATCATAAAATTTTCAATTTGAAAATCTGTATGTTTAGGCAGTATTTTGTGTTTTTCTAGTATTTCATTTAATTCTTTTTCTACTAATTCAGGTTCGGACATAAGAATCCTCAAAGGTTACATGCGTTTACTATGGCTTTGAATTGAACTCCTTTTTCCAAAGCTCTTTCAGCCCACATTAACTTAGTATTTTGCAAAGTATTTCCAGAACCAAATTTACCGACAGATTGATAAAAATTTTTGTTAATTAATATACCATTCATGCTTCCATCAATAAAATTCCAAATCCTGTTTACAACAGGAAAAAGCACATCCTTTTCAGTCTCAACATATTTGCCTAATTTTTTATCAATAGATTTTTTTATAACACTACCAGAAAATACACAGTATGCCCATTCACTATCAGCTTTTTCAATTCCAAAATCAATCAAAGAAGTAATACAATTACCACCTATGTATACTTTGCAGCTACATGGTTCGATGCTTCTGCCGTCAGGTATTACGGCAATCGATTTGTAATTTTTAGATAAGAAGTTTGTGCTATTATAAGTCTTTTCAATTTTTGAATAGTCACCATCGACACTTATTATGACGACAGTTATATCCAGATCTTTTTCACAATAAAGCATTTTTTAGCCCAGTGGTACTTCAAAGTCAATCACAATAATATCCGAAGATGTTATTGCATTCAACAGAGAAAAACCAAGACCGTTAACATTTTCTGTAAATGAATTTTGTTGCCATGCTGTTAAAGGATCAGATGTTGGAGCATAAACGGTAGAACCTTCGAAAATTCTTCCACCATTTATATAAACCTTCAAACTTCCAGCAGTAAAAGCAGTTGGAAGACCTGTAAGGTAATTCTGGTAATCAGGTGTTAAAGAAACGCTGGTTGGTACGATTCCATCGTAGTGCTGATGTGGATTAGACAAACTTACCGCAACATCTGCTCTCAAATTTTGACCACCAGCAGACGACCATGTAATAGTTGACGAATTTTCAAAAACAACTGTACCATTATCAAAGTATAATATGTTAGATGCTGTGTCAATTTCTATAGCTATATTTTTTGCTTCTGGAGCTATTAAAGATAGTTTGCTTCTTTCATCCAAAGTCATTCTTACATAATCTGTACCACCATAACTTCCGTCAGTGTGAGCACCAATATTGTGTAAAGCAGTATTAACGGCTGTTGTTTTTAAATCACCGTTGTTTTCCAAAGATTGATTCAATCTGTTTGCTAGGCTGCCTGCTGTTCCGAATGACTGCAAAATGTAATTTGTATTTGCATCAACCTGACTGTTTATGAGATCATCTCTTTGGACCAAAGCATCAATAGGCAAGTTATCATATGTATAATGATAAGGTTGATTGGGCAAGTATTGTGGTACTGTTATATTAGATAAGTCAGGCATATCTTATTTATATCCTTTTTAATATAATTAAACTAAATTTATATTCCAATTGAAAATAATTTGCATGCTGCTTGTTTTAGACAAATCTGGAAAAGTTACCATGCTATAAAAATCACCATTATTAAGAACCAATGCCATTTCATTCAGTGAATACCCATTCGCATCTGAATAAGCAAGCGTAGATGTAAAAATAGCTTGTGTTTGATTATCAGGATTTACAGTAGCGACAACCGGTTTGTTTGCCACAGTCACTCCAAAAAGGCCTGTACGACTAGGGTTTACCAATCTTGGTTCCCCACTGTAGGTACCTCCATTACCAAAAACCATTCGATTTACAAAATAGTTTCCATATGTGCCAACATCGTTTGCAAGTGTTTTGGCCAATGCAACTTTGCCCAAAGTAAGAACAGTATTATCAAAAGAAATATCTATCTTTTTGCCAGATGCATATTCAATAAATGCTTCAACTCTTCCAACACACTTAATATCATTCAAAAAATTCATTGTATTTCTCCTGTTGTGGTCCTACCATCATTGTATTCTATTTTGAAACTAACACCTTCATATTGATTTATCTTGTCGTTTATGCCATTTTTGTTTTTATTATTAGTCATAGACATCATAGATGTAGCATAAGAAACAACTTGATTGACAAGTTCTTGACCATTTCTGCTTACATCTGTTAGTGTTTCACCAAAAAGCTCAATTGTATCTTTGCTATATCTGTAGACATTTATTGACTGTGATGAACCAGATGATACTCCCATATTTATCAATTCTCCAGCTATGTCTAAATAAATATTCGGACCAACTGTATAATAATCGTTCACACAATAATTTTTACCATTTATTTCTATGATGTAGTTTTCTTTGTAGTTCTGTGTTTCTGTGGCATCGGGATCTGTGGGATCAGCAAATGTAGGGAAACCAACTGGTTTTAGTAATTTCATACCAGCATAGCCAAAATTACCCACTTGTTCTGTTAACAATCTCGTCAAAGCCTTCCCTGTAACGCTGCCATTCGTTCCATCCCAGTCGTCAATATAAAACGATAGTTGATCGTCTGAATCATAGGAATTAAACTTGTATTGCTCGTTATTAGAATCATAATAAAAATATCCATTGTTTCCTATTATTTGGCTTGCTGAGTCTATTCCCGGTTCACCTGTTGTGATTTTGCCAAGTACCTGCACTGTATAATCACCAGAAGTAGAACTAAATTCTGTCCCAGTTGGACTTAACAAAGAATAGCTAACTCCTGTTGCGTTGGAATTACTCAATGAACCATCATCTTCGATTAATAAAATATTGTTTCTTATATCGGCAATATCGTAAACTGTAGCGCCTACTTGTACTTGCCAAGCAGCAACTGCATGTCCTTGAGCGACATCCCAAAGAGTTGTAATAGGATAATCTGCATAATTATATTCAGAATCTGACATGGAATGTTTATTTGCCTGTGCCGCTGTGAATGACCAAGATGCCAAATTTATATTTGATAAATTGAAAGTAAAAGGCGCAGTGTTGATTGGCTCTGTGATAGATCCTATTGCTCCAATATATGAATTTTTTGGATTTTCAACCTCATACTCACCAGAATTAGAACTTGGCCCAAGAATTTCAAGCAATGTTTTATTAGAGTCAGAATATATTCCTAGTGACTGAAAATTAACTTGAGCACAATATAAGTTTATTGTGTCATTATAACCAGTAGCTGTGCCTGTGAAAACAGGAATAGGGCTGGGTGAAGGTGCAGGGCTAGGTGAGGGCGATGGTACAGGGCTAGGTGAGGGCGATGGTGCAGGGCTAGGTGAGGGCGATGGTGCAGGGCTAGGTGAGGGCGATGGTGCAGGGCTAGGTGATGGCGGTATAGGAGTTAAACCGGGTGTCTGCTGAAAGACCCATTCATCCATAGACAATGGATTTTCATATAAGTCAGACATTTTAACTTCAGGTGTTGGACCTACTTTGTCTAAAAACCCAAGTTTTTGCCCATCAGTTTCATATAGAGAGTTCGAACGCATAGCAAAAGGCACAAGCATATTCGTGGCAAGATCAATTCTTAATACCGCATTGTTTTGCAATCCTAAAAACATGGCACGGTTGAAAACTGTTTGAGCCATGCCTGTGATCATGAATTCGGTAGTCTGGTATTGAACCAACATTTCTATTGATTCTTCTGGAGGAATAATAAAATCTTCAAAATTACCACTAAAATTCAAAGTGTGCAGAACAGCATGGAAAGGTGTGTATTCGGCAACAATGTCTTGAATTTCTTGCAGCCTTTCGTTGGACAATTCTTTTATTCCAACATCTAGGCTATAATATGAACTTATAAATCCACGACATGGTTCTAAAAATGATTTGTCAATATCACAAGGATTTTGGCTATCTCTCAAAGAACCATTGTATTCATCCATGTTGTAAACATTTTCACTATAAGGAAATTTGGTTCTAACTTTGCCAAAATAAAGATAATTAACAAAAGGGTTTTTAGTTGAAATCACGGTGCTGAAATTAGCATCATCTTCTGATATCAACTTTGTATTCCAATCTTTTGGAGGATAATCAAAGTCTCTATCATCTCTAAGGTCAGCTAGCGGTAAATCTTTTACAATGTTCCATATTGTTAATTCCGGGCTTGTAAAGGCTTTAATCTGATATTGTATTTTTATAACATCCCCAGCAACCAGAGGTGCTCCTACCCAAGTCATAGTGCTTATGCCATCGACTGTTGTTATAGAAATGTTTGAAAGGCTGCTTGCAGCATAAGTGCCTGTTACCGATCTTTTTTCCAATTCGAAATAGGTAGGATTAACTGCTAAAGATGTTTTTGTTAAATCCCAAGAATTTGACCCATCATATTTAAAATATTCTGTATAAATGTTATCAGTACCGCACTGCCAATACTGTGTATATTTTTCTAGTGTAATTCCAGCATCAGAAAGAGCTCCACGCAATCCATCATAAGTTCCTTTCTGTTTAAAATTAGGAATTGCTTTTTTGATCTGCCTTCTCCACAAAGTTGGATCATCAGAACGCAAAAGCAATCCAAAAAAATTAGCCAAATATCCAAGTATTGGTTCTTGAGTTGCATTGCTATCAATAATATCGACTACTTGAGCGGCTAAATTGTCTAAAACCGTATATCCTTCAGCCACAGATGCGTTAAAATTATTTAAAGTTGAAACTGTCATGTCATCTTTTGCATATGACATTTTATACATTTCTGGCAAATATAAATCTAGTAGATTTTTATATTGAGAACTATTTATTACATGTGATGGGTTGCTAACTTCGTTTGCTATATCGCTACTTATAGTAAAATGTAAATAAGAAGAAAAAGAGTCTCCAGCAATATTTGGAGTCCAAGTCCAACATATATAATAATCACCTTCTCTAATTGTTCCATTTGGTGACCAAATAAATTTGAAATATCCATTTTGTATTTCTGAACCTGCCTCAACAATTTTTGTAATGATGGAATTAGTATTTGCTGTACCTCTTAACCAAACAGGATTGGTGGAAGATCCGTTATTCAAAACTACCATGGAACTAGAATAAAATGTCGTATTATAAATACTGGTTGCTTCAAATTCTCTTCTAAGCTGATCTGCATTTGCAATATTTTCAGCAGTAGGATCAGTACAGGCTAGTTGCTGAGCTTCCAAATAAGTTTTTTGTCTTGCAACATCAAATTGATCTATAAAAGACTGTTCGTTCAAAGCACCATTAGTGTCTCTTATAATGTAATAAATCTTGATATTATCAACTTTATACGGATCTATATCAAAACAACCGTCTGCATCCGGTGTATAGAAGTCGATTTCAATGTCATCTGTGACTTTGGGGTTCTCATAATACTTTTTTAACATCATTCCTCATCATTCGTACTGGAACTCTATTTCAATTGTATCTGGTCTTATAATCTCAAAGTATTTAGTTGTGACCTGTTTGCCGCTATTATCAGGATTTGCAGTAGTCAAGGTAACATCATACCTGTATGGTTCTTGCACAGAGAATAAGGCTTTAATCACATCAGTATCACGAAGTGTCTGGCCGTAGTCCCAATTCACAAGATTAAAAAACACAGAAAGAGCACTTTGAATTCTTGCTTTGATTGTCTCCTCAAATGTTCGATAATATTTATCTAAAACAACATCTATCAATACTGATGTTAAAACAACAACCCCATCCTTAAGACATGTAAAATCTGTAAGCATCTTTTTGGTATTCAAGTAATCTGTCAGTTCTGCTTTAAATTGCGAATTAGCAATCTGTAATCCTGCATCACCGGATTTTGCTAATATATAAATGTCAATAATGTTTGCAGAACATCCTGCATGTCTTAAAGCAACAGCAGATTTACCCATAACACCATTGTAAGGAGTTACAAAAAGATCACATATTGATTTATAATCAGAACCAGTAACAGCCCTGTTTTGAGATCTGTTGTAAATAGGAAGCTTTCTTCTTATATCTTCTACAGTATCACCATTATACCCAAACTCGCCTCTAGTGTAGTTTGAAAGATTTATCAAAACACTAAAATCTTGTCCCTCGATTGGGACAAGCGTTTCAACATTGGCAAAATTTGTTACTATATTTCCATTTGTGCCACCACCAACTCTATATGTGGCTGTAATTACCGCCCCGGCTGTTGGAATTTGTCCTGCACGATTATTACCAAAGATTATGAAAGCACTAAAGTCTGAGTTGTATTCAACTCGATATTCTCTTCTTGGTTGTGAATCAGTGAAATACTCAACTTTTTCCCACCTTTGACCATCAACATCAACTCTGATAGAATCCAAAAGTACTGGAAGAAAATTCAAGAGGAAACTTTGGTTTATTTCCCCAGTACCTATGAAAGTATCATTAAATGTTTGTCCTTCCAATCCAACTATATTAGAATTTGAAATTGATCCAGCCGGAATCAAAATATCTTGATCATATATTGGTCTATTAAAAGGATCTGCTGGAAACAATTCAATGTTGATGCCAGCACCATTGTTTACCAGAGAAACATCAAAAGGTGTTGGTATAACAAGATCTATGGTTTGAGGAGTACTTATTCTTGCTGTCCACATGCTTTTGGCAGCTATTGGAGGTTGTGGTTGATAGCCAACAAGCTTTGCCAAACGAAAAGCATTTTCTATTTCAGTTACAGTATCAATAAAAACTTCATTGGCTATTTGGTCAATCTTAAATGATAATGTATCTGCTATAAATGCCCAGTTTTCTATAAGCATTAAAGCCAAACTGGATTCTACGAAATCATTGAATTGGTCACCAAACTTTTCTTTAGTAAAAGAAATCAAACGGGCTTTCATGGACCAGAAATCTTGATTTGTATAATTCAGATTAACAGGAGTCGGACGGTTTTGTATGTTCGTCTGTTTGTATGGTTGAATGTCAAAAGGGCAACTATCTGCCATATTATGCCTCGCCTATTGGTACTTGTAATATAAGGTTTTCTACCACATCAATATTATTGAATGTGCTAAATTGTATTTTTATAGAGAGAAAGTTTTCCAAATTTTGCCTCGGATCACCCGATGGCAAAGATGCATTTGCAGCACTGTTTTCAACTTCTATTGAATTTACAACAATTCTTGGTTCCCATGTAGAAATAGAATCCGTTATGGCCTGCTTGACTGTGTTGGAAAGTATTTCTGTGTTTGGTTCAAACAAAAGTCTGCGTAACGGCGTGCCATAAGTAGGCAACATCACCCTGTCTCCGGGGTTCGTCAAAATAAGCTGCAATAGATCCCCTTTTATTCCATCTAGTCCTGATACAGATGCTAGCAATCCACGGGGATTTTTCACTATGGGAAAAGGAGCAGCTAAAAGATCCATTCATACCTTTCTACGATTTACCTAGGCCTTGTATTAATATAAGGTCTCAAATTATATATAGACACAGTTGGCGCATTCGGAGAGGTACTTGCATATATTCTGTCACTTATTTTTAATACTCCACCACCATTTTTACCCGGCACGAAAACAACTACAGGAAAAGCCCCCGGGCCCTTGCCTGTAGGATTTCCTTCCTTGTCAACAGGCAGTTGATAATCTTTGCCAGAAAGTAATACCAAGTCTTCATCTGCTTTGCAAAATATTCTTTTGGCTTGTGTATATTTGTAGTCGCCTACTACTTCATAGTTTGCACCAGAAACATATGTTATCTTGCTACCTTTGTTATCAACATACTTCTTATTTTCAACTTTATATCCTATGTACTCAATACTGTTATCACAAGTACTCAATAGATAGTTGCCACCTGTTCTTAATTGTACAGTGCCCGGTCCAGTGGCTGCTTCAGAAAACAAAAGATAATGAGGACCACGAGTTTTATTATCTTTTTGCGGTGTAAAAAGTCTTGCATATTGATTTTTTGTTTGCTCTTGTGAACCCATGTCAACAAGATCAAGACCCATGCCATATCCAGTCCTAATGCTGACATAAGCAGTGCTTGCTTTAGATTGCGGAACACCACCTTCTCTTCTACATGGTATATCTCTTTTATTTCCACCATCGCTTAGTTGAATTATATTGTTGCTGGCGCTTCTTATAAGAATGCCCTGATTTTGTGTGGCTGGTGATGGACACTTTGGGCCTTCGGAATCATCACATAAAAATATTTCATTACCCAAAGCAGACTTTAGCTTTATTCCATTTTTAACTCCTCTTACTTTTTGAGTTGTGCCACCTTTTTCAGCATCATTCATTTCAATAGTATGGCCAGTTGCAGACTTCCAATAAGTTCTACCCAAATACATGTCTGTGCAACCAAAATCAAATGGCTTGGTACTTCTTGACCATTCCATACCACCCTGAGGATCTTTTACACTATCATCCATGACAAATGAATGTCCGGATATAGATAACAATTGAATTCCAGATTGTGGTAAATCACACTTGTTGTTTTGTGGAGTTTGTGGTCCTTTGTAAGGACGGCATTCGTTCATGTGTTTGAAAAAAGGATTTGCACCAACCTGTGAATTCTTACCGGGGTAGTCTGAGTTGCCACCTATAGTCACTCCACCACAGACTGTAGATCCGGGTGGTTGCTCTACTTTTCGATTGGTATCAAACAAGAAAAGATCAACCGCTTCTTCATCAATGTTGACATTAGCCCTGTTTCTCAAAAGAGTTACATCTTCAACGCTTCTAGGCTGTGGGTTTGGAACTCCGGGTACGCAACTCACATCGCCTTTTTTTGAACCGCAGTCTGGATGCGCCCACTGTCCTGCATAGTGAAGATGATCGTCTTTAAATATCATCCAATTACCATTACCAGACATAATTTCAAGTCGTTTCCATTTTCTATTACATTTAGCATCTCCATCAACCATCTTTACCATGTGTTTTTCAGGAGTTTTAAAGCCGTAAATATTAGGATATGTAATTCTTTTTGCCGCAGCAGGGGATGTTTCAAGATCTTGTACGCTAGTTATATCGAATCCGTTATAGCTCTCAGTATTCCATGGTGGCAAAACTTGGGAACCATCGTTCGGGCCACACAAATATCCATCTCTTTTATCTTTATAAATATTTTCATACTCTGGAATAGGTATGGGAAACTTAGGCCTACCATCTGCACCCCTGTCTCTAGACCATGTAGTGCCAAGATAATAACCAGCAGACCTGTTGCCAGCCTCAAATATTAACATGACTGTGCTGCCAGCAGGAGGAACCCAATTCAAACCGCTATCATCAAATCCACCCATGGTTGAAATGGGATAAGCAAATGGCAAGGATTTATAAGAGCTATTAGGGTCATGTAATTGTGGTGAAAAATAACGAATTCTGTTTTGCTTGTAAATGTCTATTGTGTCAACACACAAGGCTGGATAAATGCCATAAATACTTTGTTTTTGTTTGAGAAGTCTTACCTGTTGCTTTTTAGATGTCTTTGATGCATCCAGCATATTTTTGCTCATGCCAGATAATGCTGCTTCAAGCTCGGCTATTCTAGCTTCCAAATTTTTGATGCTCATTTTTACCTTCTTTGATTTGCAACTGGAGACGACAGTTTTAATGTAGTTTTGTACCCGGATGAATCTATGACATGACTAATACTTTGAATCAAATAATTTGTTCTAGAGAAAAATTCATTGACATTTGGATATGCGACCCAGTCACAATCACCAAGATTGTTTCTTATTCCATAAGGATTCAAATAAATGATACCAATTGTTTGACCTTGCAAAGAAACTACATCTAAATATCTTGGATCTCCCTCTATTTGCAGATCAGCTTCTACAGGAGCAGTAATTTCATAGAATTTACTGGCGGCTGAGTTTGCCCAAATACTTTTAAATTCTTTCTGGTTTGCTTGGGCAGGTGTTCTAAAATTAAGATTAGATCCGGGAATAGACATGGCAGTTTCCAAGCCCTTCCTATTAATTTCATTTTTATAACACTGATTGGTATTTTTAGTTGCTTTTCCATTTGTTGGAACAGATGTTTCTGGCTTGCCCTTGGTAGTATCCATGCCCGTGGCGTTAGCACCAATATTTGTTGTTGGTTCAATAAATGTAAGTTGTACGGATGGTTTAAAATCTAATACTGGAGAGCACTGGCCACCATTAACTATGTAAACTCTTTTTGGCCTATCAGAATTTCCCACACATTCATTGCTAATAATACATGGATCATTAGGGTTTTCCATAATCAAAAGATTAGGCTTTCTTGTCCTAACATCACTTATAAAATATGTTCCTAAATTTCTATCGGTTTGAAATGAATTCATCCATTTTCTCGTCGCTGAAATTGGGTCTTGTTGTTCTGGTGCCCAGACATTTTTAGGACCATTTGTTCCACCATCTGATCCTTTGAATTTAAATGTTTCCAAAACCCTTTGACCGCCATTTCCTCCGTTGGCACTCGTTCCATAGTTTTTATTAATTCTTACGAACTTAACTTCGGCTTCATCTATAAATCTTTCTTGTGAATTTTGGTTAAAATAGTTTTTGCAAGATTCTTTCAAGGATTGTTCAACAGCATTCTTTAATGGAACCTTTTGATCATCTGTACCTACTGCCTTGGAATTTTTTGTGTACGGAGCAGATGCCTGCATACTCCCTTCTAATTTTAATTTATATTCCCAAACACCTTTTGACTCAGAAACGGTAATTTGTGTCAACATGAACCAAAGATAGTTTCCTTCTTCAACGGAGACTCTTGTTCCAGTTGCATCTATAAAGCTATCATCATAAGAAGCCTCTACGCTACCATATTTTTTATATGTTCCGTTGCAATCCTGAAAAATCCAACCGAATTCAACTGCGACAACACTATATGAGCCTTTTTGAGGATCGCATTCCTTGCTTGGCATGATATTAAGAAAATTTGCAAAATCACTACCAGATGTATCAATAATAACCGCTTCAACACCAGCACCATTACTAAATGAATATGTAAAAGATTTTACAAAAGATGCCCCAACACTTGAAATGTCTGCCAAATTCGCAATGCTGGATGAATTGCTGGATCTGTTGCCAACGGTGATCTGTCTTTGCCCTTTAAAAAATATCAAATTTACAAAAGGAGTTTTGACAGCAGCTGGCAGGGGCTGTGCTATAGGACCACATGCGTACTTTTGTGCTTCAAACGGTATGTTACATACTGGCATTATTTCCTCATACGAAGTTACTTGGAAGTCTTATGTTTCTTCCATTTTTAAAATCAAAGATATCCATCATCCCATTAAACTCAAGTATTTTCCACCAATAATCTGGAGTACTATAGACTTTATAACTCACCAAATCAGGTCTAAATTCAAAAGCTTTTGTTATGGTCAAAAACGAATCAGTCTCACTTGTTACTTGAGATCTTTTTTTATATGTAGAAAATGTTATTTTTCTATCATTACCATAAAAAAAGATATTAGAAGATCTGTACCTGCTTGTAAAAGTTACATATGAACCAGCAGTCAATCTTACATTTTTGTCAATCGTATTTGCCATGCTATAATCCTAATTTTAAAATTCTAGATTGTCCGGGAAGGTCCGCAGAGTTGTAAACAACTTCAAAAGATAGTGCGGCTTCAAATTTATATGGAATGTATCCAAAGCTTGACCATGGAACATCTACAGGCCAGTTGACAGATATGCTTTTCAAAATTACACAAAGCTCATAATCACCTAGCAATCTGCCACATTTTATTTTTAAAATCTTTGGAGGAAGAAAAGGAACGCTTGCCTGCTGTGGAGAATCAACCGGATAAGTACAACTTTGCAACAATCTTAAATTTGCCAAATTTTGATTCAGCTTTGACTCGCCATCAGAAATAAAAGTAACATTCCAAGTTATTGCTCTGGTTGTGCCATTTTGAAATGTTTGAGTTGGTATAGATCTGCCTATGCCATTTTCTGTGCTGTAATCGGCTCCATGAGTGTCGCCTATAGTAGGTAAAGAATACATAAAAATGACACTGCTTCCAACACGAATGTAGCAGTCTCTAATTGGTAGAAGATTACCTGTTGTACTTGTTGCCCTTGCCATTTTTCACCAATTATAGATTAGTTACTTCTCTGATACTACTTTCGTTGAAATTACCTGTTGGCAATTTGAAATAATTATCACTTTTTGGTGCGGGAGCTCCAGCATACGCTGGTTTGGCACCACTAGTTCCACCACTACTCAAAACCTCAATCATTTTTCGCATCAACTGTATCATCTGCTGAGAAGCAGAGGCTTCTGTTTCTCCACTCTTAGCAATCGAAGATAGATAAGACCCCATGTCTCCACCAGTGCCAGATGTTGCAGTCGCCATAGCAGCTTGTCGTTGTGGTGGAGCCATGATTCCAGATGGACTAGTTGCTGGCACTGCCATACTTGTTGACATTCCGGCAGGAACAGCGGTTGCTCTGGACTGCCAAGTTTCCGACCCGTGGCGAAAATCAGTATCCGTGTAAGCAGCTGCAGAAAGAGCGGTTGCTCTGGACTGCGCTTGGTTTGTCATTGCAGTGGCATTAGTAGGCTCACTAGGGGCAGCAACAGGCTTAGCACCCTTGGGAGGATCTCCTTTGCCCAATAGCCAACCAAGGCCAACAGCACTAGCTCCCTTGTAAAGGAAGTCCCATATAGTCTTGCCCCATCCTCCAAACCAAGAGGATAGATCTGAAAATATGCTGGTTATTGCATTCCATATTGGTTTTATCCAATCCCAAACCGCATTTCCAATACTTGCAAATGTATCTGAAATAGGCTTCCAGATGTTATTGTAAAGCAAGTCGGTTAGTCCAAGACTATCAAATATCCATTTTATTGGACCCCATATTGCTGTTTCAAGTATTCCCATCAAAGAACTGCCCAACGAGCCAAAAAATCCAGTAATTCCTTCCCAAATTTTTGGCAAGCTGTTTATGAAAGGTTCCACCAAATACTGATACGCAACATCTCCAAGATTAGATCCAGCAAACATACCGCCTATTGATCCTATTAGACCGCCTACACCAGCACCTATGGCTGTTCCTATGCCGGGAAATGCACTGCCTATCAAAGCTCCAACCTTCATTCCAAGGAATCCTCCTGCGGCTGCGCCGCCACCAGCAGCAACACCACCGGTAACAGCTTGTCCGGCACTTTCTCCTTTCATGAGCCTAGTACCAGTTTCAACTATTGCACCAAGATATGGTATCTTTTTCGCAAGTCCCGAGAGTGCGCCACCTAGCCCTGCTCTTGTAAACAAACTTCCAACACCACTCGTGAATCTGCCGATCATACTTGTAAACATTCCGGGTAAAGATGTTATTATCCCCCAAATCCAACTAATTCCCTGTTCTATTTTCGAAAGCAAACCAGTTTGTTCTGCTTCCTGAATGAGTGATTGGGCTAATGAGGCGGCAAAAACTTCTTGGCCGTCAATAAGATTAGCAGCCCTTTCAGCTGTCAAAGCTGCTTGAGTTGACATTTCACCGTTTATTTCTAACATTTTTTGTTGTGCTTGTAAAACTGGATCAGAAGCAGCTTTTTCTGCGGTCATGGCTTCCTGTTCCATTTTTTGCATGTCTGCAACAAGATCTTTGAATTGTTTTGGATCTGCCAAAGCCTGTTGAATCTTTTTTTCATCTATTTGTTTGCTTGGATCCATTTTTAAGTCGGCCATCTTCTTGTTCAAATTTGCAACTGAAGCTTCAAGCCCTAGTCCAACTTGCTGCTCTGTGCTTAGTGGTCCTTGTATTCCCTTCTCTAATGCTAAACCACTTATTTGATCTTGTAAATCTTTGTTTTTTATCAGTTCGGCATTAAATTTTTCCATGCCTTTTTTCATGCCAGCAGCGCCTGTTCCAGCACCTTTCAATGATTCGTCGAACTTAGTCAGTATGTCCATGCTTGCTTGTTGTTGTAGAGAAGCTTTTTTAATTTCCAGAGCTTTTCTTTCTTCGTTGCTTAGCGCTGTGTCTCCATTTTCTTTTAGCTTGTCATTTATTTCTTTAAGCCTGTCATTATACCCTTTAGCACCATCCTTAATTGCTTTGGCTGTTCTTGTAAATTCTCCAAGATCCATTTTGTAAACTGATTGTAATTGAATATTTAATCTTGTTTTAGCCTCATCTGATAAGTTTTCAATAGCATCTACACCATTAACTCCAAATCTTTCAAGAACATTATCCATGCCTTGTCCTAAGTCTTTTAGGCCTGCTTTTGATTTTGTTAGTATTCCATTTTGAAGATCACTAATTCTACCTACAGACCCAGCTGCTTGATATAGAAGTGTTTTGGTTTCTTGTGATGTATTCAAAAACAACTTAGAACTACTGGCGGCACTTTGCATTAGAGTGCCAACCTGTTCTGTCACGCCAAGCTTCTGTGCTTCAGCCATAACAGATGTTACATTTTTAATTGCGCCCGCTGTTAATGTCGCAGCGTTTTTCATGGCATCGACTATGCCTTTGCTGCTTTCCATGGCTGCTTTTAATTCTTTGCCACTTAAACCGCTTTGTCTGGCTACTTCAAGCATGCCTCTTGCAGTGGATGCGATTTGCACATTTGTAAAACCTGCTTGTTGTTTTAATTTTATGAAGTCATCCCCAAGCTCACCAGCTTCCATACCTAGCTGTTTTTCTATGTTAAGTTGGGTTGCCACCAAATCTTTAAGAGCACCTTGATCTTTTATGCCTTTCCTTTGAAATTCTAAAAGTTTGTTTTGAAATGTTAGCCTGTCAACACCTGTTCTTTTTTCTACATTTGCGGTCACCAAATATTCTGCCTGCAAATCTTTGGTTGCTCCTGTGATACCGTCTGTTTCATAAGCAATTTGCTTGGCCTGAATTGCTATTTTTCTTTGTTCTGCTGTTATTTTTACAAGGCCTTCTTTGAATGTCCTTGCTCCCAACAACACAGTATCATTGAAATTTGGAACGGCCATGGCAGTATTAATGTCAGTTACTAAATCCCCAGCATATTTTTTAGCCATGGAATATGCTGATACAGTCAAAGATTTCAAGCCCGATGCCAAACTTCCAATCATACCCCATTTGCCGCCACCGCCCGGTGGTGTTGGTCCGGGTGAAGGTGTTGGTCCGGGTGGAGGTGGTGTACCGGGTGGAGGCAGGGAAAGCAAATGAGTATAAATACCATCTATTGTTTTATTTAATTTTTTAATTTGGATAATCATTTCATCATCTCTAACATGAACACTACCCTTTTTAAGACCTGCTTCTGCTAATTTTGTAAGTTGTGTATAGTTTTTAGTTCTTAATCCTTTTTCTGCTTGTTCAGTAGCATTAATAGTTTCCAGTTCCCCGGTAATGTTGTCACCTAGTCCTCCATCAGAAGGACTTTTGGTCATGGATCTTGTGCTTTTGATCATTTCCTTAGCAATACTGCCAATACTAGATAAAATATTTTTTAAATCTCCAGTTCCAGTTACATTACTATTTTTCTCTATGACTCGTAAAACATTACTAGAAAGATCTGATGTTCCTTTTTCAATCGCTTGTTGCATTCCACCAAGTCCACCAAACATTTTTGATAGTGAACTGTCAATATTTTTAAAACTTCCTTGACTTTCTTTAATAACACTTGTTTGTGAATTTTGTGCAGAACTAACGACTTGGTTTAAATGCTTAATAGAATCGCTTATTTCTTTTACATTGAAACTTTTGTCAAGTTTTAAAAGCATCTCAGATATTTTTTTTATCTGATCTCCACCTATTTCTTTTGATTTGTTTGCATCGGGTATTTCTGTCTTGGTTACATTTTGTTGCATCATTGAAGACAACATGCTCTTCAATGATGCAAGATCACCAGATATTTGATTACCTTTTATATCTTCAATCATGTTTCAACCTGAGGCATGTCTGGAATATTTTGATTCACGGTTTTTGCTAACTGCTCTTTTATAGAAGATCGTATTGCTTCTAAATCTTGCGGATCGAGAGCACGAACAGATCCCATTGCGTTCAAAATAAAATTACAATCAAGAATTTTTACTCTTTTGCAACTTGCTCGTTTGTACACCCTAAATGCTTTCTTTATATATTCATTAGATTTTATATTAGTTTGATAGCTCAAAAATGGGTTATTACAAAAGTTCAAACCTGTTTTTTGAAGCATTTGGCGTATTACTGGAAATGTCAAATAATGGAGATTTACACCTCTAAAATATTTGAGCCCAACATCAGTTAAAATAACAAGTGGATTTTGATCATGTCCGGGTTTGGCATTACCATATGTGAATTGCACCAAGGCTCCTTTGCCAAGTCTTTTGATGCTTGGACCATATTGGTTGGCGGCAACTCCTAAACCAGAAGCCTTGTCAACAGCAGCAAAAAGACCAGAAAGATCATCAGCCATATCTTATTTATGGCAAATAAGCCGATTAGTTTTTATTGTTACTGTAAACAGTATTGGAATAATCAGTGCCAGTGTTTCTTATGACTATCTGACCAGCACCATCCAAAGCATCAGGATCATGAATTTGAGAACGAACTATCTTGTCTTCAGCCACTTTTGATTTTTTGAAAAAGTCACGCATATTTTTGCACAAAATTTTTCTAAGCTCTTTTACTGCCTCTTCTTTTGTTTTCTTATCAGCAATAAAGTTGTCGTACATATCTTGAATTTCTATTGGATATGCTTTGCCATAAGATTTAGATTCAGGATATCTTTGAACTTTGAATGCTAAAATATCTCCGAGTTTATAAACTCTTACACCTTGAAAACTTGTGTCTTCCAAAGGATTGTATATGAAAATATATGGAATATCTTCAGAATCCAAGAAGCTTTCGACTCTCAATCCATCTTTTTCGAATATGTAGAGCAACATTTCCAGATCTTCTTTGGTATGTTGCTCTAGCATATTATTAAATTCAAGAAATGTTTTCATCTTTTTTATCTATTAGCACTGCCTCAAAATAATTTCCGATGTTGATGGAACGCATCTCATCAAAGACTGAAGATCGCTTGGGTTTCCTGTGTAAGGAATTTCTTTAACGACTAATCCTTGGAAAGAGGAGGCTGCTTCTTTTAGTGTTTCCAAGCTGGCAGTTAGGAAAAGAACTCCATCTTTTCTTGAAATGAATTCAAGCTCTTCTTTTTCTGGTTTGCCATTTTCGTTAGTTTTTCCAGTTTCTTTTTCATAAACAATTTTTATATCAACAAGGTTTACAAGATCTCCTTCTGTGTCATACATGGATTCACTAGTTTCAGATTCTTGTATTTTTACTACTAATCTTCCACTTGTGTATGCTTCTTTTAGGCTATTGGAAAAATCTAATCCAAGGAAATACACAGTGCCTTCTGTTGTAATTACATTTACTATAAAAGCCCTGCGACGATAGTATTCAGAAATACTTTCCATGATTACCCTTTTGCGAAGAACCTCTCGTTCCTCTGGGCTACCATCTTCAAGTCGCTCTTGCTCAGGCTCGGATAGATATTGTTTTTGATCATCTTCCTTGAGGCACCACCTGCCAATATCAATCAGGCCAAACTTGGAATTGCAACGAGTTGAAGCCTTAATTGAGTATTCTTTCTGATTGAATATAAGGTCTTCGTTGGCACCACCACTTCCAACCTGAATTGCACCTAATAGTGCTGAGATATATTTTCTATGCACATCTGCTTTGTTACTATACAACCCCATTATCTTTATAAATGTTTGTGTAAGCTCTGGCATGCTTTGCAGATTTGTAAACATATGCTGTACGATGCTAACAGAAGGGTTGTTTTTGTCAATTTGATCCCTGATAGCTTTTCTTATTGTTTGACTTGCTTTTTCTATATTAGCATTTTGCCTTAGGAACAAGACTTGAAGATTATCTTCAACAAACTTTCTAGGATAGGAATCCAAATCGTTATTTCTGACTTTTTGAATCATATCAATTAGCTGATTAACATCACCTTTGATAGATTCTTTGAAAAAACTGGCTTTCCAATCTTCAAAATTCAAATCTTCTTTTTCTTCTGGCATATCAGGAGCATCAGTATCCATCATAGATGCTGGTTGTGCCACAGACATACCTGCCGCTGGTTGTGTTGGTTGGGCTAGAGGATCTCCAGCTTTTGGCATATCAGCAGGAGGACCTGCGGCTCCTGCACCGGGCATGCCGGGAGGAATGGAATCTGAGGGAGGACCGCCTGCTGCAGCATCCATAGCGGATGACAATACATCTTCTTCTTTAATCAACCAGTCGTTTACTGTTATCCAATTTGGATTCATCTTTAACCTTCCTTATGTTATTAAGGGTCTCCAGCAAGTTTCGCTTGTCTGTTATATGTATGTGGTTTGTTTGATTAGCTGTAACTTTAGAAACAGATTTATCTTTCAAACGAAGAGTAGTCATAAGATCAGCTATTTTTGTTTTCTTATCTGCAATATCAGATTTAACCTTAATTAAGTTGACGACTGCTTCTTTAGATGATGAACTGCTATCTCCTTCGTTCATAACCATTTCGACAAAATTATTAAGCAAAGAATCTATTTCTTTTCTATCATTTCTTAAATCCCCAAGAATTTCAGAATATATTTCATGCAGATCGCCATCTGTAATACTGGTTTCCAGACTGGACATGTCGTTTACTATGACGCTCATCGGAGGAACAGGTAAAACTTGGTCTTTATTTTCCATGTATATATCTAAGTAGTTATTTTTAGTTTTAATAACCTAAATAGATTTATGACTCCGCCTAGGAACAATAAATCAGATGAATCTTTTAGTTCAAGTGTTTTTTACACCCAGCTATCAGTATCTGTTAAAGAACTTACAGCTGCAAGTTATAGGCTAGAAGAAAAAATCAAAGCTTTACATGATCAGCAAATACAATTAGCTCAAAGATTTGAAAAACTTTTAGACAATTATAACAATTTGTTAGAAAGAGTTATAACTGTTGAAGCACAAGATGTTGAAAATGTTAATGATACATTGAATGATTTAAACGGCAAGGTTTCTATAATTAGAAAAAGTATATCTGACATGGAAAAAACCATATCCTTAAATGAAAGGTCTGATAAAGATTTTTCTGACAGGGTAACAAAGCTAGAAAGACAAAATGAACATTTGAAGATTTTCAAAGAAGGCACAGAAGATAAATTTAAAAAATTTACAAGTTTAGGACTACAGATAATTTATAATGTTGTGCTAATGTACATAGCTTATAAAATTGGAATATCATCTCCGGGTAATTGAGGACATATGGAAAATAATCAGGCAGTTGAAAAAGAAGAATATTTGTCAGCAAAATTTCGTTTGAAAGATAATGACAAAAATGGAGAGTTTCGTCCTTTTGTGGTTGATTATAAATCACATCCTTCCTTGAGAACAATCGTAAAAGCATTTAATAATACAGATCAAATAAAATTAGGATACACCACGCTTGACAAAGGAAAAGGCTTGGTCGAGCCGACCATGAAAAAGAAGGATATTTATATTACTGGAGGTTCTTTAGCAGACCACCTAAAAAACAAACTAGTCGAAGAATACGACCTTGTTACCGATGCCTCACCAGACGAAATTAGGATGATTTTGTCTACAAAAGATGCTGACCTAAAGGAAGTTCGTCCTCCAAATTTAGACATAGAAAACATGTCAAAATATAAAAACCTTCCTGAAATGGAAGCAAGAAAACGAGTTTTTTACGCAAGCAGATGGGATGTAAACCATGAAGAGATGGAATTCACAGTTGTTATTGATAGCCAAAAAATATTTCTGGCCACTTTAAATAAAAACTCCAAAAACAGAATGTTAACACCTAAAAAAAGATATTTTACAACCAGTGTTGAAGAAGATTCTTTTTCAAGAGGACTTACAATACTTGCGCTTTATCTCAAATTAAAAAATGATGAAGGTGAAAACGGAGAACTTATAGATCCTCATGGAGGCATGTTCGATTTGAAAAATGGGACTATTGAATTAATCAAGCAAGAAGAAAATCCATTTGGCAAAGATCCTTATTTGCCTTTGAAAATTGCCAAATTAGCTTCTGTTTACTCTGGTGATAAAAAAATACCATCAAATATTTTGAATAAAATTAAAGAAAACATACAAAATCTCGATGTCAAAAAACATGTAGTCAAAAGATATTACATTTCTGCAATAGAAGATGTAGATGTACCTGTAGATCAATATCTCAAAAATCTTGTTGATTCAGAATTAATCACAATAATATTTCCAGATATGCACATTACAGATCCTGTTAGCGATATGCCTAATGGTAAAATAATTCCTACAGCATTAATTCTTCAGAACAATATAGCTACCAAAATTGATAATGTTTTAACAAATTTTGGTTGGTCTAAAAACGATATTGAAAATATAATTAAACTTACCAAGTTAGCACAATTTTGCAAACACAATTATTTGAATCCCCATTTGATTTATGACTTTTTTGCTAAACCATCTAATTTGCCAAATTATCTCATAAAGAAATTTATGTCACTTTTAGGCAAAGAAGATTTGTACAGTAAAATTTTCGGACATGATTTTTCAAATGTCATGAAAAAATATGTTGAAAAAGAAGGAAAAAGAGAAGTAAACCCGAGATTAATTCATTTTTTGGGTAGAGTTCCAAGAACAGATGAATTCGAACAAGTCAGACAAAAATTGTTTGATCATGAAGTCAAAAAACTTCTTGCAACAAACTAATACACAGCTTAAAATATAGACATGAAAAACTACATTCGTGTCGATAGTCGGATTCGTTGCAAAACTGCAGATCTGGATGTGCAGGCCCCTGCCATTAGAGTCAGTAAAGTATTTGATTATGAAATGGTTGAAAAATTTTCATGTGATTTCAACAATGCCTTAAATAAAAACCCACCTGTAATACCAATTGTGATAGATTCATACGGCGGAGAAGTATATTGCTTATTGGAAATGATATCTTTGATCAAAAGTTCTCCCGTTCCAGTTGCCACCATATGTAATGGCAAAGCCATGTCGTGTGGTGCAATGCTATTCATGTTCGGTACAAATGGATATAGATTTATGTCAGAACAAGCAACTCTTATGTTGCATGAAGTTAGCTCTGGTTCCTATGGAAAAGTAGAAGAAGTAAAAGCAAACGCCGAAGAAACAAATAGACTCAATAATATGCTTTTCGGAATGGCTGCCAAACACATAGGAGTTGATGAAAAATACTTTCTTAATCTGCTACACAAACACAATCATGCTGAAATTTACATGGATGCTAAACAAGCAAAAAGTCATAAAATAGCAAATCATATAGGAGTGCCAGAACTTATTACAGAAGTTTCTGTAAGTCATAAATTTTTAATCAACAATAAAGAATTAAAGATTCAATAATAAATAAACGAAAGGTGAACTATGAAAAAGAAAAATGAAGACCACCACCATGGTAGCTATATGGTGCGCAGAAATCTACATGCCATTGTAAAACATGCTTCCATGTTAATGGATATGATAGATGAAAATGAAGAAGTTGAAAGCTGGATGGAACATAAAATATCTATAGCCAAAGCTGCTGTCAGCGATGTGAAAGATGCTTATATGTATGACAAGGAAGAAGGGGACGAAGACGAACACCATGGAGATCATGGTGCTATGAAAGTTGCTGTTCTTAAAGGTGTTCCTCAGGCCCATGATGAGTTTGGACTCAATAAAATTATGGGTAGTTGCGGTACATCAAATGAAAATAGAATATTTGTTGGATCAGGTGCAGTAAACGAAAACAAGGAACTAGTAGCTGGTGTAAATCAGAAAAAGTTCGTCATAGAGTCTGCCAAAAAAATTATGAACCTTATTAGAATAAGAACCCCAGAAGGTGCAATTCATGAATACTCCCCATATTTTGGGGTTGATCTTGAGCTCTTAAGATGTGAACAATACGGAATCCCTGTCAAAAATAAAGGTGCAAAATGAAAAAGTTCTCTGATTTCTTTCAAGAAAAAATAAATGAAGCCATGGATATGGAAATGGGTGGAGAAAATTCCCGTATGCATACCTATCCACCAGCAACCATCCAAAAAAATAGATTTGGACATCTGCACATTTGGTCTGGAAATAAAGCCATAGTAAAATCTGGTGATAATTATAAAACAACAGACAACGAAGAGTCGGATATGTATGTTCAGGATAGCAGCGATATCGATAGCATTCTATCTAATCTACACCCAGATGATAGGGAACATGTAGAAAAAGGCTTCAAACTAGTAACGCATGATTTGCCTGATGATTATTTTCATCAAGACTAAGATTTACAAATAGAAAAATCCCCTGCATTCACACCGCAGGGGATTTTTCTATTAATATTTTTAAATCTGTTGTTCCTTTGTGAACTCTGTGCCATATTCCTTTTTTGATATAAATCTTTTCTTTAATTGGCTTCGGCAAACTATTGTCTTCCTGATACAACCAATCATTATCATTTAATGGCACCACAATTCTGTCTTCATAATCACGATGCCATTTTAGTTCGTCTGTGTCCACATCCGGACTAAAAATTCGAATCACACAGTTTTCATGTGTAATTTCTTGATATGGTTTATAATTACTCACTTTTTGGAGCAGCCCAGCTTTTTATTTTTGATATTACAAGATCATAAAGTGCTTTGACCCAAGCTGGCTGGGGAAGAACATTCCAACCAATAACTAAACCTACTATAAAAAAAACAAGATTATCAAGCATATAGCACCTCATAGTCTCCATTTTGTAATTTTACTTGCAGTTCGTGACCCACTGCATCCAATAGACCGTCTGGAATTGTTTCGAAATTGGGTAGCTTTTCATCATCAAACTGTGCATTTTCCAAATCATATAGATGATAAGGAGCATCATCTACAAATTTTTGAAACATAGGATCCATAGGCTCAAGACCAAAAACAAAATCAATAAATTTCTTGATATCCATGCCCTTTTTCATAGCTTCATTTTTAGCCTCTTGCATAACAGGAACCTCAACAAATCCTGTATAATATGATGTGCGTTGTTCTTTATGACTCACATCATCTGGATCATTATCTGAAAATTTAGGCATTAACATTGGATCTTCAAAACTATACTTCATTTTATTTACTGCTATTTTTATAGCAGGCTTTGACATATAGCCCTGTTCGTTTATTTTGTTTTGAAAAAACTCATTAAATGTCTGCATTTTAACCCCTCACCATGATGTGCTTGATGTTAGTCCTAGTTGTTTTCTATATCTTGCCACATTACAACTCCACCATCCCGGAGTAGTTCTGTCAGTCTTAAGATGGCACTTGTGTCTGGCTCTAAAAGATTTAGCTCTGGCTCGATCATAGTTTTTGACTTTCAAGTTAGGATCTCCGAAACCAACTTTTTTAGCAACAACTCGACCTTCAGCATTTTTTCTTCCACTATTTACATACACATGAAACTTTTTTGGCCCACTTGACCTTTGAGGAGAATCTAAAGGAACTGATTTGCCTTGATAAATACCGGTTCTACCAGCTTCTGTCAAAATAATAAATTCATCATTTTCATTTAAATTAATTTGACCATTTTCATAAAGCACACGGATTTCATTTACCAAATTCATCCATCCATCAGAACCTAGTCTAAACACTGAATTAGATAGAGAAATATTGTTTTCAACATGATACTTTAAATTTTCAGACAAAATTACATTTTCTGTAATAATTAAAAAAGGTCTTGCACCTTCTTTTAATTCGTAAAATCCCATTTCTGTTTCCGACATATAACCACCTAGTAGTGTAATCCTAGAAGTTTGTTTTCCCCATTCTCTATGTATTCCAAAACATACAAGTTCTCTCCAAAACCTAAATGTTTTTTTATTACAATTATTTGTCCATCATGTATTTTACGGTGACAGTTGGCACATACACATACACAGTTTTGCCAGTAATACTTGCCTCCTTTCTGTCCTTCAAATATTCTGTGAGCATCTAATGTTGAATAATTGTTTTCTAGACAAAATGCACATTTGCCAGCATGCCTTTTAAATGCACTTTTACTATTAATTCTCACAATCAATTATATCAGGCAATTAGTTGCATCTTTGCGTTTCTGTCAATAACCACATGCTCTTCTTCTACTATTTCCATAGTTTCATGCACATAGTTAATAACAGATTTAGGATCAAAATCTTTGCAAGAATAAACATCCATGCGAATGTATGGTTGTGGTTGTTGTGGCCATATATGAATTGATATATGAGAAGTAGTAATGATAACCACTCCAGTCACACCTTCATTGCCTTCAATATCACAATATTTTGCCATGGGAGGAACTAAAATTTCCATATCAATAAGCTTTACTAGGTTGGCAAGCCAAACTTCACACTCTTTATCACAATTGATAGGGTTTTTAACTTTGGCATTAAGTATAAGGTGTTTGTGATTTTTTTCCATCAATGTTTCCTTTGATAATAAACATAATTAAAAATAGAGTTTTATTTATGTTTATTATACAATTTTTGTTTAATTTTATTCACCTTATTTTTCTTTTAATCATAAATAACAAGTTTGTTGGTTAAATAATTCTGTATTTGAACCTATAATCATGGATTAATCATGACCAAAGACATCATCGAAAAAAAGCTAAAACAAATTAGGGCGGCAGTAGTTGACATAGAAAATATGTTACAAGACAAAAGCCTGTTTCCTGCACCTATGTCATTAGCCATGGCAACTGGAACTGCATCTGACTTTGAAGGCATGAAAAAACTCCTTTTCTCTGAAGAATGGCCAAAGGCTGTTGCTGATGAATTAATTTGCGATACTAATAATGAAGAACATAAAATGAGCCGTGCAAATGGCATAATAGATGTTTTAGTCTCCGAACCTGTTCATGAAAAAATGATTCTAGATTTTGGCACAGGTTATGGCCATGTTGTGAAAGCTTGCGCTATGAGGAAAGCAAAATTTTCTGTTGGCTATGATATTCACAATGATTTTGCAAGCATACAAGATAAAAACACTCTTCTCACAACAAATTGGAGAGATGTTCAAGAAAGAGCACCATATGATATAATAATTGCTTGCGATGTTATGGATCATTTAGAAAACATGCAGCAAGTCGATGCTCTTAATAATATGCGAACCATATTAGCTCCACAAGGCAAAATATTTGTAAGATATCATAGTTTTATGTCCCGCCACCATGCACATTTATATAAAAAGCTTAACAAAGCTTTCATACATCTAATTTTTAACGAACAGGAACTAAAAGAACTATTCCCAGATGAAAAGATAAGCTTCCCACAAAAAGTATTTTTCCCAATAAAAACTTACACCGACAATGCAGCCGGTGCAGGTTTAAAAATAGAAAATGAATTTAAAATAACATCAGAAGTTGAGCAGTTCTTTGAACGCAATGAAATAATGGCAAAAATTTCACAAAATACACCATTCAAAGCTTTTCCTAAAGCTCAAATGCAGATGGATTTTGTCGATCACATTTATACAGTTTAGTGCCAGATTTTCTGGCTCGTTAACTATAAATTTTGATTGCAAACAGTTATGGCCGGAAGAAAAGCTGTGCTTACCTGCTTGCGGTTATATGCGGTTACATACATAACCTTGCCATATTGTTTTTCAAATAATTTTACACCGACATTTTGAAAAGCTGTATTTCCACCATTATCAATATATTGGCAATTATAATTTTTAACGCTTACAATCGGATTCTCATTAATTGTTTCATATGACTCAATAACATTTGAACAATAAAGCTGCAAGTCTGTGTCAGATCCTTGCGATATACTGTTTATATTTGCTTTGCAATAATCGTATTGTGTTGACATAAAATTATATATGTTATACCTTCTCAAATCCATAGGTGTCAAAGCACATTGGATTCTTGCTAATATAATTGCCATTTTTAAGAACATCTCTTATAAATGGCTTTAGACCCGATTCTTTGTGATTAGTTATCTCACACAAATCAACATTTCCTTTTAAATCATGAGACGATAAAACCCAAACCTTGGTGACTTTGTGATTTATCTCCCAAGATAAAGCTATAATTATTTCTTCTTGTATATACATGGACAATTTCTGTGGCAAAATCATTTTATTCCCTCGTCCTGACTTGGCCTTGACACAGTCTACACACAGATAAAGATCTCGCAACCCTAAAAAATAATTTTTATCAAATCCACATAGATATTTTAAATTGGAGGACATACAATGCAATTTACGCAGTGGCTTTTAATCCGTGAGGCCAAGAAAAATCCCAAACTGGAAAAATATTCAGACAAGAATATGAAACAAGAAAAATCTTGGCATCCCAAGAAATCTATGGCTAAAGAAGGTTGAGGCGGTAAATAACAAAGCTTCAGTTTGAAGCATAAAGGTATAAAAATGCAAAACTTTAATGAATGGATGAGCTTCCGACAAACAGTTGAAAGTAATGAAGAAAATTTTCAATTCATAGGAACATATGATATAGAAAATATTCCAAATTTAAAAGAAAACTCTACTCCATTAGAACTAGAATACGCTTTCAGCCTCATTCCAGAGATGTGGAAAAATCAGTTCCCAAACATCGGAACAGTTCTGGCTGGTAAAACTTTGGATGAAAACCAAAAAGAAATTGTTTGGATTTCGATCCCAGAGCAAAGTACTGCATATCTATTTGAGAAAAAATAATGAAACCTAATTTTGACCTTGTTTGGCACGAAGCAACGACCATTCCAGAATTCCAAGCCTATACACAAAAGGACTGGA
>Ga0049080_10000092_pt1 | contig 26963 bp, 22 predicted proteins | sample GreLakmeER15MSRF_FD_66716 | JGI IMG/M metagenome (GOLD analysis project Ga0049080, IMG submission 66716) | Freshwater lentic microbial communities from great Laurentian Lakes, MI, USA - Great Lakes metaG ER15MSRF | ecosystem: Environmental > Aquatic > Freshwater > Lake | place: Great Lakes... | reverse complement strand
AAGCTGGAGAAGCTTTGGAAGTCCGAGTATTCACTCAAGGATTTCCTTGATCCAAAGCACTTCAAGAGCTATGATGAGCTGAAGACCAAGCTAAATCGTGTTCTTGGTCTTGACGGAGCACCAGCTGCCTCAAAGAGCAAGGCATCGGATGAGAAGCCAGCATCAAAGGAGACACCTCCTTGGACTGACGACGAAGACGATGACATGAAGTTGTTTGAGAAGTTGGCTCGCGAGGACTAAGTACTGAGCGAGTAGCGAAAGAGGGGAGTGAAAGCTCCCCTCTTTTTTTATGATAATGCTCCTGCTGCCATCATATTCTGCATTCTTATAATGGTGTTTTCTTCATTTCTTATTGAAGCTGCTTGTTGGGATCCACCACCACCTCCAGCAGAGGTGTTATTTGTGGTATTGTTGTTTATTATTGTGGGAGCCCCGCCTCCGGTTTCTTGTTGTTCTTTTGTTGTTTGTAAATTTGATCCCATAGCTTGAATTATGTTTCCTGTTTCTCGCGGCTGTGGTATTAAATCTGTACTTGCATTTGCAAACAATGCAGCGTTTTGTGTAACTTTATCTAGATTTTCTTTTCCTAGATAACCTTGTCCTGGAGTAATCGCTCTTCCTGCAATTTGGCTAGTTGCAAGCAAATTTGCCTGGTCTTGGGTTAACTTGCTGGTATCTATTCCCAATCTTTGGGCCATATTTTCTTGGCCGCTTTTCATATACCAAGCTGAAGCCTTTGCGGCAATTTCCGGGTCATTTAATAGATCTGGGTTTTTCACTAATCTATCATCCCCAAACAACGCCTGTGATGCATTAGAATAATTAGTTTTTCCTGTCATTTGAATGAAGCCGCGACCTCGATACTTATAGCCTTCTCCCGCTTCAGTATTCCCCATCTTTCTTCCAAGGTCGGTATCGGCACCGTACATCAATTCTCCCATTTTTTCTGGATCGCCCTTTATGGCATCTAGTTCTGCATTTGTATATTTTGCAGCTCTGTCGCCAAAGATACTTCTAATTCTTTCATTTGATGATCCGCCATAATTCATTCTTTCGGATATACTTTCTCCACCAGACTCTTTCATTATGTTTCCCTTAACGGCGGCGATGTAATTCGGATCAGTAATTCCTTGTTCTCTTAAAGCGTTTTCGACCAAATTCATATTTTGTTGTACTTTTTCACTTATTCTTCCTGTTGGCACTGCTGACTGCTGTTGTGGTTTTGGTTCAGTTTCAGCTTTTCCTGTTATTGGATATTTCGTGTAATCAAATGACATATCATCGCCGGTATTTGTGGTATCCGGAACATTTCTTTGTGCAAATTCTTCATTCAATCGCTGAATGTCGGCGTTCATTCCACCACCACCATTTGTCATCATTCTATTCAAATTTTCTACCGCTCTATTGTTGAAATATTGCGACTCGGATCTAACTCGACTTGCGCGTGCCGCCCTAGACATATTGCTTAATCCTATGAATTCTCCAATATTTTCTATACCCCGAGCAGACCCAGACTGTATTCTTTCAAGTATTCCCATTTTTTTCCAATTTTCTTCATCTGCCGCTTCATCAATTTCCTCGTCTCCTACTCCAAATCCTCCGGCAATTGTATCTATACCAAGTCCGGCTAGATATGAAGGTAGTCTTGCTCCTGTGCCCAAAGCACTAATTGCACGACTTCCTAAGGATGCAGCACTTCTCGCGACACCACCTGCTGCTCTTGCGGCGCCACTAGCCGCTCTTGCGATTCCTCCTGCGGCTGCTCCTCCTAAAGCTCCTGCAGCAGTTGACGAAATTAAATCGTTGTCGGATCCACCATTTCCTAAACTAGAATCAGCAAGGGATTGATTTATTTTTTCTAGTTTTGCATTTGTTTCCGTTGAACTTTTTTTCAATTCCGACAAGTCTTTTGCCGACTGTGATGTTCTTGAAAATTTTACAGCTAATGTATTTTGGCTTTCGAGTTTAGTTCTAATTCTTTCAAGTTCTTCAGACATTTTTGATAGAAAACTTAAAACTTGTTTAGAATCTGAAGAATTCGTTTGCTGAGAAATGAATGATGATTGTTGAACAGCTTTTTGAGAAGATATGTTTTGTTGTTTGTCTGATCCGTAGGAAATGGGCGATTGTCTTAGTCTTGACATATTGTCCATTAATCTATTCATTTGAAATTGAGAAGTATTTTTGACAAATTTGCCCGAGTTTACATTTGCAGAATTTGTTAATCTTCTTGCTGATGGAGAAACTTTCGCTACTTTTGTAGCAAGCTCCATTAGTGGCGCTATCATTTACTTACTCCTAAATTTCTTTTATTTTGCCTAGAACTTTTTTTATCTTTTCTTTGCGTTCATTAAGTCTTTTATTCTTTGATTTTCACGCTCTATATGTTGAACGAGAAGTACGATGTAAACATCTCTTTCCCAAGGTAGCATATTTTCTAATTCAGTCAAGCTATACTTGTGATGTTGCATCATTGCAAAGTTTGTAGAATAATAATTGGCAAGATTTTCCTGTCCTAGGCTTATACGAAAAAATTTGTCAAGCCCTCCACAGGTATTTCATGTTCAAATTCGCATTTTTCACACTTGTGTTTTACTATAGATTTGACTTGCGGCATCGTATCAAAGAATTTTTCCATTTTATCAAAACTTGTTTTTGGTATATTTTCAATGTACTCCATTATTTCTTCTTTTTTCATTTCTTTTGCGTAAAAGATACTATCCTTTTCAAAGAAATAGTCTATACAATCCACGACCAATTCTAGGGCATTTTCTACGGATGTTTTGTTCTCTTTTGAGCCCTGCATCAATGATTCCGTTGTTTTCAAACTTGGATATTTCATTACAACGCCAATATCCTTTGTAAAAAATATTGTTGTTTTGTGTTCGGGATTTTTTTCTATTTTTGCATTTGATAAATCGTACTCAAATTTCATCACATTATTGCATTCTTCATTTTCTGAAATTGCATTTTTGCATGTGAATGACAAATTTATTTTTTCTCCAACAGATCTCATTCTCAATTGTATGAAAAAATATTCAAGATCAAAGGAAGACATCTCGTTGACATCGAAGTTGTTTTCTATGACACAGTTAGAAACAATTTGCTTTATCGCGTTTATTGAGTCTATTTCTTTTTTCGATTCTAATGCCATTAAAAGAATTTTTTGTTCTTTGACAAGAAACGGTCTAAAGCGAATGGTTTTTCCTGTAGAAGGAAGTTGAAAATCGTATGTTGGCAAATCAATCTTTGGCAATTTCATCAATATTCCCTTTCATATAATCAATCATTTGCTAGATTGCCGTTTGGAGTTACTGTTGTCGAACCTCCGCCAATAACTCCTCCACTTTCAGGAAAGAAATCCTGTACTTCAACTGCTCTTGGTGTTGGTGGAGAAGGTGCTTGTTGTCTTGGCGGATTTGTGCTTTGTATCAATGTTCCTGTTTCTGGATCGCAATCACATTGATTTGTAAATCTAAAAAAATCGTATGTGAATGTAACTGGAACTCTGGCTACTTCTTCGCTAGCCCATGTCATTGGCACTTGACCAACAGATGTGGGGAAGGCTCTTTCAAAGTCCATTCTATACGAAGGTGTCTCTTTTTCATCGGTGCCATAACATATGATATAAATGTCAGCAACGTATTGATTTTTATATCTAAAATTATGATATGGATAATCTTGCGATCTACTTGATGTTGACGGATATGTGTTAATGTAATTCATCCAGTTTTCAAATGTTGTTTTTTCCTCCATACCCGTATAGCGAAAGCTTTCTCTTTTTGATTTATTTGAGGAGCAAATAAAGTTTAGAGTTATTTCGCCGAAAAAAGTTTGAGTTGGATATTTAACGACAGGACCATACGTTCTATGATCATAGGTGTTCAAAATTCTTCCTGGTAGATCTACGGATTCGCATCTTAGACTCAAATCTGCCAAATTGGGACAACAACCTGGGATTTTGTCAAAAAACACTTTAAATCTACTTTGTCTTTGCAAATCATGATATCGGTTTATGCTCGCAAGCATTGTTGATACTGATGCTGTCATTGATATTTCTTTCTAGAGTCTGAAAACACTTTTTGTTTTGATGCTCCAATAAAACTTTCTACAGGTAAAAATATAGCTATGTCCCATTCCGAAGCTTCTATTCGTAAAAATCTAGACCTTACATGCTGAGTCAAGTATCTTTTCACACATGGACGAAATAATTCACTACTAGACATACCCTTTAAAGTTTGATATGATGCAGCAATTCTTGTCTTTTCATCAAATTTTTTATTTTGAGCAAAATTGCTTAGTTCATCTAGCAATTTTGCTCTTGGAATGGGTGCAAGATAATGCAAGTTTAGACCCAAAAACCCGTCTGAATATGTTTCAATTGGAATAACTAAAGGAAAAAGATCATAAAATGGAAGATCATTTTGTAGTTTTGGATTGTATACAAAGAAATACATTGCACCCAAATCGAAAGTTGTTTCTTTACGCTTTCTATCGCGCATGATCGTTTCTGGTCTAAGACTACTCAAATCTTTGACTTTATTTCGGATCCATTGTCTAGCTTTGTTTGAACTTGTTGCTAGATTTTGTCTCTGAAGTTCTTTTTGCAGTTTATCTATTATTGCCATAGTGATATTTATTTGATTCCCAAATCTTCTTCCGTAAGAACTTTGAACTGCCAATTTCTGTCTAGACAATATTCTTGAGCTGCTTTCCATTTGGCTTCATTAACACCCCAAGTTACAACCTCCGAAATATATTTTTGTGTTATTCGCGATCTTTTTTGTGGTGCCGTTGATTCCTTTTTAGGCTTTATTTCCCATATCATTTCGCGAATCTTTCCCGTTTTGTCTTTGACCTTAACGTAGAAATCTGGGAAATAACGATGAATTTTACGATCAATTGGTGAATAATATGGTATGACTATTTCTTCAGATGACCACTGAATTACTGAAGGATTGGTATCAAGAAATACCATAACTCTACGCTCCCACAAACTACGATATATGATTTGTGTGGGATCTCCTCGATATTTGCTACTATTTTGTGGTATGAATCTACCTTTGTAAGACATGATAAATATAGTAAAAGTTACGGAATTATTTAGATGACTATAGAAGAACCTAGAAGACAAACTATAAGAGAAGACGATAAAAGCGGAAAAACAGGAGCGGCCCCTCTTGCAAGCCTAACTAACAATCCTTATAGATTTTCTTCATTCAACTATCCATCAGACATAGAAAATCTATCTCATGCAATGCTATTTAACATCAATGTGCATGAAAGTTCGAATGATTTGGTGACAAAAAGAGAACAGTTGACTGAAGGTGAATTTAAAATTGATCAAAGTAGACAGAAAAGATTGACCGAAGGGAAAATAGGCTTAACAAGAAGATATAAAAGAGTAAAAAGAGCAATATCATTATATGTTCCAGATACTTTAGTTTTTGATGATAGGCAAAAGTACGAAACGCCAAGTTTAATTGAAAAACTTGGGCTGTTTGTAACTGGGGCTGCAACTGCAGCGTCTTCAGCACAAGACAAAATTGGGAATGCCGGCGCGACGGCAGGATCTTTAGGAGCATTGCTTTCTGGTGTAGTTGCTCTTGGTGCAGCAACAGCCCCAGCCGGAGCTGGTGCATTAGCAATACTTGGAACGGGATATGCCGGATTAAGAGCCGCTCAAGCGTTTGATAGAAAATTTGTCACGCCCGCGGTAAGAGAACTTACACAGCTTGCTGGATTTGCAATGAATCCTGTAATTGAAGTTCTATACTCTTCACCGCAGCTTAGAAAATTCAATTTTGATTTTGTTTTTGCTCCTAGAGATCAAAAAGAAGCTGATCTTGTTTGGTCAATAATCTATGAATTTAGAAGACATTCGGCCCCAGAGCTATTTGCCGGTGGTCTTCTTTTTGTTCCTCCGTCAGAATTTGAAATTACTTTACTAAGAAAAACGTCAAATGGATCATTCGTGGAAAACACTAACATTCCACGAATGTCAACTTGTGTTCTAGAAAACGTTCAAACTGATTATGCCTCTGCGGGAACATTTGCTACATTTGAAGATGGTATGCCAATACAAATAAGAATGAGACTAGTTTTCCAAGAACTAAACATCATCACTAGAGATGCTGTAGATAGAGGATACTGATGGCTTATTTTGAAAAATTTCCCTTAACTGGATATGATCTTGTAAGCGAAAATCAATCAAACATAAGAATTGTTACTGATATATTTTTACGCGCAAGAATGCTTCAAAGCATTCAGGATCAAACGTTAGTGTACTATGAATACGATATTGTTGACGGAGATACGCCTGAAATTTTAGCATCAAAATATTATGATAATCCAAATCGACATTGGATTATTTTATTCATCAACAATATTGTTGATCCAGTTTATGATTGGCCATTAAAATATGAAAACTTTGTTTCATACATAGAAGACAAATATGGTTCAATCTCTACATCAAAAACAACCATACATCATTATGAAAAAGTGATTACTAAAACTGATTCTGTTACGTCAACGATTACAATTAACAAATATCAACTTGATTACAATACATATGCAAATTTGGCATCTAGCAGCACTGAAACTATTAATCTAAAAGACGGAAATACTGTAACAATAACAACTACTAAAAATGCAATATCTTTTTATGACTACGAAGATGAATTGAATGAATCAAAAAGACAAATAAAGATATTGGATAAAAATTATGTTTCCGCTGTAGAGTCTGAACTAATGGCAATATTGAATAATAATGTTTGAAAACAATTACACATCTGAAAAATCATACGTTCTACAACGTTTAATTATAACTAGCACGAATGGTGAATCCATAGACATATATCCTCAATTTATAGAATTATCCATATTTGAAGATATATACAATTCTACCATATCGGGACAAGTTCTGATGTCAGATTCTCAGGACCTGTTAAATAGAATTCCTCTTTCTGGATTTGAGTTCATATCTATAACTGTAGGTAAACCCGGATCCCAGAGAGAAGTGATTTTTGACAAAGTCTTTAGAATTTACAAATTTTCCTCAGACTCAATTAAGTCTTCTACAACATCAAACCAAACTTATATTCTTCATTTTTGTTCAGAAGAAAATATAATTTCCAATTCTCGAAGAATTTCAAAATCCTATAAGGGCAAAAGAACTTCGGACATAGTTAAAGACATACTTGTAAATCAACTACTAGTATCGTCAACCAAAGTTCTTCCGCAAAACATAGAAAATAGTGCTGGATTGCAGGACATTATAATTCCATACATGAATCCTCTTGCCGCATTAACATGGTTGGCTGCGAGAACAGTTTCAGCTAGTCAAAAAAGTTCTGGGGCAAATTTCATGTTCTATGAAAATACCAGAGGATATAATTTTAAATCACTAGAGACTCTTTTTCAACAGCCAACAAAAGCAAAATACACATACAAGGTCAAAAACTTAGATTCACCAGACGCCACATCTTTGGAACAAATACAAGATGTCATAACCTATGAGTTAATGAACACTTTTGATATTTTATCTGCCATTAACTCAGGTATGTTTTCAAGCGTATTGAAAGCCGTCGATCTTGTTAAACTTCAAGTCAATGATAGTGTGATGAATTACAACGATTTTTTCAACAATTCCTCACACATAGAAAGAAAAAATCCTCATCAATTTCAAAACGAAAATGATGATAGATTGGGAAATAAGATTTACAAAAACTATTATTCTCTAATGAGAATGTATCCAACAAATCGAAATCATGACGTTGATAAAGTTATATCTTCAAAACAGCCATCAATAAAACAGAATCTCGTAGAAAATTGGTTGTTGCAAAGAATTACTCAAATAAATCAGTTAAACTATTTTAAACTAAAACTTGTCATACCTGGAGACACGTTTATTACTGTTGGTGATATTATTGAATTTAATCTTCCTTTGGTGTCAAGTAAAAACCCAGGCGAACCTAATATAAATCCTTTTTATAGTGGTAGATACTTGATCACGGCAATTAGACATAAGATGGATCTTCAAAGTTATGTGATGATTGTTGAAGCGACAAGAGATTGTTTGTCGGCAAAATATCCCGATGCAAAAAATAGTGATCGTCTAGTTAAAGAGATAAAGAAACAATGATAAATCGCACAAATTTCATGGGTCTTGATGGCTTTGCATGGTGGTTTGGTATAGTAGAAAATCGTAAAGATCCATTAACTCTAGGTAGATGTCAAGTTCGTATCTTTGGTTGGCATACTGAAGATAAGACGCAAATACCCTCAAAAGATCTTCCTTGGGCGCATCCAATATTACCGATAAGCACGAATACTGCAGCTGTTATTTCAGCAAAAGAAGGTGATATGGTTTTTGGTTTTTTTCTGGATTCTGACGATGGTCAATTTCCTGTGATGATGGGAATAGTTCCTGGGATTCCAGAATTTACCCCAAGAATTGATAAAGGATTTTCTGATCAGAGAGACCCTACAGCACTATCAGCTTCTCCGCGAACAATACAAACAAAAACATATAATACTGATAGTTCTGGAGTTTCATTTGTTGAAGGACAGCCGCAAAGATATCCTACAATAGTAAATGAACCTACAACAAGTAGACTTGCCAGAAATGAAAATGTAGATCAAACAATTGTTGGTGAGAAACAGCAAACTGTAGTGAAAAATGTTTTGGGCGCATCGGAAAATTATTGGTCCGAACCTCAAACAAAATATGCGGCAGTCTATCCCTATAATCGTGTTTATGAATCTGAATCTGGTCACGTTATGGAAATAGATGACACTCCAGGTGCAGAAAGAATTCATGTCGCGCATCGCACAGGCACTTTTGACGAGATGCATCCAGATGGAACTCGTGTTATCAAAATAGTCAAAGACAAATATGAGATAGTATTATCCGACAATAATGTTCTTGTTTATGGAGATTGCAATATTACTATAAACGGAAGATGTTCTATTTTCGTTAGGGGTGATGCGGATTTAAAAGTTGGTGGAAACATGACAACTTCAGTTCAAGGTTCATATGAAGTAGTTTCTACAGGAAATATGAAGTTTGTTGCTCCAAGAATTGATTTTAATCCTCCGGGAGAGGCGCCAGTTTACATAGAACAGACCTATGATCCTAAATTAGCTGTGATTGAAAAAAGACAAGTTCCAGGAGGAACAGGTACTTTTGTTTTTGCTGGTGTTACCTTGGATGTGGATCCAGATTATGCATCAAAGTCAAAAGACTATGTTTCATTTGACGCACCAAAAGATACATCACCAGAGCCTGCAAATACCACACCCTCTCCACCAGTAACATGTGGAGATTTCTCAGAACCTTTGACTGAATTAGACTATAACAAGAATCTAAGTGCAAATTATAAATTAAGAGATTATTCTGTCGCTTGTCTTTTTCCTTATAGAATAAACGCCCAAAAGGGACTAAAAGAATCTGAAATTGCATGTAATCTGCAAGCACTTTCAGAGAATTGCATAGAACCTCTACGTCAAAAATATCCTGGACTTAGAATCAATAGTGGTTATCGCGTGGGCGAAAATCAATCTCAACACGGAACGGGTCAAGCAGCAGATATTCAATGGCCAGGAATAAGTAAGTCAGAATTATTTGAGAGATGCAAATGGGCGGCTGAAAATCTGCCTTTTGATAGAATCATCTATGAAGCACCACAAAACTCATCTTCTGGTTGGATGCACATAAGTTTCAATCGTAATGGGAATTTAAAACTTACCTTAAGTTGGTTTGGTTTAGACTATAAAAAAGGACTTGTTTCAGTAGCGTAGAAATCATAAAAAATGCCAGGAATTGCAAGATTAAATAGCATGTGTACAGGACACGACTGTCATCCGCCAAGGATAAACGATACGGCGAGTCCTAATGTTTTTGTCGAGGGTCTAGGAGTTCATAGACAAAGCGATCATTGGACAACACATTGCTGTGATGATTCTTGTCATGATAGCATTCTTGCTTCTGGGTCAGGATCTGTATATATCAATGGACTACAGTGTGGTAGAATTGGGGACCCAATTGCATGTGGATCTATGATAATGACAGGAGCAGAGACATGCTTTTCGGGATAACAACTGCGATCTTAATGTAAAATCAATAGCTTATCAAGAGAAAAATTATGCCAATATCATTAAACCCAAGTTCAATCGTAACTTTTCCAAATGAGGCGATATATCCCGGCGGATCTACGCAAGTGGTCCAAACCACACCAACACAAAAAAGTATCTTTACCTCAATTGTCGAAGATGGACAATCTTCTCTTTTTCAAAACCCAGTTGGCGATTCAATAACGGGATTAACTTCTAGTGTCAATTCTCTAGTCTTTGCCATTGATAATAATTCCTGTAGTTATGATTCAGGATCTTTGAGTAATCTTAGATCCGCTTTAACAGGATCTGGCGGACTTAGCGAAGGAATATCTTCATTTACATCGCATGTTGAAACTTTGGCTGGTGTTATAGCGGGCAGTACAAATAATGCAACACCAGGATTAGAAAGAATTCTTTCTGTCGGTAGATCACTTAACGATTTAGCCAATACGCTCGATGGAATAACAGGATGCATAAATTTGTTGGGAAATATGAGCGGTTTGTTTGCAAATGAGCAACTCAACGGCTACTCCAACGAATTGAATGACATGATATCGCAGATAAACAATTGTTTGGCGGACATTACAGATATGATCATTCGCGTAAACGAGATTAGAGATCAAATCCAAAGTATTATAAACGCAGACCGAAACTTTTTTAATGATGCTTTGGAAAGATTGAGACAAGCTTCTTTAGCTTCTTTATTGGAATACATGTACGGCGATCCGTGCGGAAGATTTATACTTGAAAGCAAGATTGGTCAAAGCAAACTCCTATCCAAGTTTACATAAATAAACACATGGCTATAAACACAACCGTTAGAACATTTAGAGATCTTGATCTTAATTTTACACGACATCCTGCAACAAATGATGTCGCGTCTCGCGTTGGAGATCAAGCAATTATTAGATCGGTTAGAAACCTAATCAACATGTCAAATTACGACAAGCCATTTCATCCCGAAATTGGAGGCTTGGTTCGTCAAATTTTGTTTGAAAATATCTCATCTTTAACTGCGCAACATCTAAAACGAGCAATACAAGATATTATTGTTAATTTTGAGCCAAGGGTTAAATTGAGAGACGTTGTGGTTCAAGCAAGAGAAGATTCGAATTCATTTGACGTATCTATATCTTTTTATATTGTAAATCAGGCAACGCCCACTACAATAAATGTATTTCTAGAAAGAGTAAGATAATATGGCAGCATCAAATACCGTTCTTAGAATTGCCGAGCTAGATTTCGATACAATAAAAACAAATCTACGAGATTATTTAAGAAGTCAAAGTCAATTTACAGACTACGACTTTGAGGGATCTGGTTTGAATATTCTTCTAGATGTTCTTGCATACAATACCCACTACATGGGATACTACTTGAACATGGTTGGTAATGAAATGTTCTTGGATAGTGCTATTTTGAGAAGTTCGGTTGTTTCTCACTCAAAACATATAAATTATGTTCCAACTTCAATGAGAGGTGCTACTGCAAAAATCAATATCGTTGTCGCCGATACATCTCCTACAAGTGGACTCTCTTCGATTACACTTCCTGCATACTCTCAGTTTCAATCGGAGCAGATAGATGGTGTAAACTATACATTTGTAAATCTAGATTCTTATGTCGCAAGCAAAAACATTACATCTAATACATACACTTTTAATGATGTTTCAATTGTCCAGGGAGAAAAAATTTCTTATAATGTTGTGGTTGATCCCTCAAATACAAGAAGACGTTTCTTGATTCCCGAGGCAAATATTGACACTTCTACTTTGCTAATTTCAGTTCAAAACTCAACTACCGATAGTATTATTCAAACATACATTTTGGCTGATGACATTACGTCACTAAATTCAAATTCAAAAGTATATTTCTTGGAAGAATCTGATGGAAATCAATACACATTGTATTTTGGAGATGGTTATATAGGTAAAAATTTGAATGATGGAAATATTGTTCAAATGACATATCTATCTACTAATGGTGATGCTTCAAACAAGGCAAATTCGTTTACGTTGACAACTTCTATTGGTAATTTTTCTAATGTTGTAGTCAATTCAATTTCTGCAGCTGCCGGCGGAGCACAGAGAGATACTATTGATAGAATAAAGTTTTTGGCTCCTAAATTCTATACGGCACAAAATAGAGCAGTCACAAAAGATGATTATGGAACATTGCTTCTCAAAGATTATCCAAACGTAGAAACAATTTCTGTGTGGGGTGGGGAAGAAAATGATCCTGTGGTTTATGGAAAGATATTCATTTCGATGAAGCCAAAGTCTGGTTATGTGATTACAAATATTGAAAAAGATAGAATCATTAGTGAACTAGTTACAAATAGAAATATATTGACAGTTACTCCAGAAATTGTTGATCCGGAATATCTTTATCTAAAATTAGAAATAAAAGTAAACTATGATTCAAATCAGACAACAAATGATGAAAATCAATTAAAAAATATTGTGACAAATACGATAACGACTTATAATGATACTGATTTAGAAAAATTTAATTCTACATATCGTTCGTCAAAATTACAAAACTTGATAACTCTTTCAGAAAATTCATTTTTAGGAACTGACGTTTCAACTATTGTTCAAAAAAGATTCCAGCCATCCACTACTCAACAAAAAAACTATGAAATAAATTTCAACGTTCCTTTGAGTCGCGGACTTTATAGTGAAAAACTTTATTCTTATCCAACCTTTAAGATTTATGATGGATTTGGTGTCGAAAGAGATGCTCTTATAGAAGAGACACCCCTATCTTTTACAGGCGTCGACAGTGTTTCAGTAACAAATTCTGGATCTGGATATTCAGACAGCCCCACAGTCACAATAACTGGCGATGGTGTGGGGGCTACAGGAAAAGCAGTCGTTGTAAACGGTAAAATAATTTCAGTAGAAATTATTAATAAAGGATCCGATTATTCTGGAGCAACAATCGCGATTACTGATTCTACAGGTTTTGGAGCCGTAGCAATACCTATTCTTTCAGAGGAAGTAGGAACTCTTAGAACCTACTACATTTCTTCAACAACTGGAGAAAAAGTGATATTGAATAGTAATTTTGGCGATATAAATTACAGAACAGGTAGAATAAACATATACAATTTTAAACCAATTTCAATTGCAACTAATCCTAATTATGATTTGAGCATTTTAACTTTAAATGCCTATCCTCTTCAAAAAACATTGCAACCGTTGAGAAATAGACTACTTTCAATTGATTCTGAAGATTCAACAGCAATCCAGATTGTCATGGAGAATGAAATCGAATGACAACAAACAACAAGATTTCTACTGTTGTAAGTAGTCAATTACCCGAATTTGTTCGTTCAGATCATCCCACTTTCATAGCATTTGTGAAAGCATATTATGAATATCTTGAACAGTCAAATACTGTTTTATCGTATGGAAAAACAGTTGAAAGAGCAAAAAATCTTACAAAATATTTTGATACAGATAAAATTACAGATACTGGATTAACTGAATTTAATGATCATTTATACAATGAATTTTTAACTCTAATACCAAAAGAAGTATCTTCTGATAAATCAAAATTACTAAAAAATATAAAAGATTTTTATAGAGCTAAAGGTACTGAAAAATCATATAATTTTTTCTTTAGATTATTATTCAACGAAGATCCAGAATTATATTATCCAAAAAATGATATTCTAATAGCATCTTCTGGAAAATGGCTTGTTGAGCAATCCATTCGTTTGTCTAATATTGAAATAAATGAAATTGTAGACGATTCTATTATTAATTTAAAAAAGTTTGAAAGCACGAAAGTAGTTGGAAACACATCACAAGCATCAGCTTTTGTTGAAAGAATTTTTGTTTCATATGAAAGCGGAACGAAAATAAATGAATTTTTCATTTCTAATAAAAATGGCGATTTTATTTCAGGAGAACAAGTTTTCATAAAAAATGCTAATAATGAAACGCTATCGGCAGATATTCTAAGTGGATTTATTTCAAGTGTAGCACTAACAAATGGTGGTTCGGGTTATACAATAGGAACTTCAATACCAGTTGTGGGTGGTGGTGGTTCTGGTGGTTCCGTAATTGTATCTGATATTTCTTCAGGAAATATTTCAAATGTTTCGGTTATATCAGGGGGTGCAGGATTTAGAGTCTCAGATTTTATTTTGTTTTCGGGCGGTGGCGGCGTAGGAGCAAATGCAAATGTAATTCAAGTTCTTACTGATAATAGTGTTCATCCAAATACTTACAATATAAATTCTGATGTTATAAACACTTATAATTTGACAGCGATTGGCGCTTATAGCAATTCTTCTGGCGGAAATGCAAATACTGCTCTAGTTAATACGTTGACTTTTTTTGCTTATTCAAATACCGGTCCTGTAGTAGCTATTAGAGTTTCTAGTGGAGGAAATAACTATACATCATTACCGACAGCATCCATAGATGCAAATACAAGAATAAAAAATCTAGGTATTATTGGTAGATTAAAGATCAATGACGGCGGAACTGGCTATTCGAATGGGGCAACATTAATATTTACGAATATTCCTGGTGGGTTTGGATATGGTGCAAATGGAAATGTAGTAACAAATGCTACAGGAACAATTATCGGTACAAATTTGACTCTTTTGGGTCCCGGTCATTTGATAGGTGGTGCTGGATATAACATGACACATCTTCCAAATGTATCAATTAGCGGATCTGGCTCGGGTGCTAATATAGTTGTTTCTGCACTTCTTGGATTTGGCGATGAACTTACTTCTAATACAGGATCTATTGGAGTAATTGAAGAATTAACAATTACAAATAGAGGGGTGGGTTATGTTACTCCGCCAACTCTTGATTTTACAAATAGCGGTGATGGTCTTGCAACAGCAAATGTTACACTAACGGTAGGAACATATACTTATCCGGGAAGATTTAAAGACGATACGGGATTGTTGAGTAGTTCAAACTATCTTGAAAATAGAGATTATTATCAGAATTTTAGTTATGTTATAAAAGTAAAAAGAGCGTTGAATGAATATAAGCAATATGCGTTGAATTATATTCATCCTGCAGGATTGAAGCTATTTGGTGAATATCTTTATATTTCAGAACCAGTAGTTGATGATACAATAAATGTTGGCTTATCTAACACAAGTAGTTATATTCCTTACGTCACAAATTCAATTGATTTTAATGGTTCAAATTCCATTTTGTATAAAACTGAAACATTGGGAAATACATCAAATGGTTCAACCGGAACAATAAGCTTTTGGTTTAGACCAACTAGTTTTGCAAATGACCAAACAATATTTTCTATTTCAAATAACTCCAATTCACAGACATCACAACGATTCTCTGTATCGTTGACAAAAAGAGCAAATACATTATTAGGAAAAATTGCCGATCTTGTTGTTATCTCTGGTGGTGCCGGATTTAGAAAATTTCCAAATGATACGATAGTCATATCTGGAACAGGAACTTCTGCAAATGCAACAATTGTGCAAGTTCTAGATGATGGAAGTGTTCATCCAAATACTTACAATATAAATTCTGATGTTATAAACACTTATAATTTGACTGCAATTGGTGCTTATAGCAATTCTTCTGGTGGAAATGCAAATACATCGTTGTTAACAACTTTGACCTATTTCGAATATGCAAATACAGGTCCAATTTATCTAGTTGCATTGAATGATCCTGGAGCTGGATACAATATTCTATCGACAACAGCAGAAGCTTCTGGCAATTCAATGATAAAGGCTCTTGGTATAATCGGTCGATTGAAAATTAATTCTGCGGGATCCGGTTATTCAAATAATGCAAAAATAATATTCACAAACGTTGTTGGTGGATATGGCTTTGGTGCAAATGCAAAAGCAATTGTGAATGCTTCTGGTTCTATTATCAGAACAGAACTAACTCCATATACAATAGATTCCGGTCATATTGTTGGTGGATTTGGTTATGATGCGAATGCATTTCCAATTTTATCAATAGAGGGTGCTGGGATAAATGCTAATATAACAGTAGAAGCTTTGTTGGGCGATGGCGATGTTCTTGCCCCTCTTGCATATCCAATTACACAAAATACAGACGGTGATATAATAAGAATTACCGCGAGAAATGCAGCAAATCTTCCTCTTCTAGAACTAACGACAAATACGTCAACTTTGATATTTAAAAATACATGGAATCATTTTGTTGCAACATGGGATTTATCTTCAAATTCAGCATGTAAAGTCTATCTAAATGATATCAATTCAACTAGACTAGATTTAATAAATTTTGGCCAGATAGACTATACTGGAAGCAATGTTTCTATAGGATCTGAACCAAATCTTACACGTTCATATCGTGGTTGCTTATCTGAATTTTGGTTTTCAAATAATTATGCAGATATTGCAAATACAACAATCAGAACTTTCTTTATTGGTGCTAATGGAGTTCTATTACCAAGCAACATGCAAGCCTCAAATGGTTATATGGGAAGAGTTAATTTGAATATAACACCTTCAATTTATCTAAAGAGCAATGGCCTGTTTGCAAACACAAATAGTGGCATAGCCAACAACTTCACATTTGCAAACAACATAACTAATTGTTCAAATACTTCAAGTGAACCTGCATAAATACAAATTACAATAGAGTTTTTCTATATGACAGCTATAACTACAAAAAATCTTAGAATTAATTCCGCAGAACAGCTTCTGGAATCAGTTTCAGAGCCTGCTGCAACTGTACTGTACATAGGATATGGTAAAAATACTCCATGGGCAAACGACTCTTTACCTAATACAGCAGTAGATTCTGTAAGTGATCGAGATGATGTTTGGAGAAATTTGATTGGTGGAAAAAAAATAACTGGAAATGATATATCGTTAGCCATTCCTAGAAAAAATTGGACAACAAACACGGTGTATCAAAACTATGATGATACATCTAGCACTTTGTTTGATGCAAATACAAATTTTTACGTCATAACTGATGAATATAATGTCTATAAATGTCTTTATAATAACAATTCTGCAAATTCAACGGCGAAGCCAACATACGTTATTTCAAATTTTGCTAGTACAGAAGCTGATGGTTATGTTTGGAAATATATGTACACGTTAAATACGAAAGAAAGACAGAAGTTTTTAACTGATGAATGGATGCCAGTCAAAACACTAACACTAGACGATGCCTCACAACAGTACGCAGTGCAAACGGCAGCAGTTGATGGTGCCATTGATATCATTTTAGTTTCAAACGGCGGTTCAAATTATACAAATACATCAAACATTACTGTTTCTATTTCGGGAGATGGTTTAGACGCCACAGCAGTCGCTTACGTTAATACCACAAGCAACACAATAGCAAATGTGATTGTAACGACAAGAGGAACGAACTACACTACGGCAAATGTTACAATTTCAGGTGGTGGGGGTTCTGGTGCAGTTGCTCGCGCAATAATTGGTCCTCCTGGCGGTCATGGAAAAAATCCAGTTTATGAACTTGGCGGCTCAAATATTATAATGAGTGTAAGGGTAGATGGTGATGAAGATGGTGTTTTGATTGCAAATAATGATTATAGACAAGTGAGTATTATAAAAGATCCTTTGATATACGGTTCTTCAAACGCTTTTACAAATACTGTATTTTCTCAAACGCTAACATTAGCAATTGCTGGAGCAGGGCCTGATTATGTTTCTGACGAATATGTGTATCAAGGATCATCTTTAGATTTAGCAACTTTTAGTGCTCGTGTTTTATTGTGGAATACATCAACGAATATAATGAAAGTCAGTGAATATACTGGAACACCAACAGCCACAACTTTAAATGGACAAACATCCGGAGCAAATCGATTTATTGCATCGATAATAAATCCCGAATTAAAAAATCGCTCTGGGCATGTCATATACATAGACAATATAACACCTATATCCAGAACGGATGATCAGGCAGAATTAATGAAAATAGTCATAAAGTACTAAGGATAAAAGATGGTAGATAAGATTGTACCCACAGAAGCAGTAGATTCTCCATACTATAATGACTACGATGAGACAAAGGATTTCTATAATATCCTGTTTCGTCCGGGTTATGCTGTTCAGGCTCGCGAATTAACCCAGCTACAAACAATTCTTCAAAAACAGGTTCAACGTTTTGGAGATCACGTTTTCAAGAATGGAAGTATTGTAACTGGAGCACAAATTTCAACGTCAAAGGCAACGGCTCTAAATCTATCATCCCAATATATTGGTTCAGATATCACAATTGCAAATTTTGATCGCAAGTATGTCAATAATACAACAAACACAGCAACAACTCAAGCAACAGCGTTTGTGTTGACATATGAAACCGGTTCATCTCCAGTATTGATGGTCAATTATATTTCTGGAGACACTTTCGCAAATGATACGATCAAGGCATCAAACACATCAGACTTTGCAGTAATTTCTGGACCAGAAGGTCTAGGAACAGTTGCAAGTATTTCTGAAGGTGTAATGTTTGTCGATGGATATTTTTCAAGAGTTGAAGCACAAACAATCATTCTTGACAAGTATTCAACATCTCCATCATATCGTGTTGGATTAGAACTAGATAAAAGCATTGTTCTTCCAACATCAGATACATCTCTTCTTGATCCTGCATTAGAAGCATCAAATTATCAGGCTCCAGGCGCTTCTCGCTACAAGATAACTCTAACTCTTGCTAAACGCACACTTGATAGTACCGACGATAGCCAGTTCATTGAACTTCTTCGTGTTGAAGATGGATACATCACAAATATTATCAAGTATCCAATTTATTCTGAATTGGAAAAAACATTAGCAAGAAGAACAAATGACGAGTCGGGTAGCTACACAGTCAGACCATTCACAATTCGATTGAGAGATCATGCAAACACAACTCCAAATGCGGAGCTATTTACTGCAACATTAAGTCCTGGAAAAGCTTATGTTCAAGGATTTGAATATGAAACATATAGTTCATTCAATCTAGATGTTGAAAGATCAAGACAATCTTCGAATGTAAATAATTATCCACTATCATTGAATTATGGAAATTATGTTGTTGCGACAAATGCAAATTCCACTGGCGGCGCAACATCGACCGGATTTTTCAAAATAGATGATTCTGGCATTGGTCCACAGCTTGTCGATTTGCATTCGGTTGTTCGCGGTCAAATTAATACAGTAAATCCAACCTCATACGCAGCGACTAAAGTTGGAACAGCAAGAATAGTAAATGTTGACTATGATAGTGCTGGAAATACAGCAAATTCATATTCATACAAATATAGAGTTTATTTGAATGATTTTTCATTCTCAAATGTAACCGGAACAATATTTGCAAATACATCAAATGATAAAATTGTACTAGCAAATGTGTCAAATGAAACATCGGCACAAACTGTAGCAAACGTTGCAAACGCATATCTAGGTTCGGTCATAAGAATTGCAAATGGTGCATTGTCGGGAGTGACCAGAACAATCGTAAGCTATGATGGAACTACGAGAACAGCAACTCTTGACTCAAATATTGCCATATCAACAGCTCAAGCAAACGCTGATCGTTGGTCAATAGATTTCTCATCTAGAGATATCAAGAGCATGGCAAATATCGTAACTGGAACTCCAGTTTCTATTGGCGGCTCTATGGACGTTGATGCATCAAGCAAATATGGTAGCAATACAGTAATTACCGATCCTAGATACAACAAGTTGCTATTTGAGCTACCACAAAACTATGTCAAGCAGGGCATAACTGATCAAACATACGACTACTTCAAGGTGTTGGGTACTGCAGTATCCTTTACAAGCGGAACAACTGGGTCAATTAGTGCTGGTGTTGGAGAAGTATTTCTTGCAAATGGTACACAGTCAACTACTCAAGCATTGGAAAACTTCATTGTTGTTATTCGCGACAATCTAGGTTCAACGATTGGAGCAAACGGTGCAATTCTACCTATGACAACAGGTAGTGCAAGCATTGTCGTTAATAATGGAGGAACGCCAACAGCAACTTTCACGGCGCCTCAAGCAAATACATTCATAGCTGACATTTTGGCAAAAGTTTCGATAACTTCTGGATCAAAAATAAATGAGAAGTTGAAGACTCTAGTTACTTCAAATTCCACACATATTCAAACGCAAGGTGGAACAGCAAATGCAACATTTGCAAATGTTTCTATCTATTCTGCAGCTGGTCAAGTTCATCTTTCCGCGCCAAACAAGACACCAGGTCAAAAAGATAGCTTGTACACATCTGACGTTTATGAAATAAACAAGATATATGATATCGGGTCTGCTGCTTTCACAAGCGGAACTGCTTTATCTTCATATACTGACATTACATCAAGATACTCTCTTGACAATGGACAAAGAGATGATCATTATGATCATGGCGGAATTGTCTTTCTTCCAGGAAATTCGCCACCAACAGGAAATGTTGTAGTTTGCTTTAGTTATTTCAAACACGAAACTGGTGGTAGTGATGGTTTAGGATATTTCTCTGTCGATTCCTATCCATATTATAACAATATTCCACAATATACAAGTGCATCATCAGGCGAAACATATGATCTAAGAGACTGCATAGATTTTAGACCAAGAAGACAAGACAACTCAAACACTTCGCCCGGATATACTCTACAAACCTTCAGAGTCGGTCTTCCTAATGAAGAATTTTCTGCCGATTATCAATATTATTTGGCAAGAAAAGACAAGATCGTATTGACAAAAGACAGAGTGTTTAGCGTTGTTAAGGGCGTCTCTTCTCTAAATCCAGTTCCTCCTAGAGAACCTGAAGGATCAATGGTTCTGTATAATTTGACCATTGCTCCTTACACGGCATCGCCAGCAAATGTAATAGTAAAGTACGTCGAAAACAAACGCTACACGATGCGTGATATCGGTTCTCTAGAAAAGAGAATTGAAAATCTAGAATATTACACGGCTTTGAATTTGGTCGAAAAAGATACTGAAATCATGTCGATCAAGGATGTTAATGGTCTTGATCGCACAAAGAATGGTATACTTGTTGATTCGTTCAAGGGACATTCTGTCGGTGACGTAAGAAACATTGATTACAAGTGTTCAATCGACACTAGAACAGAAGAACTTCGTCCGTCAACTAATACAAATTCACACTACTTAGACTATGATTTTAGCGCAAGTACTGGATTGACATATAAATCCGGTCTTGTATTGCTTCCGTATACGACAGAAGAAATGGTTGTTCAAAACGTTTCATCGCAAACAGTTGACGTTCAACCATATCTGTTTGCTCGCTTTGTTGGCTCAATACAATTGATTCCTGAGTCTGACTTTTATTTCAACAAGTATGATCTACCAGATGTGACGATAAACTATACCGGAGAAAACGATGGATATTCGGGATTGCAATCAGCACTAAGTGGTACAACATCTGCGTTTGATGCTGAATTCGGTCATTGGGAAACACGTTCAACTGGTGCAGAAATTGTTACAAATGAATTGAACGAGCAGGGAAGAAATGGACTACAAATTTGGGAAAATGGTGTAAATAGAACAACTACATTTGGCGGCTATCAGAACGGATTCCTGCGTCGCTCTTCATTTGATCAAATTTCTCAAACTGTCAATGATCGTGTCGTAAACCTTGGTGTTACTCCGATCATGCGTCAAATCGATATTGATTTTGTCACAACATCTTTAAGACCAAGAAAAGTTGTATATTATTACTTTGATGATGTGAACGTAACAAATTATGTTCAGAGAGCTAACGAATTAGTATTTTCTGGAAATAATTTCTTTGATAAAGCCGATGGTGAAAGAATTACTTCGGGATCGGGTAATACTGCAAACGTTATCTTGTCAAAGACACTGTCATCATCTAATGTTGCATATGTTGCAGACGTTAGCGGTAATGTGATAGTTGGACAAACTTGGACAGGTGCAAGATCTTCAAATACAGGTATTGTTGTAGAATATAGACACTATTCAGGTACTGCAAGAAGTGCAAATTCAACTACGATCAATCTTGCATTTGATGCAGCAAACACGGATAGTTGGTATGTAGGAAATACAATCTACTTTGTTGATGGTTTGGGTGTTGGATCTTCTTATACAATTGATGCGTATATTGGCTCAACGAGATCTGCAAGAAACACTGCAGGCTTCTCTGTAACACCAGGATCAAATACAAGATATTCAATTGGTGATTCAAAGACAAATGAATTTGGTCAACTTGCCGGAACATTTGTTGTACCGAGCAATAGTACATTGAAGTTTAGAACCGGCGAGAGAATGTTTAGAATAAGCAATCTTGCTAATGGTTCTTCAAACGGTTCAACTACTATTGGCGAAAGCAAGTTCTATGCACAAGGATTGATTGGTGTTTCTGTGGGTGTAACTGCAACCAGATTACCTCAGCCTACATATTATCCTGGAGATGCTTATTATTGGGATGGTGGTGCTGGAAATCATGGAGCACCAGATAATAATGGTTTTGGCGGTGGTGGATTAGGTCCAGATAGTACAGGAGCCAGTGGTTTTGGTGGCGGCGGATCAGAACAGCAATAATTTTTTGATTAAGAAAAGAGAGAATAAATGGCAGCAATTCTAGCACAAACATTTTTCGTAGATAGAACTCTTTATAAAGAAGGTGTATTTGTCTCTAGCGTTGATCTATTTTTCGCAAATAAAGATTCATCAGGAATACTTCCAGTCGAAGTGCAATTGCGTCCGACAAGAAATGGATTTCCTCTAACGAATTATGCCATACCTTTATCAAAAGTCTCTGTTGATGCGATAAATGTAAAAACATCAGACCAACCAGATTCAAATGATTCTGATACAAAAACAACATTTACTTTTCCAGCTCCAGTATATCTTGAACCTGGCGGTGAATATGCTCTTGTCGTGTATTCAGATAGTCCTGAATATGTTCTATTTTCAGCCAAAGTTGGTCAAACACTAGTTGGTAGTGATAGGTCTGTATCTAAGCAACCGAATGCCGGCGTTTTGTATAAGCCACAAAATGCATCAGAATGGATACCTTTTGCAGACGAAGACCTAATGTTTGTCGTGCATAAATGCGTATTTTCTACGGCAAGTTCAGGATCAGGAGTCTTCAACGTTCGTTCTCCGTCTTCAAATGTCGAGATGGACTTAATGTACGTTCGATCAGATCAGATGAAATTTGCTACATCTACACTAGATTATTCATATAAAGCCACATTGAAGTCAACGGGGATAGTCGATTCTTCGTATACAGGATTTTTGACAAACAAAGACTATGAATTTAATGATGGTTTAGGTCGTAGAAAGATTGATAATTCAAATCACTTTATATTGAAGGCAGATTTCGCGACACTAAATCCAGATGTGTCTCCAGCAGTTGATGTACAAAGACTTGGTTTGTTTTCAATTGAAAATATCATCAATAATGCAAATCTTTCAAATTCGACAATTGTGGTAACTGACGGCGGCGCAGGACACACCAATCCAACAGTTACAATTTCTGGCGGTGGTGGTTCAGGTGCAACGGCAACAGCAAACGTTGTAGCAAACGTAGTTAGAAACATCGTTGTTACAGCTGGTGGTTCTGGATATACAAGCACGCCAACTATTACAATCTCTGAAGGCGGCGCGACAAGAAACGCTTCAGCAATTGTTCTTGGTGAAACAAGATCGTCTGGTGGTAATTATCTTGCTCGTTATATTAGTCGTCGCGTACAGCTAAACGATGGCTTTGACTCTTCGGATCTTCGCGTGTTCTTGACTGCATATAAGCCACCTACGACGGGAATTGAAGTATACTATAAGATTTTGAACGCTGATGATCCCGATGATTTTGATGTAAAATCATATTTCAAGATGGAGCAAAAGACGCCATCGGGAGTGACATCAACAAACTACAATGACTACATTGAATATGAATATAGACCATCTCTAAACACCGATTTGGTTATATATTCAAGTGGTGGAACAACATATGAAACATTCAAGTTCTTTTCAGTCAAGATAGTGCTAAGTAGTCCAGATACTACTCTTGTTCCTAAAGTTAGAGATATGCGTGTAATTGCGTTGCCAGCAGGATGATAAAATGAAAGTCAAGATTACCGATACGCAATATGTTCGTGATATAAATTCAAAAGCAATTCTAAACACAAATAGAGCACAGTTGGACGAATATAAAGTGAAAAAAAACATGATGTCTAAAGTTAATGAAATAAATACTTTGAAAGAAGAAGTAGCTGAAATTAAGGACACAATGAATAAGATTCTTGCTCTGTTATCGGAGAACAAATAATGGCAATTAGTAACGTTGCTTTAACTAACACATTTGATCAATGGAGATTAGTTACAAATCAAACCGTAGTTGCTCTTAACGACGTTCTTGATGACGGTCTTCAAACATATCGAAATGTTAAAGCAAATGTAATTAGTGGAAATACAATATACGCGAACGGCGTTGATGTAATTACACTTCCAACTGCTGCATTTGCTCGTGCTAATGCAGCAAATTTAATTGCGAATCTAGCGTTTGATAAAGCTAATACAGCAAATGTTATAGCTTCTGGCGCATTTGACAAAGCAAATACTGCTTGCACAAAAGCTGATGCAGCACAATCAACTGGATCCGCAGCTTTTGACAAAGCAAATACCGCAAACGTCGTAGCAGTTTCAGCATTTAATGCTGCAAACACGGGTGTTCCTTCGGGCGTCATCATGCCGTATGCAGGTTCTTCAGAGCCTACTGGATGGCTATTGTGTTCAGGCAATGCTGTTTCTAGAACAACATATTCATCTCTTTATTCTGCAATTGGTACTACATACGGATCAGGAGACGGAGTAAATACGTTTAATCTTCCTGATCTTCGTGGTAGAGTTGTTGCTGGCCGTGACGATATGGGCGGAACTGCTGCACTACGAGTAACTGCATCTGGATCAAATGCAAATAGCGGTATTGCTGGAACTACATTGGGCGCAAATGGTGGTACGCAAACACATATTCTAACTACAGCTCAATTGCCAACATTTAATATTAGAAGCACAACATCAACAACCAATCCAGCATTTGGTGACAACACACCTCTACCTGTGGCAGATGATATAAACACTACAGTTGGTGAAAACTATCCTCACCAAAATATGCAGCCAACCATGATACTAAATTACATAATCAAGACATAACGGGAATCATATGAACGAAAATATCAAATTTGAAGCAGAAAGACATAAAAAATTTGCTTTACTTGTTAGCGAATTTACTTTTGGACTAACTCATAAAGATTTTCTTTGTGATGATGTGATATATTGTTTTAACTCACACGAATTTTCACATTTGTTGATTGGATATATAGGCGGGGTACAAACTTTTTCTGTAAGAACACACGATGGAACTGTACGAAGCTTAAATAGAAAACAACTAGAAAACTTGTTTGCTGCAGCATATATGAATGTTCTTAAAACAAGAGATGAAGAATTTGCTACAAATTACAAGAAATGGAATGATTGCAAGTCAACTAGCGACTTGGAAAAATTTGATCCAAAACAAGGTTGGAGTTATAGATCACAAGCATTAGAAGCTTATGAGAATGCGAAAAAATAACGGAGTTACCTTAAATGGCAATCAGTAATGTAGCACTCACGAACACATTTGATGAATGGAGAGTGACGACTAATCAGCTGATTGTTGTCACAAATGACTTGCTTGGCGATGGTCTTACGACTTATCGTAGTGTGACTGCAAATGTTGTTACAGCAAATACGTTGTTTTTTGGAACTTTGAATGTAGTATCTTTGCTTGCCTCAACTTTTGATCGTGCTAATGCTGCAAATTTGATTGCAAATCTAGCATTTGATAAAGCAAATACAGCAAATGTAATTGCAGCTGCCGCTTTTGACAAAGCTAATGTTGCAAACAACAATGCAAGTAATACGGTTCTTCGCACGGGCGACACGATGACTGGAACCTTAGTTGTTCCAAATATCAACGTATCGTCAAATATTCGCATGACCGGCGGTCTTGTCGATACCGCAAAAGCCAATATTCTTTCGCAAACATTGACTGATGCTGCAACTATAACATGGGATGCATCAAATGGACAAATTGCTACGGTTACATTGAATGGAAATCGTGTTCTATCAAACATAACAAATATTCGTGTTGGTACATATGTTCTTCATGTAGTGCAAAATACGTCTGGTGGTAGCTCACTTACTTTTGAACAAGGATATCGTTTTACAGGGAATATTGCTCCGCCATTAACTACAACAGCGAATTCTCGTGATGTGTTTACTTTCATTTCTGATGGATCAAAATTATACGGCTCATTCATTCCTGACGTAGGATAAAATGTTTCTACCACTTGTCACTAGACCAAATATACTAATAAACATAAACTCTGTTGCAAACAATGTCAATTTGCGAGCAAGGGCAAATTCGCCATCATATCCTTTAAATGTTTTTTGCTTAGTCAATGCAAACATTACGAGTAATTCTGCAAATACTCCAGCACTTAGAACTGGATTTGGCTGGGCAAATTCTACATATATTGTGATAAGAAACTCAGCTAATATTGTTGGGAATATAGGAGTTACTGGTATTTCTGGTTCTGGTGGTGCAGGCGGTCCCGGAGCAGGATATCCCACAAATCCAGTTGCAGCAGGTTCTGCTGGTGGAACTGGTGGTGTTGGTGCGAACGGTAGTCCTGGGTTTCAAGCTGAAGCAAACACAAGTAATGTTGGCATTATAAATTACAGTTCAAACTCAAATACTTTTGTTAGTAATGCCAACACAAATTGGATTGGTACAAATTCTAGTTGGACTTGGGGTGTTAGCGGAGATAATTTAGAAGGTGGCGGTTCTCTAGGCCCAAACATAAGA
>Ga0049080_10000091_pt1 | contig 26993 bp, 29 predicted proteins | sample GreLakmeER15MSRF_FD_66716 | JGI IMG/M metagenome (GOLD analysis project Ga0049080, IMG submission 66716) | Freshwater lentic microbial communities from great Laurentian Lakes, MI, USA - Great Lakes metaG ER15MSRF | ecosystem: Environmental > Aquatic > Freshwater > Lake | place: Great Lakes... | reverse complement strand
TCCAATTCAATCGGTATTCTGTCGTGGTAAAATTTCTTGTTTAAAATAATCCCGTCCGCGCACAGCATCGTCTCGCCGTGTTGAATGTATTTTTTTTGCAAGCAGTACTGGAAGATGTGTTCTAAAATTCGCGACTCCCATTCTTGCAAATAATACGAACAAACCGATCCGTTTAAATTGTAAGTGCCTTCTGCCTGCCCGTGCTTTGTCTTGTGCGCCACCACCTGCGCCGTGAGGTGTGGGTTTGCGTCGCTGATTTTTTTGTGAATGTTGCGGATTTCGCGCTTGAAGTTTGCAACCTTTTCTGGTGGTGGTCTGTCGGGGATTTCGTATTCGTCTTCCACCTTCCAGTTTTCGCGCCACCTGTTTATTCCACCGCCGTAGGCTAGCGCTATAAATAATGACTTGCCTATTTCTCGGGCTTTAATTCTGCCCGCGACCACTTCTGGGTGCTGGTCTAACCCCCAGTGTGCCGTTGTTTCTGCGAGCCATTCTTCGCGATTGTTGCAATAATCCACCAACCAATCATTTTTTATTTTGTGTATTGTCGTGATTTGTTCCAGCATTCGCGGGTGCGCGTTTTCAATGTCTACGTCCTGCCCCCACTCGCCGATTAATGTGTGGCGTATCATTCTGCGCATATTGTGTAGCCCGAGGCTCTTGTCGGGCAGGAAGCGCCCGTATTCAATGTCTTTGTTTCGTGTGTATCTAACCGCTACCCGTAGCCTGCCGTAATTGTTGCGGTAGTCTTGTAGCATTTTTGCTTCGCCTTTTTCGCCGTAATAAAACTTGCCGACTGGGTCGTGGAAGGTTTCTTTTAACAGCGGTTTGCAGTGGATTAATTTGTCTAACAGCGCCAGTTCAACTGGTTCGTGTAGAATAATTTCTGCTAAACTATTCGCGTAGGGTTCAATCGTTAATGGTATGCGTGCTTCCATCGTTTTATATATACTTATATAATTATTGTTTTTAAATCCTTTTATTTATTAATAAATGCTTATATAAGTATGCCTTAATGTTGCAATAATTAATTGTTGATTTTTGATTTCAATTTTTTATTCAATTGCTTATTAATAAGCGATTGAATATCGGGGGTATTTGCATATATATACTTGCCTAATTATAAATTCAATTTTGTGCGGACTGGTGTCTTAAATGACGCCCCCTTAACCTTGGTATCGGCGGTTCTGGGGCTTGCAATACTTCTACGCATACGCCTACACATACGTCCACCACGGGCGGTTCTGGGCGGGCTTCTTCCTTAACCTTCTTGCGCGACTCGTTATATTCCTTGCGCTTCTTCCTTAGTTCCTCGTATTTTTCTGGGTCTTGCTTAATTACTTCTAAACGTTTTCGCTGCTTTTCTCGCATCTTTTCCACGTTGCGCTTCTGGTAATTGGATACATTACGCAGGTGCTGTTGGTACATCTTTTGTGCTGGGCTTAATACTTCCATTTGATTATATACTTATATATAGATAATAACCTTTAAGTATTTTTCGTATTATACTTACCTAAATACCCCGTGACCCATATTTTGATGCTCTGACCCATTTTTGAGCGTTTTTTTAAAACTACCCTAGGATTTCCCCTTCCCGAGAGGACTTTTAAAAAAACGTGAAAAAATGGGTCAGAGCATTAAAAAATGGGTCACCCCAGTTTTTCTAATTTTTTGTTAAAATTACTAATAAACTAAACTAAACTAAACTAAACTAAACTTTTTATTTTTTTTTATTTTGGATCTACACGCGCTGGTAGTTTGCGGGGTGGTGAAACGCAGGCGCACAGCCATTCTCGCAGTTGTTGCAATGCGCACAGCAGTGGGCATCATCGCACGCTCCGCACACTCTGCGGGTCTTCTTGTTGCAACCGACGCACGCCAGCATCGGGCGGGCATTGAAAGGCAGGTGTCCGATTTTCATTCCTGCACCGAGGAGTACACGCGCACCTGCACGGGCTGGGTGGCGGGCGTTAAATCTTTGTTCCAGCCCAGCGTAGTCGTTGATTGTGCGTAGCACGATTGCACCCTCCATCACATTCTGCGGTGGGACTACCAGTTCGTGTGCCATCTCCGCCTGACGCGCTGCCTCCGCCTGACGCGCTGCCTGACGTTCTGCCTCGCGTGCTGCTCTGCGCTGCGCGAGGCGTGCAACTCGCTGTGCCTCCCGCTCTGCCGCGTGGCGTTCAGCCTCTGCGAGGTTGCGGGCACGCAGTGCGAGTCGGTTCGCTTCAAGATTGCGTTGGCGCTCTTCGTTCAGCGGGAAGCCGATTTCTTCCAGTGCCTGCCTGAGATTGTTCGCCATATAAAACTCGCCCAGCGCTATCACATCATCAAATTCAACCTCCCAGCGCTCGCGCTCACGTTCAACCATCGTCTGGTAGTCAATCTGCTGTACCGCATTGAGCGCCCAGCCTCCCTCAATCAGTTGTCGTCTGTTGTTTCTTGCGTTGAAGAAGTTGCCTTCTCTTACCGCGTCGTTGAAGTTGAGTTCCAGCACTGCGCGTCTTGCGTTCCAGTCGGGTTCGGCTGGGAGGACGTGGTTGCGGATCGGCAGACGGCGGACTTGGCGTGCCTCTGGGCGGTACTCCGCTCGCGGTGCTGGGCGCACGTATGCGTGGTCTTCGTTGTACGCATCCATCAGTGTCTTGTAGTGCGCTTCCTTCTGTTCTTCGTTGAGTGTGATGACGATGTCGACCAGAGTGTAATCCTGTCTACGGCAGCAGGGACACGCTTGCATATTCGCCTGCGGGTTTGTCTGCGCCTTTTTGAAGCACCTTTTGCAAAGCACGTGGTTGCAAGAAGTCATCGTTAGACTCACTTCTAGGCAGATGCAGCAGTTGATTTCTTCCATTGTTGTTGTTGTTGCTTCTGTAAGTATGCTTTACTTTCAAATCAATTTTTCGCTAAATGCGTGGTGTGGTTGCCTATATAAGTATTGCAGAAAAGCCTTTCAATTTTATACGCTTTTCAGTACAAGTGTGTGCTTGTTTGGGGGGGTATTTGCATACAGGAGTATGCTGAAAAAGCATTTCAATTTTTTTTAGTATGCGCTTATAAAAGGCACACTAAAAATTTATAAGTTGCAAAAGATTAAAGGGCATTTAAATAGCACCCCGAAATTTATAAATTTGCAACGCGCACAGCAGTCGCTGTGCCTGTTACAGTTGCACCGAATGAACTACTCTCTAATAATATTTGGAGTGGAACTGCATACGGGTACACGAGAGAATTATCAAACTCTACAACACCTGATGGGATAGTATCAATAAAGATACCAAGAGAGGCAGCAGGCGCGGTGATGCTGTAAAACTGAGTCGTTTGAACCCCGAATGCTGCCCCTTGAAAAGCGACATTCCACCCAGCTGAGTTTGTAGGAAGAGTTATTGAACTTATATATTGGATACGAACCTGCGCACTGATTAACCACTTGCCTGCGGATGGGATTGTTAATGTCTGTGAAAAAATACCAGATTGTGATGAACCTGCTGGGATACTTATAGGAGTAAAACCAACACTCGTATTTGGAAGCGATGGTGTTGTTATTGTAGATTGCAAATATACGACCAGTGCATTTAACGATGATAATTGAGTTTGCAATGAATTATAGGCTGCGTCAAGTGCGTAGTATGAACCAGACATATATGTATATTATATCAAGATATTAAAAAATAACGGCTTAAATTAAAATCTGCATCATTACAACACTTCTAAACTCCTTCATTTTCATCACTCGACGACTCATTCGCTCTTGGTGTGGGCTGCAATAAAGATAAACTCTCACTTGATACTGCATCGGGTATCACATCTTTTAAAGCATTTCTTTCTTCACCCGTCAATTTATCAACCACTTTTCGTTGCACCAAGTTGCTGGTTTGGATTAATTTCGTGTAATCAGAGTATTTTTCGTCCAAGAAATCCTTACCCGATATTGTGCGATTTCTGCGTTCAAGAGCAAGCATTTTAAAGCAATCCACGCCCAGCAGATAAAAATCTTTGCTTGCAACCAATTCCCGCTCCATATTATCCGCTATTTGCAAGAACAATTCTATACTTCCTATAATACCACAGATGAGAGCAAGAAGGCAGTTTAATACCGAGATGGTCTGTTGTGGTAAGAAAGGTTGCAATCCCACGCTGAATACCGAGTTAAATCCCGAGATGATTAAAATAGGGATTTTGTAGAATTTTAACTGCCCCTTGTAGTAAATATAATTCTTCTTGTGATACAGGGACATCACATTAGCATTACACATTATATTGGATACTATTCGTTCTAAATCATCGCTCCATCTTGCTTCCATTTATATATATAATACTATATATTATTTGTCTAACCGCACGTATCAAAAAAAAGTTGAAGTTGGATTAGACAAAATTGGATAAGGCATACAACAACAACAATAGAAATGCAAAGAAACGAATGGACGGAGAAGGATTGGAGGATGTGCTTTAACTGCGACAGCCCAGAGATTTATTACCGCTTCCCACCCTGTAAAATATCAGTGTGTGAGGAATGCTATAAGAATTTGGGCTGGACATCAAAAGAAAAGAATACGTATCAGGTAAGAGAATGCGACGATGATGACGAACAAGAGTTCAGCATCATTGAAAATGAAGATGGAGAGTGGCGTTTCACACTGGAAGAAGCGGAGGCATTCTTTGAGGCGACAAAAGAGGAACGTTGCGGTGCAAAGTTGCGACTTGTAAAAGTGCCGTGGTGCACGGATAAATACTGCGATGGGGACGATGAGATTGAAGTAGTTAGTAAGAATTATTAGTAATTTATTAAGCAAAATTAAGAAATTGGGGATACCCTTTTTTAACGACTAACTCGTACTGGAATAGGTGCAAAAGTGCAGAAAATTGAATTTTATTTTAGGGTATGGTTTATCAGCAACAACAGCAACAAAAGCAACAACAATGAACGCACAGCAGATTGGATTAGATAAAAAAATTGAAATGGAATGCGGGGACGAGTGTGATTGCAAACAAGCAACGATGAACGCACAACAGATTAAGGAATTCAAGACGGCACTCCGCATTTGCAGTACACTGGAATGCCCCGTACTCCCCGACGCGACTGAGGACGACTGGGACGAGTATCATATGATTTACGACAATGCAAATCAACTCCTCTGGAAGCACGCACCCGCGGTGATGAAGAGTCGCGACTGCGATTTCAGTGATTTTAAAATTGTGTTTGAGTTAAGGGATTTAAAACTGAAAATGGAAGCGTGGGCGAGTGACTGCGACAAGGCGTGGAATGGCGTAGCATTCGTTGAGATTGACGAAGCGGAAGACGAAGACAGGGACAGATTTTGCGCGGACTGCGGTAAGGCATTCGTGGAAGACATCACGTGCTTCAAGCAGAATTGGTACAGCACCAAGTGCGCCACCTGCACTGGTCAGGCATTCACGTGCGAGGTTTGCAACGAAGAAAAAGACTGGAAGGAGCATCTCCCGAGCAATGATACGGACGAAGGTCAGGACGTAGAGTCGCTGTATGGTGTCTGCATTATTTGCAAGCAGTGCGCCGAGGATACGTTGAAGGAGTACAAGTGCCGTGTGGAATGCCCCGCCGATGTTGAGCGTATGCGGGCGAGATTGGAGGTGGGTGAGGGCGTATTAGTCTGCGACTGGATGGGCGGTGAATGGGTATTCAAGGACGGAAGAACCCTTGAAACCATTAGAAAATTGATCGGAGAGTGTGTGGACTGCCACGTCGCCGAGCAGACAATTCAACCCATCGCCGACTACACGGGGGTCAGGGCGTAGATAGTAGTTTATTATTAGTAATTTATTAACAAAATTTTAACAAAAAAGGGTCTGACCCATTTTTTGACGCTCTGACCCATTTTTTCGCGTTTTTTTAAAACTACCCTAGGTTTCCTCCTTCCCGAGGGGACTTTATAAAAACAAGGTGAAAAATGGGTCAGACCATCAAAATATGGGTCAGGGTATCCTTATATAAGGGGTATTCAACGACTAACGACGCGCATCCTTAACGACCTGTTGAAACCAAGAAAAAATAAAACCAACAAGAAAGCCGAGCATATATTTATATAAGTATTATTTTTTTAAGTTTGCAATTTTTTTATTTTTTTTCAGCGCAGATAATGCACAGGAACACCTCGTATTCATCGTCAAGGTACTCGCCGTATTCATTCAGCTTTAACAGGTTGCAATCACAGCACCGCGTGAATTTTTCAGCACGGCACTCATCACAGCAGTAATCAGTCCCGTCAATTCTGTGTTCCAAGTCGTGGAATTCACCAACCTCCCCGCATTCAATGCATTTGTTATTCATCGTATATAGCCCTTATTTGCATACTTATATAAGGGATATATATCATTCAATTTTCTACGCCATCGTATGCAAAATCTACCACATTATAAGCGCATCCGTATCATCAGTAGGCATCAAGTCCCAGTGGTCGTAAAGAATGGACTCGCCCTTATCAACATTCCAGTAGGTCTTCATTGCACCCCAGTCCCATTTTTCAAGCATACTCGCTATTTCCAATTTAATATTTTCTTCATCAAATATACCCATATTCTTAATCCTCCCGTCGGTATCAACCACCAAGCAGTATTTATTATTATCACTGCTGTAATATACCCGAACAAACCCATCTCCGTAATTATCTTTTAAAGTAATGATTTCAGGGTTCATTTATATAAGTATATCGTCTATTCTTTAATACCCTTATATAAGTATATTTAAAATCAATAGCCGAGCCATCAATTCCTCCTGTTGCTTTGATGGTATGTCGGCACATTTATAGCCATCTAATCTTTTCTTAATTGTATCAAAAATAGATTGAGTAAAAACCTTCTTTTTGGTTTCGTATAATTTTAAATTGTAGTCCTCATCATCGTATTCAGTATTCATCTTATATAAGCATATCATATCGTTTTTAAGTTGCTTATATAAGTATATTTCATTTCAGCATTTCACGCAGAAAATCGGCAGAATACGTATTAACCTTACTTACTAAGTAATCGCGTAATTTTGCAATGTCTTTAAGGGCAGAGTCGGGCTTTACATCATCCAAGAATTTAAACACGCTGTCTTTGATAGGCATCTCGTAGACCTGCGAGAACTCCTCCTTGATGTACTGAATATTGGCTAGCACATCTTCCCACTTGGGCTTGCGGGGCTGTTGCAATAGTTCTTCCAGAATATCCAGTTCGTTTTTTATCTTATTTGCAAGTCCAACGTTAGAGTTAAAGAATACAATCAGACGTTCTAACTGGGCTTTGTTTTTATCTTCTCCATCTAACTTTAAGAGAGAAAATAGACGCTTCAATGCCTTGAACTTATTCACCTTGGTATAGTAGCGTATTTCGTCTTCAAACTCCGCCTCTATTGCGGTCGTATCGGGCGCATCATTCCAGTTCTTCGTACCGCCACAGGTAATATAATAATTTTCACTAATCGCAGCAAATCGGTCGCCTACTTTTGCAATCAGGTCTATTTTGCAAGGGGTGCGATCCATTATTGCATCTTTGAAATATCTGCGTGTACCATCAATCATCTTAACGTATCCACGTTTCATCGCGTTTAAATCCCAGCGCATCTTCCAGAGGTCGTTTATCATCTTTTCTTGCACGTCACCAGTAGCGCGTAAAATCTTCTTTTTAAGGGCGGGTTTAATAAGCGGGTTCTGCACATACTCCTCGACGGATGCTTTTGAAAAATCCCCGCGATAGACCAGCCGTTCGTCCCATCCCGCTTTAAAATCGGTAATCCACACATCAGGGTTCTTGGAGGTCTTTAAATAGGCGCTTTTTATCATACTTGCAACTTTATCACAGGTCTTTTCTTTTGGATACGCCTCGGCATCGTAATCCGCACCATATTGTATAGACCTTAAAGAATTTGAACCGATTAAGCGATTACGACCTTTAACAGCAAGTCGGCAGATTATTTCACCAACAGCATTATTTAATTGCTCCACTTTTCGTTCGTTTAGCGCCATATATTATATAACGATATAATAAATGCCGATTGAAATATTAGAATTAGTTAATAGCGCTAAACCAACAAAAAGATTTAAAATTACAATCAAAGAGGGTGATGCGGTGCGGTCTTTTGATTTTGGTTATAAAGGTGGCACGACATATATAGACCACGCGGATGTGAATAAAAGGCGAGCCTACTGGTTGAGGCATTGTGGTAATGGAACAGAGCGCGACTTGATTAACAATTTCATACCATCGCCTGCATTATTTTCAGCACGACTGCTGTGGGGAGAGTCTACGGAACTTTTTAAGAATTTGGTAAAGTTGCAAGAAGATTTTAACGGGGTGTATGCGTATAGAAAATCGCAGAAATAATCTAACGGAACTATATATGAAAGACTTGAAGCGGGAGGATATAATCCCTATTTTAGCAGAATACTATAAGAGCATTGGAAGAACAAACCCGCCCCAGTTTGATACCTATACGCTCCAAGAGTTGAAAAAGTGTCTGACGTTATTTAAGATAGTAGTTAAGAAAGAATAAGAAAGAATAAGGTTTAGTGCTATTAAAAATAATATCACTATACATATATATAGATGTCGCAGTTTGACCCGCTTAAAAATGCAGCCTCGCCCGACCAAGTGTATTTTGATATAACTGTGTCTAACTTTCAAAGCACCACGACGAAGCCACCCGTATTTTATTTTAATGAAACACGCACGAACCCTTTCGTGTCTAACCCAGAAGATTATTATTTAAGCATTCTACGCTTTACGATGGAGACAGGAAGTCTCCCAGTTTTTATCCCGAGTATAGAGCCAGCGCAGCCCTTGAAAGATAAAACCATCTACTCTACTACGCTTGAAATCACAATAGGTGCAAACTCCTACACATCAGGACAGGTCTTTATTGATTGGATACCGCAGGACAAAGGTGCGGAAGTCCCACCACCGCCTTCCCAGTGCGTGAATGGTGTGCAGAATAATTCAACGGGCTATTACTACTGCTACTCGTATTCGTACTGGATTTATTTAATCAACTTGAAACTTGAAGCTGCATTCGCAGTATTAACCGCAGCGGTAATCGCAGGAGGAGACGTAATGCCCACCATATATGCGCCATTTCTTAACTGGGACACATCATCAGACCAAGCAGTGCTGTATGGTGATGTAGATGGGTTTAACGTGTTGCCCGATGGTTCTATCACAAACACTATAAAAATATATTTCAATGCGCCGTTGTTTGGATTGTTTAACTCCTTCCCCGCGATTTATTTAGGATACGCGGGCGTTACTCTTGGTAAGAACTACCAGTTGATTATCCCGTCGGTCGGGGCGGTCAACTTACTCCTTATTACGCCCGTGCAACCACCCCCTGTGCCTCCTGCTACTTATATAGAGTATCGTGCAATCGCCCTGTACCAAGAATGTAGCACAGTTGCAAATTGGTCGCCGATTACCGCGTTGGTATTCACGTCTAACACCCTACCGATCCAGAGCAATCAGGTCAGTACCCCCATTATCTTTGATGATGCCCAGCAGGTGGCTTTTGGTGGTAATAATAGTAATATAGCCAACATTATAACGGATATGGTTAGTGATAATGGGCAGTACCGCCCGAATATTGTCTATACCCCCACGGCGGAGTATCGTTTAGTCACTCTGTATGGTAATAGTAGGCTTTCTAATATAGATTTAAACATCTTCTGGCGCACAAAGACGGGGGAGTTAATTCCTTACAGAATTAACTCTGGCGAGGCGGTCACTATCAAACTGGCGTTTTTGAAGAAGGCATCCTATAAGTTAGGAACTACGAAACACAACGTTTAGGAATTCTTTCAATTTTCGTCCATCCATCTATAATTTTTATCTGTGTATAACTTATAGATGTCGTCCTTCAAGACTGTTCTCGTGCGCGATAGCGTAATCGGTGATATCACCTCTGATATTGACTACGCCGTTAAAAGCGGTGCATCCCAGTGCACCTTCCAGCAATTCCCCTCAACCAGCGCCTCCAATTCTGCGCTAATTTTCAACGTTCAAGTTCCCTCTGAGAACACTATTATAGGCAGAGATATGATGATTAACACTGGTCTAACATTTAGATTGAATATCACCAACGTCCCCGCAGGTCAGGTCGCCTTTAACTACGGAAGAGCCGACTCCTTGCACGCGTTCCCGTTGAACTCTTTGTTTAGCACCGCCACTGCCCAGATTAACAATACCACTGTTTCTATCAACACACAGGACGTTCTTCCCGCTCTCCTTCGTATGAATGACAGCAGAGAACTTTACAGATTTAACTCCACTACCCCGTCTCTTCCCGACCAAGCGTACGGAGTCCTCAATCAGGCTGTGGGTGCTGGTAATAGCCCGATGGGTGAGTATGCCGACTCTGCATACGATGTCGACCAGACCCCCCGTGGTGCGTTCCCCATCTCATATGGTGTGTCCCATCTTGTGGGAGGTGTAGGTGTCCCGAACACCTCTCTTCTATCAATTGGTCTTACGGATACTTGGGTCATCACTGTTTCTACTGTGGTCTCCGAGCCTCTCATTTTGTCTCCTTTTATCTTTGGTGACCCTGAATACAATCAGCAAGGTTTCTTGGGTATTAACAATATGACTTTCACCTTGAATATTGACTCCACTTGCAAGCGCCTTTTTTCGTCTGGTAATCCCTTCCAAGTGGGAGGTGTAGGTGCAGGTTACGTGACCACCATTCAGCTCGGTTCAGTTGCCGACTCTAATGGTTTCAAATACCAGCCACAGGCATTTGGTACTATCCTCGCTCCCGTTGGTGGTACATCCCCTCAGTTGTTGTTGAAGTTGTTGTCGTCCCAGCCCAGCGACCTTATCCAGTCCAAGAACATCGTGCCTTATATGGACTTCCCCCGCTACTTGACTACCAGCGCGCTCGCATCTGCTGTTGCTCCTAATGCTACCACCACTCTAACATCTAGCAATCTTCAAATCAATCAAATCCCCGATTTGTTTATCATCAATATTCGTAAGCCGATGAACCAGCAAACAATCTTTGATGCCGATGCCTTCTTCAAGATTAATAACATTAGCATCAACTTGAATAACCAGTCTGGTCTTCTATCTTCTGCTACTGCTTACGATTTGTGGCGTATGTCTGTTAAAAACGGATCTACCCAGTCTTGGGCGGAGTTCAGCGGACAAGCGAGCAATGTTGACCCCGCCACGGGTATTTTAACACAGGTTGCAACCACGGGTTCTTTGCTTGTTATTTCTCCTGCTTACGATTTGTCCTTGCCTGATTACCTTACTTGCGGGTCTCTCGGTAATTATAACTTCCAGTTCACTGTGGGTGTAACCAACCAATTCACGTCTTCTATTGCCCCCGAGATGATTGTTATTACCGCCAACTCTGGTATCTTCACCACCCAGCAAGGTGTGTCTAGCATCTACACGGGCATCCTTACCAAGGAGATGGTGCTTGACGCCAAGTCCAAGCAACAGGCGTCCGCGATGAAGTCCGCCGAGGTTAGACGTATGACGGGTGGTAGTTTGTGGAATTCGTTAAGCGGTATTGTTAAAAGGGTTCTCCCATACGCGCAGCGGGTTGCCGAAGACCCTGACGTGCAAAAGTTCGCACTCGCCAAGGGTAAGTCGCTCCTTGGTTTAGGAACGTCTGGCGGTGCTAAGCGGTATTGTTAAGCACCCACGTGGGGTGACCCAGATTTTGATGGGGTGACCCATATTTGAGCGTTTTTTTAAAACTATCCTATAACTTCCCCTTCCCGAGGGGACTTTGTAAAAACAAGGTGAAAAATGGGTCAGACCATTAAAATATGGGTCAGCGCCATATTAATTTCGTATTTAGACATATATCAAATAAAAAAATATAGTTGATATATATATAGTATGCCACAAGCAAATATTACCTACGACACGGAATATAATCGCCGTTTAGTATCAAAGGTGCGTAAGAATGAGGCACGTACAACAATGGCTAATCAGCCAACCGAATTACCAATGCGTAATGGGTCATACCACGACCCGCACGAAAGAGTTGTAATGCAAGGTGGATCAATTGAACGCGAGTTTATATTAAGCGGAACTTCGCCCGCATATCCGCCCATTAATATGCGCAGTGGAATGGAGGTAAGTAGTGGAGGAAGATACGCAGGAGTAGACGGCGCTGTGGGCGGTAATTTTTGGGGAGATTTTGCAGATGGCTTTACGAAAGTTATAGATTTTGCTGCTAAGCCTTTATCCGTTCTTCTTCCCCCCGCAGGAATGGCTCTTGGTGCGTTGAGTAAAGGGGTGAAAGGTTTAGCAGGACGGGGACGTGCGCGTAAGCACAAGCGTAAGATGAAGTCCTGCCCGATGTGCGCTGAGATGGGATGCCCGTGCGGAGGTGCAAAAAGCGGAGGTGCTATATATAACCCTACAAACGACCCAGCAATTGCTGCACAGAATGAAAGAATTGGTAGAAATATGAGAGGTGAAAATTTCAAAGGCTTCCGTAAGGTTGGTGGTGAGATGCTTGCAAGTCCCGCTGCCGAGGTTGGTAAGAAAATGAAGAAGGCGCGTGCAAAGAAAGCCGATATGTCTCGCGTAATGGATGCGGTTGAAGCAACCAAGCCGATGCACGGAGGAGCAAAATCGGGCGGAGCAAAATCGGGCGGAGCAAAATCGGGCGGTGCAAAATCGGGCGGTGCAAAATCGGGCGGTGCAAAGAAAGGTGGACGTAATGCCCGCGCAGAGATTGTTAAAAAGGTGATGAAGGAACGCGGTGTTAAAATGATTGAAGCGTCAAAAATCGTCAAAAAGGAAGGTCTGTATTAATTATTTAGTGAATTATTATATATTTAAATCTCGTTATAATATATAATATGCCCAGAGTGAAATTAAACGTTAATGAGGACAAGGATAGTTTAGTCGCCATTAAAAAGCGTGTTAATAAAAAGAACAAGCAGAAGTATGCAGTGCCGACGGGAGACCCGCTGGTAGTAAAGGCAGACACGGCAGCACCATTATATAATGGTATACTAACCCGATTGCAAGGTGTAGTAGCATCCGTGGGTGAAATAAGAGGTCAGATAGAATTAACCAACGAATATTACAGAACGAACAGAAATAATGCTGCATTTGGGCGGGCAGCGATTGACCGATTTGTTGCTGTAAATGCAGTTGTTAAAAAGGCGGTTGCAGATTTAAATTCGTATTTAGAACAAAATGTAAAAAGTTTAAATATATTCAGCGACGGGCAGGTATCCAATATAAGAAAGTTAAATGACGAATTAATAGAGATATTCCAAGCAATAGTCGCAGGTGTTAATGCTTTAAGCCCGAGAAGACAAGCGTCATTGAAAAAATTGTTTGGTGTATTCATTGAGGATTTAATGAAGTTAAGCCAGACACTGGCTGGGCTTCTTGGTAATTATAAACAACTGCCTAGTGAATCGCCGAATGTAGAAGCATTAATATTCCCACAAGCACGACCAACGGGTCAAGGCAGAGGTAGAATAAAGAAAGCACCCGCACCACCTCTGGCTGTGCCTGCTGGCGAGGGCTTTGGTGATAATTTATTAGCACGACATATGTACGGGAGCGACCCACGAACATACACCCCGCACGGGATGATGGGAGGTATTTATTTAGAAGTAAAAGAAATGCCTACCCGATTTTTATAATTTTTTTAGTTTAAATATTTAATATATAGTAATATATTATATATATATGGACGAGTTTATTCAATTGGTTAATTCAACAAAAAAAAGAGGACGACCACGTAAGATGCAACCGACAGGTGAGGGGCTGGGCGATTTTTTAACAAGCGTTAAGAAGACAGCACAGAAGGTTGCCCGTAATGTAGGTTCAAAAATCCTCGGTAAGAAATTAGCAGAAAAGGTTGAACGATACGGCGATGCAGTTCTTTTTTTAAGCAAACTACCTCTCTCTCCTGCTGTTAAAGAAACATTAAGAAAGCACGGAGACGAACCTATTTTAAAAATGGTTGCAAGTAGGAAGCCAGTACGAAAGGTGTTAAACGCATTAATGAACGTAGTATCTCTCGGTTCATTTAATAAAAAGTTTGGAAGACAACCATACGATGACCTCTTTCATTTAAAACTCTTAGTGACCACTGCAAGCGGAACATATGCAATTGAAAAGGAAGAAGTAATAAAAATCACACCGAACCCGAAGGCAGAAGAACATACCGAATTTAATGAAATCACGCCTGTCCCGTCTGCACTAACAATGAATAAATTGATGATGGGAGGGGAGAAGGTATTGGGCGATAAATTCACACGCTACGACGCATCATCAAACAACTGCCAAGACTTTATCATCGCATTGCTGGAAGGATCTAATGTTGGAAGCGCAGCAGATAAGGCGTTTATAAAGCAGGACGTCGACGCGCTGTTTAAGGACGATACATTCCTGCGCAGAGTTGCAAGAAAATTAACTAACGTCGGGGCATCAGTAAGCACCGCCATTACGGGTGTAGATGATACGCCCGTCGCATCTTCTAAGACCGCATCCCAGTTTGAAATACCGAGCCACGCCGATACCAGCGTCTCTGATGGAATGGAAGGAGGTGCACCGAAAAGGAAGCGGGCAGTGGTGGGAGACGAAGGAGAGCGTGGTCGCCGTCGCCGAGAAGTGCGAGGTTTATTAATGCGTGCGTATCCACTTGATGGTAGTGAGGTAGACCCTGCTGCCCGCGCATTAATAGACGATTTTGCGCCAGCGGGGGTAATCCAGAATTTATTGGATAGAGAAGTTCCCGAAGCCATTATCGTTGAAATATTAATTGCGTTACTACCAGCGGGTTATAGCGACCCGACAGGCTCGCCAGTAGCAACACAGGAAGGATACGACAGACCTCCGCCACCTCCTCCGCCACCGACGAAAGAAGGACGGGGTAGAGGTAGACCCCGTAAGATGGTGGGTGGAGTAGTAATATCTTCTGCACAGCGCTCCGCTATTGACGACTTCTTAAATATGCATTATACGATGCACTTACGCAGTAGATATAATCCTGATAAGTTTGAAAAAATAAAGAAAGAAATCTTTGATGAAGTAATACCATCAATGCCTTCATTGGGTGCGGTCGATAAAAAACTTGCAGAGCGATTGATGAATAGATACGAAGCCCGCAGGTAATTAATGTATCTCACCTTCAATCAGAGGCGGACTGAATTCTTCAATTGCATCAATTCTGCAACAACAGCAGAAATATCGCCATTTCCAACGAACCTTTTTTTTTGGGTGAAGCAAGCGTTCCAGTGCACTTACCACCCTGTTCTTACCGAATGACCATTCCATTTATATACGCAGATATATAAATGAAAAAAACCGAATTTGGTTAAATTATTTTAAAAGTTATAAATCTATCTACTCCGCCTCGTACTCCGCCTCGCGCCAGTCCATCTCATCTTCACAGCACACGCATTCACCATCGCGCGCACGAAACCCGCAGTTAAAGCAGTAGGGCTCAGCGTATAGCCATCCCTTCGCCTTGCTTTTAAAGCACAGCACGCCTTGGTCGTCGGTTTCAAAATCTTCCTCCTCGTCATTGCAGATTTCGCGCGCCTGCACCAGTCTACGCGCTTCAAGCACGCGCTCCGCGATGTATCCATCAATGCATTCCTCGCAGATGGTGTTCCCGCTCGCATCGTTATTCAATGATACGTGGAATTCCCTGTTCTTCACGCATTTGCATTTGTCGCACCTGAAATTGTCGTCGTCTTCCTCCTCTTCTTCCTCATCATTGATGATTTCTAACACCTTGATGTCTTCATCGCCTTCCCAGCACTCATTGCAACACCACACCTCCTGACGGGTCATATCATCGTGGCACTCTACTTTGCGCCACACGTTGCTTTCGTGTCTCTGCACCGCGCAGTATTCACAGGTAATGTCGGTTGTTGGGCTCATTTTAATTGTTGTTGTTTAACTCTTGATGCTTAGTGTGGTCTGGCGGAAATTGATTTCAATTTTTTTATTGTGGGTCGTAGCCCCCACTGGCTGAAAAATAATTGAAATGAAAAAAAAGTTGAAGTTAGAAATGATAAATATATATATCGTATCAGAGGACGACAATGGCGTTTAAATACCAATTAAGATTTGAGCGTAAGAATGGCGATGTAGATTTTGCTGAACTCCCGTGCGGAAAGTGGGAGTGGGATAGTGAGGAGGAATTGAGAGCGGATTGGGACGCTTTGATGTTATATAAAAAGAAAAGAAAAGCAGTGTCTTATTACATTACGAAAGCGTGGGGAGCGTGGGATAGTGAAGACAGCGATGACGACGAGTGGGGCTACGAAATAATATGGGACAGCAACGACGAATAAAAAAACCACTTTAATTAATACTTTAAAATTATAAAACTATTCTACTCCACTTCCTTTTTTTTGTTTTTGTTTAATCAATGCATTCGTTGCAGAAATGAAGCCCACGCTTGGTGGTGTGGTGGGGATCGGCTAGGTTCTTGTACGCGTAGCAATTACTGCACTGGAATGTGGTCTTGTCTCTGATGTAGCACGACTTGCAGAAGAACACATCATCAATGGCTTCGTCCTCCAATTCTTCTTTTGTGTAGTGCTGCTGGTCTCTGGTGTATAACCCGCACCAATTGCAGTGTTTGTTCTGTGGGTTTTCAATGAATGCACACCCACCGCACGCCCAGCCGTGTTCTTGCAGGACACCATTGCAATCAATGATTTCCAGATTGCACCCTTGGATATCAAACCCATCAAAGCGCCCGCCATCATCGTTGGTCTTGCAACCCACGCACACAGGGTACAGCGCACACACAGCGCAGTTTTCAATTTCGCACAGGCAGCAGTCGTGCATTTGTTCTTCGCGGTTCATTGTTGTTGTTGTTGTTGTTTAACCTTTTGATGCTTAGTGTGTGCTGGCGGAAATAGATTTCAATTTTTTTATCATTTCAATAATTTTTTGTGCTAAAAGCCCCTATTTTGTTAGATTATTTCACCATTTTCATATAATTAATCTACGAGTATGCAACTTTTGGATTATTTCATACCATTCATTGATATAATTTTAAAATTATATCATCATATGTGTTGTAATAATCTATTTTTGATGAAACAATATATATATGATATAATCTAACTGAAATAATCTATTATAAACATCTATTTAACAGATTATTCTACCACTTTTTTATAACGGAGAGATGTTCCACAGGAATATATACGTGCATTTTCTCGTCCCAGCAACATCTCGCTCTGCTAAATGGTGCGGTCACATATTGGCTAAACCTTTCTGCATCGTACTCTATATACGCTAAGCAATCAGTAAAGTTAAATACCAAGATTAATGGGCGGGTCGCATCAGTCATCTTGTTGCAGGTAATCATCGTCGTGGGGTATGCTTTCATTGAGTTAGTTCTGCTTTTGATTTCGTAGTCCGTAGTATCATCAGTCGCATCGTATTTTGCATATTGCCCCTCCGTCGCCTTGATTACCCGTGCAAAGTATTCTTGCAAAGTTTCTATTACCTTGGGTTCTTGTCCTTTACCATATGTGTAAGAGTTGTTCCAGTGTACCATCTATATAATCAACAGATATTAATTATTGCTAAATAAAACGTATTGTTTAAAAAATAATCTAACCACTAATATATACAATGTCTAAGAAGTTAAGCCCCGAAGAAAGGATTAATCAAAGAATTAGCACGCCGATGACGAATGATGATTTAGAGAGACATTCAGGTGTAAAGCCCGAAGACATTATTAAATATAGCGACTTGAAGAACTACTCCAAGATTGAAGAACTACTGCCTACTGATAAGTCGGCTCGCATTATATTAATTGAAGACAGATATAACCACGGGCATTGGGTCAGCGTCTTGCGGTATGGTAAGACGATAGAATATTTTAACTCTTACGGATGCAAGTGGGACTCTGACTGGAAGTTTATAAGCAAGATGATGCGTATGATACTCGGTGAGGCTACTAATGAAATGTCCCGCTTAATGCACCAAGCTGAAAAAGATGGGTGGACTACAATCTGGAATAAAAAGCGGTTTCAAAAGTTAGATGGTAAGATACAGACCTGCGGGCGATGGTGTGTCTTTCGTATTGAAACAATGAAGATAGGATACTCCCTCGACGAATTCACCGAACTCGTTGAGAGGCTAAGAAATGAAACAGGCGGGTCATCTGCCGACTACGTTGTTGCAAAATATGTTGAGTAATTATAACTTACACGTGGGCGGTATCAATGTTAGTACCGCCTTTTTTGGTTCTTCTATTTTTGGGAGGTAGTCGGGTATTTCTTGCAGGATAATCGGGCGTTTTGGCTGTGCCTCCGTGTTGCAATTGTGCGATACGCTGTTAATACCGCTCTGTGTCTTTTCTGCAAATTGCTTAACCATCAACGCTCCTACTGGGTCGTATAGTTGCTCTGTAATTCTAACACTGAGCGTGTTGAGTGCAATGTCTTGCAGTTCTTTGGAGTAAGATAAAGTGACCTTCTGGGTTTCTTCCATTATATAATATGTAGTTAGATTATATATTGGCGCTAAATGAAATAATTAAAGTAAATACGGATATTGCGCGGATGGGCGACCACTACCGAACACCATTGATACGCCGTCTACTATATCGTCCCACAGATTACCTCCCACTCCTCTGCCTTCTAATCGTTTTAAGCGGGTCTTCTCTATTAATGCGGGTGTTGGTACAAAGAGTGGGACTTTGCGTGGTACGGGTGCGTCGCTGCCTTTTGATTTTCGCAGTTTATCAATCGCTGCAAAATCAAATGGGGCTGGCTTTGCTGGTGCTGGTGCTGTGAAATCAACAGCAGATGCGGGCGCTCTTTTTCGTGTTGATGCTTTAAAAACAGAGGGCTGTACTGCGGGCGTTGTCTCGGGCTTGAATACCTTACCACTGCATTTTGGAACTTTTCTGGGTTCAATTCCTCTATCCCTTAATTCTTTAACTCGCTTCAAATTCGCCTCTGCTTTGTCTAATATCTTTTGAACGTCTGCGTCGTATTTATCATCGGGTGAAAATGGATTACCGATCACATTCTCGTCATTGGAATGGATTATATAAGATAAGTTTCTATACAGGCACTCATATTTTGGTGGCTCTAACGCCTCGCGCACGTGGGTTCTGTATCGGGCTGCCCGTCCTATTTGCGTATCGGTCGCCCCTCCGTATCCATTACCTTCCAAGTCAGGTAGTTCATATTCTTCCTCAGCAGGTGGTGGTTCTATTGCAGTGGTTGGTGTTGACCCTAACGCTCTCATCACTCGTCTTGTCTCTGCGTCGGTCATCGTCAAATCTTCACTCGGGCGCAGACCCAGAATATCATCAAATCTACGTATTGCAAAATCTGTCGGGCGACCATCTTCTTTATACATATAGGAGTCCCACTTACGCACATATTTTTCATCTATTCCTGCGGATGCAGCAGCACTATCTACGTGCTTAAATAAATCAGCAAATACTCTCGGGTTGCCTCTTATATTTTTAAATTTGTCTGCATTATCTACTACCCATCTATCCGACACTTGCATTAGCGCTTGTATCAGTTGGTTTTCTTGTCCTTCTGCTTGTTCTGCTAGTTGTAAAGACCTAGCAACCTGTTTTGGATTTAATGGTGCACCACCTATCATTCTTTCGCCTTTGCGCATTATATATATATACTAACATATATATAATTATTTGATATTTTGCTTAAATTACCGCCTGACCCAGAATATGGGTCACTGACCCATTTTTCACCTTGTTTTTGCAAAGTCCCCTCGGGAGAGGGGTGTTATAGGATAGTTTTAAAAAAACGCTCAAATATGGGTCAGACCATCAAAATATGGGTCACCCCACGTGGGTGCGTTCAGGCATACTTCTTTTGGGGGTAATTGCTGATTAATAACTCCGCACGCCTGTTTTCGTCGCCCTTGGCTCGCGACCCAGCCCAGCCCGCCCGTACGTTCCACGTCTTGACCTGAAAATTCTTAAACAATTTGCGGATATTGGGGCTGTCGTTAATCGTCATTAAAAAGTTGCCTTTAATGCGGAACAGCACATCTGCAAGGCGCTGAAAATCAAAGTCCGTGTCCTGCGCATATTCAAAGTCCTTGTCGGTGTTTTCGTAGGGTGGATCTAAAAAGAAGAAGGTGTCGGCGCTGTCGTATTTCTTGATGACCTCCGCGTAATCTTTGTTTTCTATCTTGGTATCCTTTAATGCCTCCTTCCAATCGTCCAAGTGCCGTCTGAGTTTATCAAGAGGATTACCTATCTTATAAATACCCGTGCTTTTAACAACTGGCTTACCACTGAACCCGTAGCAAGTTTGTATAATGGCGTGTAATAGTTTATCTTCCTTCGTCTTGGCGGGTTTATCGTAGTATGCCCGCACTTTTGCAAGCGAGTCCAACGACTGGTTATATTTTGAAAAGTCCAGCGATGCATTCTTAATCATATTAAAGCGCTGAACCACACCCGTATCCAAGTCATTCAATATGTTTTCTTCTGCCTTGGCTTTATTATAAAAGATTGCACCCGACCCTGCAAATAGTTCCACATACCGCTTGTGTGGTGGTATTATTGGGACTATATCCTTACGATGGTAGTATTTATTACCCTGCCTGCAAAATGGGGTGCTTAATGATGGTGTACGCATTTCAGCACCGCCTTTCATTTTCAATTCTTCCAGCAATTTTGCAAGTTCAGTCATACCCGACCCGACTATATTCACATTACCCGCGGGGGCTTGGGGTTGCGCTGGTAAGCGGGTCATTGCGTCATCAAAGTCCGCCTCTGTGTTTGCAAGTTCTTCTGCATCGTGAGTAGCATCTTCGTCGGTTGTTGGCGGGTCTGATGCTTGGGTATTTTGCAACCAAGCAAGAAGCGACTCACGAAACCAGCCCCTATTCCCGCCGAAACTTTCGTTTAAAATCTTTCTTAATCGTCTGTACTGGGCGGGTGTTTGAGGCACGAAGCCTCTTATAAGATTATATGACCACTCCCATCTATACGCATCCATTGGGGTCAATACAGCATTGGCTGGGATATTGGCTGGCTGCGGAGGCATTGGTATTTCTTCTTCTTCATCGTCGGGTATAACATTCATCATTCCACCTTTGTATTCTTTATCATTTTTTGGTATAATTAATCTATTCTGCGGATTAAAAAAGGTGTGCTTTTCGTCCACCAATTTGGGCGTTTTATAATATACTGGTTCGGGTAGCAGAGTGCGGTGTGGGTCAGTCATATCTTGTTGCAACTCACCAATCTCATACCACCGCCCGTCTTTTTGCATCCACACTTCTTCGTAATAATCATTACCTACTTGATTGCGCCATATCCATCTACCTTTTGGTGTCTTTACGCGCACTATATCTATATAACTATCACTATTTTTTCGTGTAGGCGTACGCTTCTTCTTTTTAACAGGCTCGGCTGCGGGCGACGACGCATTATCATACGATGGCGATGGTGCGGACATTGGTCTTGGTCTCGGTATAATATCAATCATTTTTGCTTTTGGCTCGGTAGAAGGCATCGCCTGCACCAACTTCTCGGGCTTGCGCCTCTTATCACCCGTGGGGATATAACCTTTCTTTACATCGGGGTCTGATATCGCGCACCCGTATGCAATTCCTTTTTTTTTTGCAAATTCTTTAACGTGTTCTATCCAACGATTAACCATATATATATACGCTAATATTTTTTCTAAATTAATCTTGTTTAATATAGTTGTTATTAGCAGTATCCATACTCGTACCCATCGCAGCTACATCCTTCGCCATTTCTTTCGCCGTGTCGCTGTATTTATCTGTTAAAAAGATATTGCGGAGCATACTGCTGCCCACTTTATTACCCATTATTTTATTCAACATACGGGTCATATCTGTGCTGGTTGCAACCTTACGACCATCTTGGTGAACCAAGAACGGCACGGGTAGCGGGTTCTTCTTTTTCAATTCTTTCGCATCTGGGTGATGCATTAAATATACTTTGATAATATCCATCAAATCACTCGGTACAGGCAGACGCTTTTGTTGGTATTTCTTCTGGGTCTTATAGTTGTTGAAAATCCACTCTGCTTCGTCGACGTTCAAATAGTTAAACGCAGTATCGTCAGGGGTTTTCTTAACCACCATCATATCCGTGTAATCTTTATTACGGCGGGGTGCTTGCAAGCAATAAAGAGACAAGACGACCAGTTGCAATAGGCGCTCGTATTCATCAGCGCTAATCTTTTTCTTACCTTGTATCTCGGTAAGAATGCCTTTTAATTCGTCGCACTTTTTCATTACTTCGTCTTGTCCCATCCAGTTTTCTTTCTGGGTCTCGCTCTTTGCAGTGTTGGTTTTCAATTCCCCGTTCAACTTCATCAATTCGTCGTAATAGCGGGTGTATAACTTCTTCCATTTCGCCTCGGGTCTGCCTTTTAGCGAGGATACGATTGCAATCAGATAAGTTCTACGCGTGTTTGGTTTCAATTCCATTAATCCATCCATCACACTCGTGGGAGTTAAAAAGTTAAGATTTTTTATTGGCTTGCCTTTGTTTAATTTAGTAAGATTGAAAGTGTATAATTTGCGGGACGAAGCCGATATATCGGGCTTATTGCTAAACGGATCAAAAGCGGGCTCAGTCATTATACTCTACAAACAGATTATTTTTTTGGATAAAATTCCCCTAAACTTTTATTATTCTTAACAATTTCTACCCATATTGGATTAAAATCCGCGTCGTAGTGGATATAAATCTTAGTCCCATTACTATTACTTTCTAACTGATAATAACAGATACTTTTGCAAGTATCTAGCCGACACATTATATACTTTATACCGAGATTTTTATATTCCTATAATATATAATGAGCGGTTCATACTACACACTTGATGCTAAATATAACTCATTGCAGAACCAACTTTCTAACCTCATCGCAGGCGGAGGCGGAGGTGTACCGCAGAATTTAGCGGGCGTTCTTACAACTGGTAATAGTGCAGGAGCGACATCTATAAATATGAACGGACAAAGCATTAATAATATCAACACTCTTAACTCCAATCAGGCAGGATTAGAATGGATACCTCAAACAAACGTTCAGTCAGTCAGTAATACTCCAATAAACATTCCCGTTTACGGAGGCAACCATCAATTATTATTAAGAGCATCTCCCGTTCCCCTTATTGATACGCTGGTTATTCAATCGCAGTTCATCGGGACGGGCAATGTTAATTGCTCTGCTGTTGGTAATGGATACCAGTGGCTGGGGACGAGTAATGGAGAGATATATTGCTACGATAATACCACTCTTAATTGGACGCTGGTCGCTCAATTCAACGGACAAATACACGCCCTTTTCTACGCTGCTGGGTATGACCGCCTCTATATTGGAGGCATTTTTACGGCTTGTAATACCCCATCCACTCCTACTACGTATTCGTGTGTAGCGTATATACCAGCACCCACTACCTCTCAAATAATCCCCGACAACTTGATTTGGTCGGGTAATACTAATGGTGGTTTTAATAGTGCTTGTAATGCGATTACGGGTGATGGTGCTGATAATGTTTATTTTGGAGGAGCATTTGCGACGAATACCGATGGTACTATAACATTAAATTATTTCGGCTGCTACGACCAAGCGACCAACGTAATATCCCCGATAGACGGCAATTCCAGTAATGGGTTTAATGGTAATCCGTATAGTTTGGACTATTTGGGTGGTTCAATATGTGCTACGGGACAATTTACCGTTATAACCGCTAGTGGGATACCTTATCTTAGTCCTTATTGCGTTGTTTTCGCCATTAGCGGAAACGCTGTTAGTTCAGTATCTCAGCTTGATGGTGGTATAACTTCTCTAACAGTCGCTATTTCATTCGCGTTTGACCTTATTGATAATGACGGGTCAGATTTTATCGTCGCTATAGGTGAAATTTATAGCAGTAATAGTTATACTTTAAATTATTTAATGAAAGTTTCACTTGCAGGGTCGCCATCACCATTGGGTTCTAACGCTATTACGTCCTACCTTACGAGTTTTTTTAGAAAGAATACGGGAGTAACGCACGCCCTTACCAACACTGGTGAGTATTATATTGATGGTGCTCTTGCAACTGCTGGAATGAGCGGATACTTTACATTCAATTATATCGGGTCAGATACAGTGTATTTCAATCTACAAGGAACAGGGTCGCAGTGGGCGTTTGTCGGGTCAGGTTATAATACTTTTCTTTTTGGAGGAGGACGACAAGTCCAATGGTATAACGGGTCAATCTTTTCTACTGGGTATCTCGCTCAAACTCCGACTAATGGAAGCACTCTGTTATTGAATTGGAATGGAACATACTACAATCAAATATGTAGTCTTGGTTCAAATTGGAGTCCTTACACTTAAAGTGATTAAAAGCAAATTAGATTATTTTTTTTCTTTGCAATAATATATAATGAACTTTGAAGGATGCGGTCAAGTTATTGCAATTTTAAAAGACGATAAAGAAAAGGACAAAAAAAAGTGGAAGGAATTCTATATTACAGATAAACCGAAAGATTGCGTGGGCGAGGTATTTAGAGAGGTTAAATTGAAAGATAAACCGAACCTGCACTTCCAACCAATCCCTGATAAGCAGAAAGAGCGCTCCATCACATACGTCACGGGGGCATCTGGCTCTGGTAAGTCTTTTTGGACGCGGATGTACGTGGACGAATATAAGCGACTCTACCCTAAGCGGGAGGTGTATCTTATATCATCAATCACTGATGATAAAAGCATTGATAAAATAAAAGGACTTAATCGTATCAAGTTAGAAGGCGAGTTTTTAACTAATGATATTTCAGCAGAGGATTTCAAAGATAGTTGTTTAATCTTTGATGATACCGACTGCATCACTTACAAGCCTCTTAAACTGAAAATCGTGGGTCTTCTTAACTCGGTGCTTGAAACGGGTCGCCATTTCAACGTGGAAGTTATATATACCTCTCACCTTGCGTGTGATGGGCTTAACACGAAACGAATTTTAAACGAGTGTAAATCTGTCGTCATCTTCCCGAGCGGACTTGGTGGGCGCTCTATTAAATATCTGCTTGATAATTATTTTGGATTGGATAAAGAGCAAATTAAAAAAATCAAAGGCGTGAATAGCCGATGGGTCGCCATTAATAAAACTTACCCGATGTGCGTGGTGAGTGATAAGGAGTCGTTTATTTTAAACGACAGGGATGAATAAAAAAAAAGTTGCAACCCCATTTTTTGCAACTTTTTTTAATTTTGGTTTTATTTTTCTTCTGCGTAGGCTTCGTCGTCGTGTGCGCCACCGCCCGCCTTTTCTTCTGGTTTCAATCTCCATCCCACCACCGCGTCCTTCTTCAAAGCCACACCATTATACCGCGTGTCCCGCTTTCGTATGTTTGGTGCTAAGAATAAATTCTCACTGATTTCTTTCGTGAATTTTTTGAGGTTATAATCTTTGCGCTCCTTCTTCGTTAAATTGTTATAATAATTGCTGAGCGTGAATAAGTTGTAGATGTCCTTGAAGCCCAGCGGTTCACCACCCTCCGTCTTTTCAAACACCGATTCAAACCACCCGTAAATGTTGTCGCTTTCTTGCATGTACTCCTTCTTTGCTGTCGCGCACTGCTCGGGTGCTTCCCCCATTGTGTAATTGTTTGCTTGGAATTGTTTGAAATAATCCATCAACACAAATATCAATGCTTGTCGGTTGTCGCGCTTCCATTCGTCCGTTTTATACCTCGGGTCGCCTACAAACACGTGGGCTGCTCGTATTTCGTCTGCCGTCATTTTCTCGGTCAGTTTAAGGTAGTCGGCTTCCTTCAAGAACCTGCTTTCAAATGGGTACACATTCACTCTGCGCTCTGTCGCTTCACCCACCTCGTCGAGTGTTGGTAATTTGTTGGCTTCTAAAAACAATGTGAGTTTTAATAAAACACCGCCTTCAACCATATTTTTGTAAAGTTGTCGTGCATTAAGCGTTGGATTGCCCGTGATTTCTTTCATTGTGCTTGTGTTTATACTCTTTGATTTTTTTGGCTCACACGTTAATACAAACCGCTTGTTGTGTAGGTTTGCAATCTCTGGGCATGCCCCCAGTTTGCTGTCCTCCTGTAAAACTTCCTTGCTGAGTTTATACCCGTAATTCCCCGACGCTGCGAGCATCAATTCGTTTAACAAACTTTTGCCGTTTCCTCCGACTCCTGTTGCAATGTTTATATTTTCTTGTTGTACCCCGTAAAGCCCTGTCGCGAGCGCTGTTAAATAATAATCGCGGATTTTTGGGTCTGGAAAGATTGTGTCTAATAATTTTTTCAATTCAATGGTGCGCTGGTGTAATTCGTAATCGTTCCAATCGTAGCCCGTGGTCTGTGAGATGTAGTCGCGATAATTTGTCGCCACCCACTTGCCTGTTTTCAAATCGTAAATTTTGTTCGTGAAGCACAGCTTGAATGGGTCGTCGTCCCAGATAATATCCACGTTTGTAATCTTGTTGATAATGTCTGCCACCAGATTGCTCCGCTGTCTCACGTTTCTGCACTGGCGTTCCATTTCTTGCGACCACATTACCATTCGTTTTTTCTTGTCGTCGTGCGCTTGCAAGGCTACCTTGTCTTCTGGGTCTATTTCTGCCCGCGTTTCTGCGTGTTCCCACATCTTTTTATAAATGTAAGAACTCAGATGCTGGTAGAATGTTGTGTCGACGAAGTTGTGTAGCGTGCTGTGGTTTTTTTCGCCGTCACTTCTCCAATAAACCCCGTTGTAGCCTTTCAATTCTCCGCCCGAAAATACGAACTTGTCGCTGTATAAAACCCTGAAATAATTCGCTATTTCGCCCGTCAAGAACCCGTTTTCGTGCAGTTCAAAATCCATCGCTTCTTTGATTTGCTTGGCTGTAAAACCCCTGTCCATTGCCTTGGGTTCTACCTTCAACCTGAAACCCGTGCGGGCTGCAATAACCGCCTCCAATTCAATCGGTATTCTGTCGTGGTAAAATTTCTTGTTTAAAATAATCCCGTCCGCGCACAGCATCGTCTCGCCGTG
>Ga0049080_10000088_pt1 | contig 27589 bp, 35 predicted proteins | sample GreLakmeER15MSRF_FD_66716 | JGI IMG/M metagenome (GOLD analysis project Ga0049080, IMG submission 66716) | Freshwater lentic microbial communities from great Laurentian Lakes, MI, USA - Great Lakes metaG ER15MSRF | ecosystem: Environmental > Aquatic > Freshwater > Lake | place: Great Lakes... | reverse complement strand
TGAAATAATGTTTGATTCTCCTTTTCTAATTTTTCTATTCTTTCCATTAACATTAAAGAGAAAGATTCATGGACTGAAGGTTCTTGTAAATAAGGAAACATATAATATTACTATAAAAGTTGATTTTAAATCCTATTTATTTATAATATAAATAATGTCTATTATGTTACCACGACGTTATCAATATCTTAATGAAATGTTAACTGAATGTTCGCCACATCTCCCATTACTATGGATACAATCCTATATGAAAATGTTTATGAAAAATATACCTCATACGGATGTAGAATATTTATGGAATGATTTACGTTTACTTTCATTAAATAGTGTTACACCAAATGATAAAAAATTTATTAAAGGTCTTCACGATGTCGTTATGGAAACTATTATTGAAATGGAGCATGGTTCAGATACAACAGAATACTATTTTTATTTGTATACAATATTATACATTAAGACATTTCCAGAAAATAATGTAAAGTTGGAATGGGTTCATTATAAAGATAAATGTCTAAATGATATGCAAAACTATATAAAAAACTATATTTAAAGTCATATTGTATATAAGAATATAGATTTGGATATGTATTTTCCAGTAGCATTTGAAAAAGAGATTTTAATGACACCAAAACAAATTAAGTTTAAACAAAATGATTATGTTTTATGGAGAACAAAAAAAGGTATCGTATGTATGCCAAATCGATGCCCTCATCGTAATGCAAAACTATCAGATGGACGTATAACATCACAAAGTAAATTAGAATGCCCTTATCATGGATGGCAATTTAATACACAAGGAGAGTGTGTAAAAATACCTCAATTAAATACTGATACAAAAATACCAAATGCATGTAATTTAAAAAATACGGATTTAAAACTGCATGATGATATTGTATGGATATCATCTTTGGTAGATGTAGAATTTAAAGAAGTTGAAAAATTTAAAACAAATTCAGATTATTATGTAACAGACTATTATTTAGAAGCCCCATATAGTTATGAATTACAGATTGAAAATCTATTAGACCCAGCACATTTACATTTCGTTCATGACGGATTTCAAGGTAATCGTAAACGCGCTAGTGAAATTATTCTTGATAAGTTTTATGAAAATGAAAAAGAGATTTATGGTTATTTTATTCATACAAATGAAGAAACCCCTGATATTGAAATTAAATTTTGCAAACCAGCAATGATAGTTGTTTCTATTTTCGATAAAAAAACAAAAAAATTATTACGTAAAAATATTATATATGTTTCTCCAATCAATCAACAAGCATGTAATGTACTATTTAGAGATGTTGCTATTAAAGATTTTTTAATTCCTCAAGATAGTGTCTTTTTAAAATTTCATGGAAATTTATTAATTAATGGCCCTGCAAAAGGTTTCGTAGAGGAACATTATCAATTTATTAATCTACAAATAATTAATAAAATTATGGAACAAGATTTAGATATTCTTATAGGACAGCAGCAAAATATTATAAATTATGAAAATGCAAAATACGTTATGCCTGCTCCATGCGACCGTTTAATTATTGCTTTTCGTAAATGGATTTTTAAAAATATTATTTGATTCTATTTTTTCGCTTAATTTTTGCAGTAGGCTAAGTAGTTTGCTTTAGCAATCTCAACTATCTTATAAAATGTAAATTCGCGCTTTACGTAATCAATAGTTTCACCAGTATGATCCTCAAATAGTATACATGGTTTGTTCCGCATAATAATAGTGTTCATTCCTTGAATAACGCCTATCTCCCCACCCTCTACATCTATTTTGACAAACGCTACATCTTCACTTACAACTGTATCCATCTTTACAACCTTAACACATGTTTCATCTATATTAGAACATTCTTCTACTTTTATACTTTTATCAATAAAAGATCTAGAAGACAGTTCATGCTTTGTAAAGGCAACCATACCTTCTTTCATTCCTACCGCTGCATTTATACATTTAACGTTTGGTAAATCTTGTGTATTAGCTAATAAGTATCTAAAAATACTATAATTGGGTTCAAATGAGTATACTTTGTCAAAATGGTTTGCAAAGGTTTTTGTATGATAGCCTAAATGCGCACCTACATCAATCGCAACACCCTTCTTTCCAATTTTATTAACGGTCATCATAACATTTTTCATCCACGGCTCATAACTCATGCCGAGTTTTAAACAGTTTGATACACCAGATATATCTTCATATGGAACTTCCATACCACTACACATATAAGATGTTCCTGATGGATTCTTAGTACAATAAAGAGGCGCAGTTGCTCGTGAGAGAGTATGTGCTATCCGTGTTAATACGGGCATGTTTGAAAAATTAGCATTCATTGCATACACTATGACAAAAGTCAGCGCAATTGTTAGAATTGATATATAATAGATGGCTTTCATCTCTAATTATACTGAAAATTTTAAAATAAGTTTTTGTACGAACATTAAATTTATGTTATTTGAAAAACTTAATTAATTTTATTTATACCATTTTACACATATAATAAAATTAATTAAGCGACCATATTGTTGTTTATCTCATTAATTTTATAAGATGAAAAAGTATGCAAAGCCAATGGAGATGTATGAATAAATTCAGCCCAAATACAACACAATTGGTTAAGTGGGTCACTTTTTACACTATTATGAATCCGGATAGCTGTCATTCTATCTGATAAAAGTTGTTCCAATTCTATTTTTTTATGTCGATAAGTTTCGCTATAAATAATCTCTTTTAGTTGAACTGATTCTTTTACCCAAATAGGTGAAATTTTAATAATAGGTTCTGTAAAAGGTCCAGCAATATAAGCAAAATGATATTTTTTATATTTATGTAGATATCCCCACATAATTCCATTAGCTGAATTTGACATTAATACATCTTCAATTCTATCTTTTACATATTGTTTAAAAAATAGCTCAATAATACGTTTATGAGTTTGGTTTATTGTATGAATTTTTGTTAGGTGATTTGTATGATTAACCCGTATAATATGAGCTAGTGATTGAAAAGACATTATTATAATATGTAATGATGAAATATTCATTTTTTTATACTTTCTTTTTGTAATAATACCATACTATTTAAAATATAATCAGCTATCAACGGTTGGTTTAGTGGTTCATTTATAGGATGTGATTCTAAAATAGTTTTATAGTGTTTTAAAATTTTACGCATAGAACGGTTTTTTAGATTTTCCAATAAAAACTGAATGCAATTTTGAAGATAAGTTATATATGCTTCTGAATGCTTCATTCTATATTTGAACGAGATTTTGTTCATAATGTTTACGATACAATAGCAGATGCTTTTAATCAATCAAGATTCTGTTATTGGAACGCAGTACAGACATTTTTAGATGGTTTATCAAAGAACTCTATTATTTTAGATAATGGTTGTGGAAATGGAAAATATTTGGCATATCGCAAAGATGTAACATTTATTGGAAATGATATGTGTTTACCTTTATTAGATATTTGTAAGAAAAAAGCCGATGTATCTTATGCAAATGGTTTAAATCTTCCTTATCGTAATAATTGTTTTGATGCAGTTATATGTGTCGCTGTTTTACATCATTTATCTACATCAAAAAGAAGACAAGACTTTGTAAATGAAATGATACGTGTACTTAAAATAAATGGAGAGGCAATAATTACAGTATGGGCGCGAGAGCAAAATCATAAACGTTTTGAAAAATGGATTGTTCATGAAAATGGGGATGCAATGATTCCATGGAAAAATAAAAAAGGTGATTTAATCTCACAACGATATTATCATCTTTTTACAGAAAATGAACTCAAGGACTATTTTGAAAGAGCTGATAGTAAAATAGAGATTATAAAATGCTTCTTTGAATTTGAAAACTGGTGTATTCATATAAAAAAATTAAAGTAAATAAAGACTTTCCATAATAAGATAAAATAATGCATATCGTACTGTATTTGAAGCCGCTCGTAAATGCATTCCACGAAATAATGCTTTTGGACCTTCTTTTGATATAATAAGAGTTTTTGTCATTTGAAATAAATCAACTTCTCCACTTTGGGTTGCATGATGAGCTAAATTAGCACGTATAGTATCAAATGGGGTCGTTATTGCTGCTCCTAAACCTCCAGCTATTGCCCCTGTAAACATTTTCATATTTGGATAGGGTATATGAATAATTAATTTTGACCTTTCATATACATAATTTCTAATATTTGTTTCAATAATATCTTCTAATAAACTAACACCATAACCACTATATAATCCTAATATTCCTTTAGTTTTCATTATTTTTTTGCCTGATTCAATAAAATTTTTATGACTATGATTTATTTGTAAAACACGCATGCAATTTGAAATTGGTATTTTTATAAAACTTGTAATAATCGAAGCTATAGACGATGCAAATGGATTTGGATAGAGAGAATTATAAATTGTAAAATATGAACTAAATACAAAACCAGATGTAAAAGAAGATTGCATAGCACCTCTATAAAAATTTACAACTTTAGGTGATGGTCGTATATTTCCATATACTTGTAGGCTGGCTTTCTTTGATTCAAAAGGGTACGTACATAGTTGACTTAGTGCCCTTGCCAATCCTTCTCTTCCTCCATCTTGTAGGGATTTACATTCTTGTACCATACGTAATTTTGAACCCTTTTTTATGTTGAGATTATTAAATTAGCTAATTGAGTATGTTTTAATATATTTTTATGCTTATTTATAAAACCACGGTATATAACATCCCATTTTTCTTGCCATTCACCTTTGCTTTCATTTGTCATTTTTAAAATATAATTTGAGCTTGAAATATATGGTTTACGCATAGCATATCCATTATCACTCCACGAACCCATTGAATAACAATTAAATACCATCACCCAATCATAAGAATCTAAACTGAATTCATACATCCATTTATATATATTATCTGGATGTACTTCATTTAATGTCATATAATTTGCAATTACCATTAAACGTTGTATATGATTTATATAACCATAATTAAAAGCATTCTGAATTGTTTTATCAACAACTGGAATATTTGTTGTACCTAAATACCACATTTTAGATAACTGTTTTTTGGGTAACCCAAATATATTTTTACGATAAATTTTTGGAGATATATATAAATAATATAAACGTGTATATTCACGCCATCCTATTATTTGACGTATAAAACCTTCGTAATTTTGTATATCTGTTGGATATAGCTTTATTTTTTTTATAATTTCACTAGGTGTTATCATTCCATTATTTAAATATATCGATAATCCACTATGATATAATAAAGCTTGTTCTGGAATAACAACATCTTGATATTTACCATATAAATGTAATCTATTCTTTAAAAAATCATTTAACCATTTTTTTACATCTAAATGTGTAATTGGTAAATGAATTAAATAATTTGTTATTAATTCTAAATAGTTTTTATTTGGATGATAATTATTTTTAAATGGACTATTCTCTAACCAGATTACAGCATCATTCCAATTATCTATAGTGCTATATGTATACCTATATGGATTTGGAGGATAAACTATATCTTTTTTGTATGGCTCGCGATTATATATATCTAAATTTTTAATGCCTTTTAATAATTGTAATTTATCTTTTGAAAATTCATAAAAAGAGCTGTGTTGTAAATGTTTATTTTCACGTCCTATCATATATGATTGTAAATCAGAACGAGTAAATAAAAAAGAAGGACTTTCAATAATAGTCCAATTAATATTAGTTTTTTTTAAACGATTCATTAATAGATGATCGCAAGGGTCAATTATTAAGCATTCTTTTGGTAAAAAAGAATAATTTATTTTATTCCATAATTGTTCGATAGGTATATAAACAACTTTAAAATGTTTTTGTAATATTTGAATATAGTTTTTATGTAAAATATACATCATTAATAATCTCAATGTATTTAGATTTAATTTATTTGCATGTGGACTTCCTTTTCTATCTCCATAAAAAACTGGGTCTTCTATAAAATAGATTGTTTGAATTGTAGCTACATTTAAAAAACAGTTTTCAATAACTTTAGGTTCAAAGAGTTGATTTGGAAATAAAACTAAATCCATCCGTTACTTTAGAATTTAAAAAGATTTTTATAATGTATTATATGAGTCACTTATATCGTTTACGTAAAAATGAAGAAACAGCCCGGGCTGGTATTCAATGGAATACTTTAGAAGATCAACAATTATTAAAAGAGATAGAAGAAAAATTAAGCTATGAAACTATTTCCATTAAACATCAAAGAACATTAAAAAGCATTCAATATCGTGCTATAATACTTGGAATGAAAAACTATAGAGATACCTCTTTAGAAGAGTTAGCATCTAAAATTAACTTGGATACACAAATTATTAAAGATTATATTTTGCATAAAGAAGAAAAACAAATTTTACAAGAAGAAATGCTAAAGGACCGTGGTATATCATTAAAAGATTTATATAATGTTATGGTTGATATACGTAGCTTATTACAAGGGATTGCAACATCCAAGGGATTGTAATAAATTTGAAGGAACTTGACTTTGGTCTAATGATGATGGACCATATGCGATTCCATAAGCTAAATTAAATCCCTTAAACATACCTCCTGTACCACATTTTGTAACAGCAGAAGCATCATCACTCATATTATTCCAAACATCTGCATTAATAGAGGTTGTTGATAATGGAGCAGGTCCTCCAATATCTTTTCTTCTAGTCCATTGATCCCATTGTTGAGTCTTTAATCCATTCGATAAATGCATATTATAAGGACCTTGTTTTAATGTAGGATCATGTGTAAAACATAAACGTCTACTTAATTGAGTTCCTTGTAATTGATGTTCTTTTAGGCGATTTGCAAGAGATTGATAACGTTCACACGAGGGGTCTTGTAATAAATAAGACATGTAGATTTGGTTTTCTTCAGTCTCTTTTATTGCAAGATCACGCATAGCTAAACAAGATAAAGCACTTGAGTTATTTTTACAGGTTAAATCATTCCATGTAGTGCTTGACATATCCTCTATCTGTACTAAATATATTTTGTCAAAACTTTTATATTTATTAGAAATAGGTTATGAAATTGTTAAAAGTATCTGCAAAAAATAATGAAAAATTTATTGAGTCTGTAAATAAAGATAAACCCATTTTGATTTTATATTTTGCTTCATGGTGCCCTCATTGTCAAATGCTTGAACCGACATGGAATAAATTATGCAATAAATATAAAAAGAATCGTAAAATTCAATTTGCAGAAGTGGAATATGATAATATGATACATATTCCTAAAAAATATAATAAAAATATTGTAGGGTTTCCAACTATGCATATGATAAAAGGTGGAAAAATTATAGCTGAATATAATGATACACGTGATTTAGAAGAATTATCTAAATTCGTTGAAAAGTATATTTAAAGTTTATGTATATATATTAACTAATGGACCTTATAGAACGTGAAATCATAAAAGAAGAACCTCGTGAAATACCAACAGAAGATGAACTTAGAGATTTTCGTGGATTGGTAAATGAATGGATTAAAATGGAAGACCAAATTCGTAAATTATCTATTGCTGTTCGTGAGAGAAAAGTACATTTAAAAGCACTTTCAGATAATATTCAAAAGTTTATGTCTCGTTATGGTTATGATAATTTAAATACAAACCAAGGACGTATTTTACATAGTATTCGTAAAACAAAAGAGCCTATCAAATTAACAGAAATTAAAGAGGCTCTTTTAGAAAAAGGTCATTTAACTGGAGAACAGATATTTAAAGAATTATTTGAAAGTGAACGTCCTGTTAAAGAGACCACTTCTATAAGACGAGTTGTTCCAAAGATATCAATGAATCTTGACTTATAAACAAAAAATGAATAAATATCCCTTATTTTTTTAGATATAATGACAGAACATTTAGTTATTGTAGAATCATCATCCAAAAGTAAAACTATTCAAAAATACTTATCCCAAAGTAAAATAGCACAGAAAATTGGAAAATTTAAAGTTGTTGCTTCATTGGGTCATATTGTAGACCTTCCAACAAAAGGTCTGGGTATTAATACAGATACATGGGAACTTACATATGAACCACTTGATAAAAAAAAGAAACTGATTAGTGATTTACGTAAATTAGCAAAAGAGGCTAAAAAGGTGTATATTGCTTCAGACCCAGATAGGGAAGGAGAAGCGATTGCATGGCATTTAAAAAATACATTGCATATCAAAAATGGGACTCGTATTACATTTCATGAAATTACTCCAAAAGCAATTGAAGATGCATTATTAGCACCACGAGATTTAGATCAATCTTTAATTGATGCTCAAGAATCTCGCCGCGCACTTGACCGCATTGTTGGATATCAAGTATCTCCTTTGCTATGGCATAGATTTGCAACAGGCTCTTTATCAGCTGGTCGAGTACAGAGTGTAGTTCTTTCTGAGATTGTAAAAAGATATCAAGAATATGAAAAACATATACCCAAACCTTATTGGAACTTAGAAGCTATATTTGAACTTTATAAAACAGCTTTAGATACTAAATTATATAATAAAAAGGAACAAACAATTTATACTTTCACAAACAAAGATGACGTATATAGTATGCTAAAAGAATTAAAACATCCAGTTGAATGGGAATTTAAGTTTGAAAAAAAAAATGCTAAAACAAATCCTTCAGCTCCTTATACTACTTCTGCTTTACAACAAGAAGCTTATGAAAAATATGGTATTCCAGCTAAACAAACTATGAGCTACGCCCAAAATTTATATGAAAAGGGATATATTACTTATATGCGCACAGATTCAGTACATTTATCTGCAGATGCCAAAGAATCAATTCATGAATATATAATGGATGTTTTTGGAGAAAATGCAGTATTTGATAGAAATTTTAAAAGTAAAGTTGCAAACGCCCAAGAAGCACATGAATGTATTCGACCATCTGATTTTACAATTACACGAGATGCAATTATAGAAGACGATTTTAAACCAGGTCATTTTAAAATATATGACTTGATTTGGCGTAAGGCAGTTGCTTCTCAAATGCAACCAGCTGAATATATTCAATATCAATTTAAGATTGTAAATCCAAGATCAATTTATAAAAATTATGAATTTCGTGGTAAAGTATCATTTCTGAATACATTAGGTTATCTTGAAATTTGGCAACCTCAACAAAAAGTACAACATACTGATATTGAGAAATGGGATAAACTATTAAATCAATCTACATTTCCAATTAAATTATTAACCGCTCAAGGAAAAGGAGATATTTCAAAAGCAGATGGATTATATAATGAACCTCATGTTATCCAATGGATGGAAAAAGAAGGAATCGGTCGTCCATCTACATATTCAACAATTTTAGAAAAACTATTTGATAAAGGATATATTACTAAAGGTAATTCACCAGTAAAAACAATATCAGTAGAACACTATCTATATGATAAAGGTAACATTTCTCAACAAGAAGAGATATTACAAATTGGAGGAAAAGATAAAGATAAATTTATTCCAAGTTCTTTAGGTGAACGAGTTATTGAATATATTCAGCATGTATTACCAAGTATTTTAGATAAAACATTTACTGCAAATATGGAAGAGAATCTTGATAAAATTAGTCGAAATGAAAATACTAAAAAGAGAATCTTGACAGATTTTTATAAACCCTTTGAAGGTCTTATTAAAGAGGCACAAAAAGAACAAAAACAGCACCAAGGAGAGCAAAAGGAAAAGAAGGAGCTAAAACCTTCTAATATTTTAAAAGAGTACAAAAATGCAAATCTAATTCAAACACGATTCGGACCAGCTTTATTTATTGAAAAATCTAAACAATTTATTTCTGTATCAACATTTTTAGAATGGAAAGAAAAACAACTAAATGACATTACTGAGAAAGATGTAGCTTTTTTATTAAGTTTTCCAAAAACATATCAAGATATTACAGTTGAAATGGGGAGATACGGTCTTTATCTTATTTATAATAAGCAAAACTATAGACTTCCTAAAGATGTTTGGGAGCGTATATGGAATAATTCAATTGACTATAGTGAATTAAAAGTATATTTAGTGGAATATCCTAAGAAGACGTTTTCAAAGAAGAGATAGTTGTACGGAGTTCTTTTAATTCATTAACAAGTTCTTCTAAAATGTAAGCAATATTTTTACCATTTTTAGTTTCAAAAAACTGAGTCATTACATAATACATTGGCTCTTCCAACAAGATATTCTCTGCTTTGGAAGAATCTTCACTTGAGGTTGTTGAAATTGAGATTTCCGAACCATTATCAGAGTTTCCGAGGGACATGGTTTTAATAATGTAATATCTATTGTATCTTTTAAATAATTTAAAATCCACACATGTTCTAATAATTGTTCACATGTAAAACGCTCATTTGGGTTTTTATATAAACATTTTTTTATAAAATCTTTAGCCTCATTACTTATATCATTGGTATCTGGAAATGTTAAAGGTGTTTTTATACAAGAAGCTATAAAAGATGGCTTTGAGGGGTCTTCCTTGACATAATTTTTATATGTACTCCATCCAAATGGTTTAATATGATAAAGCATTTCATAAATAATAATACCAATGGCCCATATATCAACTTCATAACGGTATTTTAATGGAATAGAATGATCTAAATAATGCATTATTAATTCAGGCGCCATATAGCTTAATGTTCCCGCTAAAGAAGTACTATAAGGGTCTTCGTTAGATAAAAGATAACTATACCCAAAATCCCCAATATATATCTTTGAATTATGCATAAAAATATTTTCTGGTTTAATATCACGATGTATAATATTTAACGAATGTAGATAATATAATGCTTTTAATAATGGATATACTACATTATGAATAATCTGTTTTTCTGTTGTAAATGAATAAAGTTTTTTTAATAAATATATCTGATTCATAAATTTAGTCATTAAACCCCATGAATTATAGTTTTCATACCAAAACCATAAAGGTACAATTGAAGAAATACCATCCATTAAATAATGCACTTTAACTTCACGGGAAAAATCTTTCTCTTTTCTATCAAGCTCTTTTTGAGTCATTTTATTTTTTAAATATAGCTTTAATGCCCCTATCTCTTTAGAAGCAATATGTTGGTATAAAATAACTTTTGTATAATGTTCATAATATAGTACTTTTAATTCTTTCCATTCACATAGTAAAAAATGTGTATTTTTAAATGGAGATGAAGGTAAATAATTACAACGGATTTTAGATGTATTCATTTACTTAGGATTGGAAAAAATGTCTACGAACAATAGAGAGATATAAAGATGTCAAAAACATACATTTTATCTATTGTATTTGGATTTATATTATTTGTAATGGTATATTATTACTGGAACAATAAGACCATTGAAAAGTTTGAAGGTGAAAATACTGATGTAATTGATACAGATGATATAAAAACCCAAATCCCTCTAGAAATAACTGAAGAAGAGGCAGCTCGTCTTATTGGCGGTTTGCAAACATTATTTGCAACAATAACATCCTCTACAGCTCCAAAAACAGTTAAATATAGTGAAGATGTTAGCAAAATACCAAATAATAACTATTTAGCATACTATTTATCTTCATTTAGTGATTATACTAATTACGGTTCAAATCAAGCTAATTATGTTCCTGATACACAAAAATGGTATAATCATATTTCAGATTCTCAACCATTCACACTTACTACAAATGATTCTTTACCAATTTCTATAAAACCTCCGAACGGTTTACAAACAAAAAATGTTCGTTTGGAAGGTCCTCCATCTCATAGTTTAATTAATAATAATTTCGAATTAACACAATTTACATTTAGTTTCTTTGTTAATATACCTAAAATAACATTTACAAATGGAAATATTATTGAACTATTCCGTGTCGGTGTAGAAGCCCCCAATTACTACCTTCAAATTACAATGGAACAAGACGCTACTATTATAGATAATGTAAAATTAGTTATTATTCTTGGTAAACAAACAGACCGTTATAGTGTATCTATTCCAAAAACAACAATGGAATCAAATGGTTCAAATGTATTAATTAGTATAGCTTATAATAAATCAGAAACTCCTGTCCCTAAAATATATTTCTATATTGGTTCAAATAGTATTTTCAGCGCACAAATAAATACAACTGATGGTCTTCCAGCATTAAAACTAGGAAATAGTAGCATCTATATTAATTATTCACGTACATTGGATGTAAAACTATATGCATTTATGTACTTTAAAAACGCTATTAATGCAGATATACAAAAAGATATAATTAGCTATTTTGCTCGTCAATTATCTGGTATTGATGTAATTATTCAAAATATTAATAAACTTGCTGTAAATCAGATAGCTGAAATTAATAGCATATTATCGACACAATCAACTTCATTACAGAATATTACTAAAGAATTAGAACAATGTCGTTTTATTGAAAAAGGTTACCGTGAAGAAAAAGAGAAGAAAGCAGTTGATAAATGGCAAATTAAAATGGAAGGATACACTGCAGTTTCTAATGAAGATATTCAAAAATGTATTATTTTACGTATACCAAATCCTTACCAAGAATCTGAAAAAACTATATCTACTCCTCCCATATCCAAAAACAATATATCAAGCGGTTCCAATGTTATAGTTACTTCTTCTAATATACCATTTCAAATAAATACTCCAAATAATACATCAGCCCCAGACACTGTATTAAGTAATTTTAAAGATAGCATTGTAAATTATTTTAAATAATTATTATTTAAGAAAAAATCACATTATTTTTATAGATGAATAAAATTTCAGCAGCTATCTGTTATCTTACTCAAAATACAGAAGTTCGCCGTACTTATCTTAAAACCTCCCTATATTTTACATTCAAACATTTTAATGCAAAATATAAATATCCTGTTATTATCTTTCATGAAGGAGATTATGATAATGAAGCTCAACAAGAAATTTTAATGGGTATTCGTTCTTGCTGTAGAGATTTAGTCTCTTTTCAAGCATTAGACCCAAATGATTTTAAAGTCCCAGACCATATTGATAAAGTAAAATTACAAAGATGTTTAGATATTAAGCCTCATCCAACACCTTATTGGAGAAATGAAAAATATCGTCTAATGTGTCGTTGGTGGTTAATGGAATTTCCTAAATATGTAAAAAATTATGACTATGTAATGCGATTAGACGATGATTCATTAATTGAAGAGCCTTTAAAATATGACCTATTTGAATGGGCTGCTAAAAAAGATTTAAATTACGCTTCTAATTTCGTTCATATGGATTGTGGTGTATGCTGTTATGGTATGAAGAAATTTTTTGAAAATATATATCCTAATAAAAAAGATTTAATTCAAAATATGTTTGTCGAACAAAAAATCCCTTTACGAGCCGTTCAATTTCATCCATTCCGTACTATTTTATCATTAACACAAAGCCCTTTACCTGTACTTGAAGAGCATGAAAAATTATGGATGCCAATTATGTATTATAATAATTTTTTCATTACAAAACCTTCTTTCTGGTATCAAGAAGAAGTACAAAAAACATTAAAACTAATTGACGAAAATGGTTCTATATTTTACTTCCGTTGGGGAGATGCACCTCTTCAATCTATATTGGTTATGTTACATTCAGCAGCTGAAAAAATTAGTAAAGCTGATTTTGAGTATTCAAAACGTTTACAACGTGAATCGTTTAAAGGAGATGACGGTCACTACCATCCCTATATGCCAGATACTTATGAAAAATCATCTTGTATAACAGAACAAAAAGAATTTGAAAATCGTACTAACTTAAGTTAAATTTAGCTTTATAGTCTCCAATATTTCTTAATATCCATTCTTGATTTGGAGGAATACCCATTATTGTTTCTTTTTTTGCATAAAAATCAGGACCTGATTTAAATCCTGAACGGTATGTTGTAGAAGTTTTTAATGGTAAATTATCTTCCAATTTAATTTGATAATATAAAGGTTCATTTTCTGTTTTTAAAGTAACGAAAATACTTGGAACTATTCTTTGTTGTGATTCAATTGTATAATAACTATTTGGATAAGTAAATATACATTCTATTTTACCATCGTTTTTTACAATAAAATAGTTTGGGGTATTATCAAATGCAATAGTAGGACATGTAAAAGGTAAGCCAGAACCAGAATAATTCATCATTTTATCAATCGGATTAGGTGCCATAATTATCATTTCTTTATATTTTCCTGTATTATGCACTTTACCTTCCAAATGAAGCATCCCATCATCTTTTAAATGCACCATTAAATGTATTTGATTATTATCTAATATATATGTCATAATATCTTATTTGATATAAATATTTTTATTCAGAAATATCCTATCCAATTAAGCCTCTTTTTATAAATTATAACGTTTTTATTAAACCTAAATATGTAATCTATTTATAAAAAAATACGCAAGACATCTATCCAATTATTATGATTAAAAACCCATTTTCTTAATTTTTGTTGATAAACTATATCTTTGCTATAATTTTTACTAAGTGTAAAAACTTCTTCTGTAAGTTCTTTATTGATTATATTGTGTAAATCTCCATAATATAAATGCCAGTATTCATAATTATATCCTTCATCTCCTTCATCCTCGTCATGATAACAATAATGAAAAAATTGTATAAACATATATAAATCATTAAAACATGAATATTTATAAGATTCGTTATCTATATACTCTTTCATAATATGTTCGCATATAGCATTTTTTGTTGTAAAAATAATATGCATAAATAGTTTATTTTCATAAACACTCCAATTCCATGCGGCAAATACTGGATGAAATTTATTTCTAAATTTAAATACATTATTTAATATATTATCTATCTCATTTTGATAAATATTTTCATCTTCAATATCTATTTGTATTTCTAAACGATGATAATGACTTGATTTTAATTCAAAAAATAATTTTTCTAATCTAAGTAACTCATCCTCCATTCGGTTCATTCGTTCTTGAAGCATGATTAAAAAATTTTGTTCTACTGTTCCAGATAGTATATCCATTATTTATATATGGATATTACTTATAATGAATAGCTACGGCCGTCACCTAATCCTTCACTATTAGTTTCTGTACGATTGCAAGTAACACCATCACAACGAACAACATAACGTTCAGGAAGCATGGTTCCTGGATCGCTAAATGAACGCATGCATGGGGCACAAGGAATTAAACGGTCTAATGCTTTTTGTCTTTCTTGTTCCATGAATTTATCAGCATTTGTTTGTAAATACATGCGGGATTCATAAGAACTTTGGACCATATTTTGGCCTGCTAGTGTTTGTAATAATTCAGCATTTACAATGCAACGGGGGCGATAGTCGGTAAAAGCACGACCATCTGACATACGTGTAGGGCAGCTAACTTTGGGGTCTGTTTGTAAATCACAACCTTGGCAAGACATTTCTCTTTACTATTTAGAAAATATATTTTAATCTGCCATTAAACGTTCTATTAATTGGTTTTTTGTACCTTCTGTGGAAAGATTTTTAATAATACATAATTCTTTAAGTCTATCTAAGTTCATTTGACGTAATTTACTTTTTGAAAAATCTTGAGGCTCTTTAGAGCTTATTTCTTCAATCATTACAGCATCTTGTACGTGCGAATCTTCACTATCGGCTTGTTCGTTATAATTATTTCCAAAAAAGACAAAGCCACTATTATTTGTATTTTCCGTTAAGGTCTCTCCTCCAAAGACACTTTTCATAAACTCATCGTCTTTTAATTCTGAACTTAATTCTGTTGAATTTTGTGTTTTTAAATTATATATATCTTCATTAAACATTTTATGAGTCTGTTTATCCATTAATAATAAATCTACTTTTTCTTCAATTCTTCCAAGTGCTTTCCATAATAAATATAATCCTGCTACCAAGACAATGCCAATCAAAGTTAGTTGTATTGTAATAATGAAAGATGTATCTTTATGGAGCATTTACTTTCAAAGAATATAATTTGTTTTTCATTTTAATCGCAGTCTTTATCATCTCTTCAGGAAAATCATTTATTTTTAATAATTCAATCCCTATAGATTGTCTTGAATAACCTCTTTTTATTTTATATGAAAACTGATAATTATTATTCTCTTTATACGCTTCCATGCATATATTTTTAAATTTATTTGGTAATAACGATTCTAACTCTTGTAATGAAAAATAATGTGTTGTTAATAATACCTTTATGTTGTTATTATTACTTAAATAAAATAATAGGGCTTTTAACATAGATGAACCATCTAGAGGAGGGGTTGAATGTAATGGTTCATCCATAAAATAGACTACATTTTTGTGGTCTTTTACACAATTTAAAACCTCTTTAGCCTTATCCATTTCTGCTTCAAATAAAGAACGATTACCAATACTATCTTTTATACGGTCATGATGTAATATAGCATCATATAAGCATATATTTCCATATTTTCCTCTCATAATTCCAAAAGATTGACCCATTAATAAATTCCATAATAGAGATTTCATATATGTTGTCTTTCCACCCGCATTAGGGCCAGTTATTATTAGATTATTGGATAAACATATTGGATTTTCAATTGGATCTATTAATTCTGGATGTTTCATAGAACCGACAAAAGTTATTGGATATTTGTAGCTACAAATAAACCAATCTTTTTCAATTAAAGATGATAAACTTCTTAATCCTTCATAAATACCAATAACTTGATATATCTCTTTTATTTGTAAACGACTATCTTTCTTTTTCCAATATATATAAAAATCTTTTAAACTTAATGATACAGGTTTTAATATAGTTGTACGTTGAATATTTGGTAAAAATGGTTTCCAAAAATCTAAAGGAATGTTACTTACTGTTCCTTGAAAGTCACATATAACCTTATATATTCTTGTTAAACGACTTATTAAGATGTTTCTATATTTTCTTAATTGATAACTCCAATCAATTACCTGTATAAAGCTATACAAATAGATTCCTATATATATAAAAAATACAACACTATTTCTTATCTTTGTTGTTATATCTATACTAGAATGATATATCCATTGAATAATCTGATATACTATTTTTAAATAAGACTTAATTGGGATTTTCCATTTTAATTTTTTATAAAGATATATATATGGTCCTAATAATACACTTATTGGATATATAGATTGTGCTAATGGACTCCAATAACCACGATAGATTTGAAATAAATTTATAAAAAGAGGGTCCCAATATAACCATTTTGATAACCATGCTTTTGGAAATAAACCATCCATAATATAATTTTTTATATCTGGTTTTAAACTCAATAACCAATCATAAGATTCTTCTGTATTTTTTGTTAATAAGCATTGTTGTTTATTATTTTTAAAATATATTAAACTATTTTGTCTTTGTTCTAATATATCTTTATTATAAATCGGGTTTATTAATGTTTTTTCTAAAAAATTATAAATGTGATGAGAATGATTTATATTATTTAGAAACTCTTTATATTGTATATCTTCCCATATACTTTTAGAAATGTAGCTACATTTAAAAAATGGATTTTCATTATTTTTATAAAAGTTAATAGATTCAGAACCACTATTAAAAAAAGATTCAGTTCTCTCCATCTCTTTTAGCCATTTTTTAGATCTAAAGTACTCCATTGACAGAAACAATTAAAAAAATGAATTAAGATTAATCGCACATATAATATCATGGAATACTCTATTTTGAGAAAACAAGGACGTATTTATCGCATTCTAAAAGCACCATTTGAAACATCAGAACAAGTTGCAGATAGATTATGGTATATATCATGCCATCCAGAAGCCTCTATTGAAGATTCATTAAAATGGGTTTATCAAAAATATCTTAAAATCAATTATTAGAAAGCATATGGAACCAAATATATGGGGGCCTAATACATGGAAGTATTTACATTTTTTAAGTTTTAATGACAGTGCTTCTTATAATACATTATCCAAATTTTTTTATAATTTACAATATTTATTACCATGTCCTACTTGTCGGAATAATTATCAAAAACACTATAATGAATTCCCTTTTCCTAAAAATAAAAAAAATATACCATTATGGTTAATACAATTTCATAATAAAGTAAATAAAAGCTTAGATAAAGCAATTGTAAATGAAAATGAAATGTTAAGATATTGGAAAAATAAAGCAAAACAATTTGAATATAGTAAAGATATTGGTTTATGGATTTTTATTCAATGTATTTTACATACACACCCCGGAAAAAGAAAAATTAAATTAGAAATTGTAGAAGCACATCAATTTATATGGAATCACCTAGATGAGATATTATCTGCTAATTTAAAAGACACTAAAGAAATTCTAAAATATTTTAATATTCATCCTGTTAATGATGTAGTTACTAAGTATAAATATCATGATTCAATACATGATTTTTTTCATAAATTTAATTTAATATCAGATATCAAAAAAGAACAACGTATATGTATGGATTATTGTAAGGTTAATCGATAAATTATATCATATCCATCACAAATTTTTGTATAATCTTTATGCAATAGATATAACATTAATCCTACTAATAAAACTGATATCATAATCATAAAGAAATAAACATCTCCAATAAGTTTGGTATTCTTAATGACTCGAACCTCCAAAGATTCAATATCCTTTTCGTATATAGGCATTTTTATATAATATATTCAAAAATAAAACAATAATCATTTTTTAATCACTCATTAGTGTATTGAGTTGTTGAGTAATATCTTCTAATTGTTTAGCATAAAGCTCTAATGCACCGCCACGTTTACCTAATCCAGTTTTAACTTCACCACTTACACCGAATTTTCCTCTAACGCGTTTTAATCCTACTTCACCAGTAGCGCTAACACCCATTGCAACTCTGGGTTGTTTTTTCTTACCACCATCTTTTTTGTCATCATCGTCTTTCTTGCCACCATCTTTTTTGTCATCTTTTTTCTTGCCACCATCTTTTTTGTCATCATCTTTTTTGTCATCTTTCTTACCACCTTTCTTGTCATCTTTCTTGTCATCTTTCTTGTCATCTTTCTTGCCACCTTTCTTGTCATCTTTCTTGTCATCTTTCTTGTCATCTTTTTTGTCATCTTTTTTCTTGCCGCCATCTTTTTTGTCATCATCTTTTTTCTTGCCGCCATCTTTTTTGTCATCATCTTTTTTACCGCCTTTTTTGTCACCCTTTTTCTTAGCACCACCGCCAATTGGTTTAGAACCACTATCTGTTACTACGGCACCTGCTTCTTGAGGAGGTACAACTTGTTCTACAGATGGAGGTAATTCAATTTTACCACCTTCTGGCATGGGAGGAACAACTAAAGGTACTTCCTCTCCAAAAACAGCGGGGACACTTTTGAACATTACTTCATTTGCAACACCACCGCGTTGACGATGAGCTGATTTAACACGTTTGTTGTCTTTAACAAGTTGTTGTAAACCAAGTAAAACAGCTGGGGCTAATACAGAACCTACCTCGACAATAGCACCACCTTTTTTGTCTTTTTTGCTTCTTTTGTCTTTTTTGCCGCCATATGTATTCATTGTATCCATTTCTATATATATGATATACAAAAATTTTTACCGTTTTCTAAAATAATATAAAATTATTGAAATTGCGGCAACCATTAAAAATACGTTTATACATATAAAAATTAAAAGATATGGAAATAGATACCATAATAGTGATTTAATTAATGGTTTTAACACTTCTATTTTAAATTCTTTTTTCTTTATTTCCTTTAAAACAATGTTTAAAATCATCGATAAAAAGGGAGAATCCATCCGCGTTACTATTTATAGGAGAAATCCCTTTATAAATTATAAACTCAAATATGTACGAAGTAAGTTCCCCCAAAAAACGTTCAGATAGCTTTCATATAAAGATTACAAATGATAAAAAACCAATTTCATTATCCTTTTTTAAATTAGGCTTGATTCAAGTGTGTCCTTTATCAAAAAATCAAGGTTATGCTTTAATCTTTAAAATACCCTCGTCAGAATACAATTATAAGGTTATTCAAGACTTAGAAACAAGTATCGTTCAACAAATAATAGAAAAAAATCATACGTGGTTTAAAAACGACCTCTCAGAAGAGACTATTCGAAATTTATTTAAGAGTTCTATCTATAACCAAGAGCTTTTGGTTTATTATTCATCAATTAGACCACCGAATTCATCTATTACTAACATTGAAAGATGGAATTATGATAAAAAGTATTCAATGCCAATTCAAATGCGCTGTAAAATACAATGTGATGGTATGTTTATTTATTCTAAAAAATTTGAATTACGTTGGATTTTAACAGCATTTAATGAATATGACGAAGAAAATAATTTAGAAGAAATATCAATTGATCCAGAAGAACGATTAGAAATCGAAGATTACTGGAAGGAACAATATGATGGTGCCATTGAAAAACTTAAAAAATTTCAAGACAAACAAGAAGATATTCTATTAAAATGTAAGAATAACCAAAGAGATATGGAAACTCTATTTGAAAAAATAAAGGAAACGGAGTGTTTAGCTGATTGGAATTTAAAAATCGATTCTTTGAAAAAATTAATTTTATCATGGAATGAAAATGTTTTTTTCTAAAATATTTTATCTATTAGTAATAGTATAAGGGAATATGAAGACAAACAAATTTATGGTGCCTTTTGCAATTTTAGTCGTCGCTATACTTTTAGGATTTTTATTTGTTTCTTACAATCAATCCGCAAAACGTGTTAACGCAGAACGTTTTTCTGAATACGATATTTCGAATGGTGTACCAACCGTTCCCAAAGTTCAAAGCGTTGCCGATATGTCCAAGGTAAACTTAGAAGCCGCTAATGGTCCATTCGGTGGACTAGGTGGTTCTGATCCTCAAGGAAATGAAGTATTCAACCCAGTTACCATGGGCTCTGCAACAGGTGCTATTGCCCCCGCTCCTTCTTGTTTCCCCCGCGATCGTTTAACAGCTGAAGAACTTTTACCCAAAGATGCCGCCAACAGCCGCTGGGCTCAAATGAACCCAATGGGACAAGGTGATGTTCGCGATCAAAACTTTTTAACAGCTGGTTATCACGTAGGTGTTAATACCCAAGGACAATCTCTACGTAATGCCAATTATCAACTACGTAGTGAACCCGCAAATCCTCAAATGCCTGTGTCTCCTTGGAATATTGCAACCATTGAACCTGATAATAACCGTAAACCCTTAGAAATTGGAGGTGATTACTAAATGTTTTGCGTATAAATAAGCTGGTTGTAAAGACATTATTTTTTTATTAGCTACTCTATCATATAGTATATATTGCCTTCCCTTATAAATCAAACAGAACCTATCATCAACTCTTTCCCACCAGATTTGACCGTTCTTAGAGACTCCTATCTCTTTTTTTTCAGGTACACTTTTTCCAATAAAACGAAATATTTCACTTATTAAAAATTCAGTATCCATATTCGTTATTTCCTGGTGAAACTTATTTTTACGCTGACATTTAGATAAAGAACTTCTAAAATAACTCACAAATGATAAACGATAAGCCTCATCATTTATATATTGAATTTCATTGTTACAATGATATTGATGAACATCCATTGCTACAAAATCCCCATTTTCTATATTTATCGCTAGTTGATATTTTGGAAATAGTAACTCACCACCCGTAATATTTTTACTACATACTACTAAATTTCCAAACCCTTCTTTAAAATCACCTTTATCTATATGTAATGCTGTTCTAAAATTATAATTTACCGTTAGCGTACTAAAAGCAGTTGATTCAATATTAAACCCTGAATTTGATGCTGCATTATATTGTTTAAAATAGTTTAATGGATAATATTTATTAAATAACTCATTCATTCTTATTACAAATGGTAATCCTTTTGAATAGTTTTCAAAATATTGGTTAGTAAGATTTGTTAATCTACAAGGTCTTTTACCATTTGTGCTATCAAAATAACCAATTATACTGCTATTAACAGATGCACTACGTTCAAATTTATTATTTATATTATATCTGACGTGACTACCTGCAGCAGCTCCACGATTTGTAGAGGCATTGTTTTTTGCGATTGTTAAGAAATTATTAGTTGCTATATCTTTTAATTCTGGCGATATAGAATTTTTATGAATAGATACAATAATATTACTAGAATAAGAATCATATATATAAGTATCCTCAATAGATGATATATATTGCCAATTTGATGTAAATGAAAAAAAACTACCACAATTAGATAGCATTTCAATATCTGATGTTTTAGGTTCTGTATAGATTTTCATATCATCCTGATTTCATATATATATTATTAATCTTTGGGTTTAATCTTAATATTCGTAAACCATAGATTAATTGTTAGAGAATCACTTTTATAATACATTTTTTCTAGATGATACACAACTGGATAATAGTATTCCATTGTCTTACTGTCAAAACCCAATACAAAATAACATGCTTCCATTTCCCCTTTATCTTTAATTGGATGACAAGTATGATATGCATCTTTAATCATTTCAAAATCACTAGTACCTGAATCGGGGTGTATGTCAAAAATACGTTTTTCAGCTGCACGAACAGTTACATTGCGAGTAATACATCCTGCTTTTCCAATACGTTTTAGCAACATAGTGAAAATAATAAGTAAATAAAATAAACTATAAAAACTATAAATCAATTTTTAAACGCACTCATTTAAAGAAATTAAACACTTTTCATATAATGATATCCAAAGGGAGTGAACTGTTATTAAATTCTTTAACACAATATTATCAAAAACATCCTCAATACTTAAAACTTCTTGAAAAGATTATTGAAGGAGAATATGAAATTTCATTAAGAGTTATGGACTGGTTTATAACTCATTATGCAAAAAAAAATAATATTGTTTATTGGATTGATGATAAAAATAATAAATATTATGAAAATATTCAAGAAATTAATCCGCAATTAAAAAAATTTCATCTATATTTAGATTATCGTTCTCAACTTAAATCATACAGTAAATTATATTTCGACCCGTTTCGCCGTCATGAACGTATTACATTTATTATAAATCAAAAACCATTAAAAACAATTGAAACAACAATAGGACAATTAAATTTTTTTAGATGGATATTTCAAAATCATGTATTAGATTATTTATTAAAATACCAATCTTCAATAGAAAATGCAATGAATAAAGAACAAACTCACAAAAAAATAGAAACTGTTAAACCAATTAGAGGCCAAGGTAAAGTGATTAATAATTCTTTTATGCAATCTCAATGTTTTTTAAATTTTGACTAAATTTTTTATTTTTTCATGTAAATCAATAACATCTTTATCATTACATATAGTGATATCTCCATTTAAGTTATCTATATGATTTTCAAAAATATGTTCTATCGGATTATTTGGTCTTTCTACTTTAATTACAATACCTCCTCGTTTTTGAATCTCAATAATATCATGTTCGTAACGTATATCCGGAATAATAATAAATTTAGAATATTTACCAGAATCATATCCATTAAATAAAGTTTTTGTAAAAAAATCATAACCCATATAATTCATCATATAATCTGTTAAAGATTGAATCGTTTCCCGTGGTGTTTTATTCCAACGAGTATCAATATCTTCTTTAGATGAAGATTCAATCTGTACCATTGTGAAATCATATAAACAGCATACAGCTTTTTTTAATGGATAAGACAATCGTACTATTTGATAATTAGGATGTAACGCACATATATGTTCTGCAATAGTATCTTTACCACTTCGCGAACGTCCAAGTAATCCGATAACATTTTTCATATAGGACATATTTCACTTTAATACATTAAGTATATATTTTTTAAATCATCTAAATATAGAAACCAGATGCTCCTTTTTTCTCGAAAAACGTCTCCTTTTTTAAAATATGACACAAAAAAATCATATTCTACAGTTCTATGTAGGATGAGGGGGAAAGGAAAAAATAAGAAATATGAAGATGTTGATTTTATTGTAGGAGGATTCTCACCATCTGGCTCTTCTACTGGTTCTTATTACTTAGATGATTATTCAGAATCATTTGAAAATCGTTCTTTACAAAAACCCGTACATCTTAAAGCCCGTAATGAAACACAACAAAATTATATTAATACACTCGAAAATAATTCTAAAAGTATCGTTATTGCAGTTGGACCTGCTGGTACAGGTAAAACGATGATGCCATGTCATCTTGGTATCCGTAAATTACAAAATAATGAGATTAATAAAATAATTATTACACGTCCTGCTGTTTCAGTTGAAGAGCAACATGGATTTTTACCAGGTAGTTTAGAAGAGAAAATGGAACCTTGGCTTCGTCCCGTATTAGATGTCTTTTATCAATATTATACACCTCAAAAAATTCAAAAATTTATTCAACAACAAATTATTGAAGTATCACCTCTTGCATATATGCGTGGTAGAACATTTGAAAATTCATGGATTATTGCTGATGAATCTCAAAATATGACACCTAATCAAATGCTTATGTTATTAACACGTATCGGTCAAAATAGTAAAATGATTATAACTGGAGATACCAAACAACATGACCGTGGTTTCGAACAAAATGGTCTCAAAGATTTATTAATTCGTTTAGAAAATAAAAATATACCTGATATTGAAGTTATTACATTTTCTATGAAAGATGTTGAACGACACAAAGTTATACAAGAAATTTTAAAATTATATAACTAATTATAGTAATATTTTTCTTTACATATAAAAAGTAAGTTTATTAAATGTCATTAAAAAGAACATTTTCTTCAAAAACAGTATCTTTATCTCCATCTGCATCTTCTTCAAAAAACACGAAATTGGTATTTACATTTGGTCGGTTCCAACCACCACATATAGGACATGCCTTATTAATAAAGCAAGTTTTAGCAGAAGCAAAACGTATTAACTCACATCATTATATTGTTGTTTCTTCATCATGTAATAAGACTTGGTTTAGTTCAAAAACTTATAAAAAACAAAAATCAGAACAGATATTTGAGTCTTGTAAAATAAATGAAAATCCTTTAAAAATTGATAGCCGAATTAAGTATTTGCAACTGATGTTTCCATCAGCTAATTTTATAGCTGCCGATGATGTAGGGAAAACAATATTTTCAGGAATACAAACGTTTAAAGATATTGGATACACAGATATAACTGCTATGTTCGGAGGTGACCGTGTAAAAGAAATGAATGATATGTTTACAAAATATGATTTAAATGTTAAAGTAATTTCGGCGGGACAACGTGATGATAATGCAGATGATATTACAGGTGCATCTGCTACTAAAATGCGAGAAGCTGCAGTAAGAGGAGAATTAGATGATATCAAATATTTTGTAGATCATGCACAAATTGGCGACATGAAACTAAGTGATACATTAGAGATGATGCAAGAAGTTCGTGATAGTTTATGGGCTAATAAAGGTGGTAAAATAAAAGATAAATCAGTAAAGATTACAATAAAACATAAGACTCGTCCTGTTAAATATAAATTAAGAGCCGATGAAAAACCACCACGTTAAATTAGTTAAAAATATGAGATACATTTTTAAACAACTTCATCCATAACTTCTTCTTCCATGGAGCTAACTACTTCAGGTTCAATTATTTTTTCTATTTTTTCAATTCTAAAAGGTACTAAAGATGATAAAGTCTCTAATAAAGATTCATTCCATATAATTTTAATAGGTAATACTTTCTCAATCACTTCTTTTGTATATTCTTGCTCTCTTTGTAAAATACCCTCCAAATCTTTATGAATTCTTTTAACTCTTTCTTTACGAGCCTGTTCTAAAACAATGCGTTTTGAATCTAACATTTGAACTGATTCAGCAACCTTTTTATGACATTGTTTTTTCGATGTTGAAGATTTTGAAGATGTATTTAAAATACGTAAACCGATAGGCATTTTGTTTTCTGATATATAAAGATATTAAAAATTATAGCTTTTATTATTTCTAAGAATGCAATATTATATTGATTTTAATAAACCCCTTGGAAAAGGTGCCAGTGGAATTGTATATAAAGGATTTTTAAATAATAATTTATCTTTACCAGTTGCTATAAAAAGATTACCAAAAACGCATCGTTCTGATAATGAAATAAATATATTAAAGTCTTTACAAAACAACGCATCAATTATAGGAACTATACCACAATTATATTATGTAAATAAAACAAATCAACATTATGATATTATAATGGAGTATATTTCAGGTGGTTCACTATTAAATATAATAGATAAAGGACCTTATCCAAAAATGATTATTACACAAATAATAAAAGATATAATAACTACGTTAGAATTGTGTCATTCAAATAACATATTATATGGAGATATGAAGCCTTCTAATTTATTATTAACCACTCCAATAAACGAATATCAGTATAGTAAAACCTTAGTAAAAACGATTGATTTTGGTTTATCACAAAAACACCCAGCCTCACATTTTAGTTCACGTTTTGGTACCATAACTTTTATGGCACCTGAAGTATTTAAATATAATTTTAGCTATCCTGCTGATATTTGGGCTGCTGGTATATGTATTTACTTATTAATAACAGGATTGTCACCATATCATATTCCAAAACATTATTTTGGGATTGATGATATGGAGTTAATAATTCAAAATCAAATAATTAACTTTAATCACCCTAATTGGAATTTATATAATAGTAATTTGAGATTCTTAGTAAAACAAATGTTAAATATTATTCCTGAAAATAGACCTACAGCACAAGATATATTACGCAATCTACTTTAATTATATTTAAATAATTCTTTATATTAAATACATTAAGTATTAAATATGCTTCTTCAAAAAAAACATATACCAATAAAAAATAAAAATAAACAGATTCCCACTATAAAAGTATGGAAATTCGCAATTGAATTTCAATTGCGATATAATTTACAAAAAGATAGAAAACAAGTAGGAAAATGGATGAGAGATGAATTGATTTCTCTTGGACCCGCTTTTGTTAAAATCGGTCAATTTTTATCAACTCGTATTGATGTTTTCGGAAAAGATATTACTAATTATTTGGGTGAACTTCAAGACCAAATTAAGCCATATTCTTTTGAAGAAATGGAACATGTACTAATTGAAGAATATGGTAATTATCATGATATTTTTAAAGAAATAGACCCCATCCCTTTTGCATCAGCTTCTATAGGACAAGTACATAAAGCCATTTTAAAAAAATCAAACCAAGAGATTGCTTTAAAAATACAAAAACCAAATATTGATGAAGAGATTAAAGAAGATTTAAAAGCATTAGTAAGTGTTAATAAATTTTTTACAAAATTTGGTTTTCAACAAGCAAAGGATTTTGATGCTATTTTAAATCAATATGAGCTTTTTTTAGCAAATGAAATTAATTACTTGAAAGAGGCTAAATATATGATGTATTTTAGAAAAAAATTAAAAGATAAAGAAGTATATATTCCGAAACCATTAGCACAATCAACACGTCGTGTATTAGTAATGGAATATGTAGAATCTATTAAAATTAATGATTTAAACTCATTAGATAATTTATTAATTGATAAAGGTAAACTTGCTAGTAATTTAGTACAACTATTCTTATATCAGA
>Ga0049080_10000084_pt1 | contig 28127 bp, 37 predicted proteins | sample GreLakmeER15MSRF_FD_66716 | JGI IMG/M metagenome (GOLD analysis project Ga0049080, IMG submission 66716) | Freshwater lentic microbial communities from great Laurentian Lakes, MI, USA - Great Lakes metaG ER15MSRF | ecosystem: Environmental > Aquatic > Freshwater > Lake | place: Great Lakes... | reverse complement strand
TGCATATGAACCTGTGCCGATATATCCAGTAACATCTCCAGCTTCAATACCATCATCAACGAGAGCTGCGTATTCATTACCAGCTTCTTTGATTAGATCGGAAAAAATATTATTCATTCAAAACTCCTTCAAATATATTGTATTTTATATCAACTAAAGAAAGATGTCAAGTCTGAAGCCTCTTCTGTCTTCCATCCAACGCAATCGAGAATGATCTTGATCGGTTCAATGAATGCCTTTTCAAACTGCATATCATAGTCTACGAATCTATGTAGATCGAATTCTTGAGGAAGACGACCTGGATATGAGATGACAGTTTCGTTCACTATGTTTGGTAGCTTCAAATATGTAAAACGTAGCTTTTCACCTTCTTGTATCTTTGGATACTTCTTTGATAGCTGCTTCTTCTCCAAAAGATTGTTATAGATCAACGCACCCTTGACATGAATTGGCGTACCCTTTTTATAGATGGATGCGGGATCAGAATATTCTTTTAGTCCATTGACGCCACGAGGAAAAGAGATTTCTTCTGGCGGCAACTTTGAAAACTCCTTGCGAAAATTCTCAATGAAGTTCTGGACATCGCTTTCCGTGCCTTGAAGAATAAGTTCAATCACATCCTTCATTTTCTCGCGAATAGCAGAAGGAGTCGATGACTTGATCATTTCCAGACCCATCACCTTCAACTTTGGCTTTGCATATTGAACGCCTTCATTGTTATAGACGTTCATGATGTAGCGTTTCTTCGCAGTCCAAATTCCACGATCAGCCAATGCTTCTCGCTTCATCTGCATCTTTTGAGCATATGCGTTTACATAGTCAGCAAGATTGTTATAGCTTTGATCAATAAAAGGTTGAATCTTATTTTCACAGATTTTATCCATGAAGGCGATGATTCGTGAAGCTGCTGCTGCTTCAAAACTGTCCTCAAAAGCCCGACGTACAATTTCGTCAAGCGTAAGGTAAATACTGTCTGTATCCGATGCAACGACATAATCAACATTCTCCGTCTTCAACAACTTATTCATGTATTCATTGATACGCAATTCAATCCAACGAATAGATAACTGTCCAGCAAGCGTGATTGCTTCGGCAATACGAATATCAAAGAATCGGAAATACTGATTGCCCATCGCACCGTAAGCTGAGTTTAGCGAGACTTTCTTGGCCAACTGTAGATTGTTATATCTGGCAATTCGCTTTTCAATCTCATATTTTTCATTCTCATTCTTGCAGGTTTCAAGTTCTTTCTTGGCTTCGATGGCCTTCTTCTTGTACACAGAACGATCATCATACATCTTCTGCATCATCTCTGGAAGAAAGCCATATTTGTCTACGCGAAATAGTTGCTTATTCGGCGTTAGAGTAACTTTCTCTTCCTTGAGATCGGATGTGTTCACCATTTGATTAAGCAATTGATCCACTGTTATCTTTTGCGATAGAATGGAAATCATCTTGTGTGTGTAAGTGTGTGGTTCGACAAGCGTCTCTGGTGAGAGATTATACTGCATGATTAGATGCGGATATAGACTGTTCAAGTCGAAACTTGCCATCCAATTATGCATACCGACAATTGGATCCTTTACGAATGCGCCCTCATAAGCCGCATTCTTTACATTATCGTTCTTTGGCGGAATGACGATGTTCTTTGTGCGAAGATGATTGTAGATGAGTGCATCCCACATGCGAACCTGTGAGAACACATCGTCATAATTGGTCTTGGAATCATATGCGAGAGTGAGTGCCAGTTCAATTAGCTTTAACTTGTCGTCAATCTTTTCAACAAGTTTAACGTCATGAATGTTATACTCTATGAACTTCTGATAGTTCTCGCGATATAGATGATGAAGATTATCATATTCTTCATACGAGATCTTCTTCTCACCAACTTCAATGTTGGCAATGTGATTTAGCTTGTATGATTCCTGAGAAGCGCCACCAGGAGCAAACTTGCGATAGAGTTCGATATAGTCCAGAGTAGATACTCCAAGAATATCATAGAATCCCTTCTCGCGACCCATGACTGTATTTGTTCTCTGGCTTACGCGACCCCAAGGAGATAGCGTAGCCATCGCCTTTTCACCAAGCAATCTATTAATGCGATTGACAAGATATGGAATATCAAAGAACTTGACACTCCATCCAGTAACAATATCAGGATAACTCAAAGTCCAGAGTTCAAGGAATCTCTTTAGAAGTTCAGTCTCATTTTTGCATTGAAGATATTCGACGCCATCTGGGCAATCAAAATCATTGCAACCTAGAGTAACGTAGGTCCCATTAATCTTGATCGTGATGGCAGTGACTTCTTCGCTTGCAACGTTAGGATCTGGAAAACCGTTCTCGGAAGCAACCTCAATATCAAGAAACGCAATATTGATCTTTTCAATATCCCAATCAATATCATTTGGATGAGCATCCGATATGAATGCATATTGATAGTTGGTGTTACCATATATCGTGAATCCGCTGACATCCTTGTACTTGTCAACGAATTCACGACAGTCTCTCAAACCACCAGGACGAACAGTATCCACATAGTCTCCATGCAGAGTTCTGTATTCTGTTGGTTTCTTCGATGGCACATATAGAGTTGGTCTGTATTCGATTTTACCTCGAACACGTTTACCATCTCTTACACCACGATAGAGAATATTGTTTCCGAGAACGGAAACGTTTGTATAAAAATCATTCATCATTATTGAATGATATCATAGAATGATGGATCAAACAAGAAGAGTCTTAGGTGGAGTAATGATTCCACCAAAAATTGAATTATAGTTGTTGATCATCTCCTTGATCGGCTTTGCCTCATATACGATGCTCTGCTTTGAGATCATGATTGGCTCATTTTCTGCATATGGCAACCATGGCGCCAAACCAATCGATGGTTGCTGTGGATTGGTGCGACTTGGAACAAGTGCAATCAATACAGCGTTTTTTACGGAATAAGAGAGACCCTTATCTTCAATGTCTCCGATAAGTTCTTCTCCAGTTAGAAGCTTGATGATTTTGATATTAGCCATTATTCGAACTCCACAATATAATCATAAACACCACGCGGAACCCAGCGATATGGGATCAGCATTTCACGACCACGAAAGTCTTCAAAGTCAATGGTCGGGTCCACTTCATATGACCACATGACCCACTTACCATCATACTTGCGTTGCGTAAATTCAACTTTATTCATCATATTCTCCTTATTGTCTATAAACTTTCCAATTTGAAACAGGCATGATACCATATGCTCTACCTATTCTTTTCTTGTAAGTTAGGACAAAGTCTCCTGCTATTGATATACGTCTAGGTTTTAGATCATCCAGCGTTTTGACTGGCATATCGGGAGACCCAGAACCAGAACCCGATGTGTAATGATATAGTTTACCTGGAAACATGAACATTTGTCCTTCAGCGGGATTGAAGAACCATGTAGGACTATTCCACATGTTCCATTTTACAATGTTTGCATTCGTCATGCCATGAAATAATTCATTTGGCTTTTCATGAATAGCAAAGTTTACTGGCTTATCCATTCCTTCTGGAATCTGAACATAATATACGAAAGATAGATGAGAATCCTGATGATTGTGATATGGAGTATGAAACTCTGTTATGATGTTCAACCAAGTCTTCACAAGATTCAAATCAAACTCATCGTTCACTTCCATTGTCTTCAAGTACTGAAATGCATTTGAAGCTGCAAAATTAAATAGATCACTTAGCTCATCGTCCAGATGTATGTTGACGTTACCCGTTGTTTCCATCGAGTAGCCATGATCATCCATATGATGAAGAACGCGATTGAAGAAGCGATTCTTGAAATCTTCTTTCTTATCGTAGTGAAATTCTGCGACAAGAGTCGGAAACAAAGGATGTGTAATCATGTTACCGAATCATGATTTTTGTTTTTTGGATATCCGCTTTTTAGTAATTTTAGTTTCATCATCTTTTCCTAACGACGGATCATGATAAGCGGTAATCCACATACCACTATTCTTATCAAATTTTGGATTATCTATTATAGTACAATTGTACTTGGATGTCAACAACTTCGCCATGCTTTTGGCGCCGTTTTCGGAAAAGCTTGATGTGATGATTTTTTCGGATTTCATTTGTAGTTTTCAATAGCATCTTTCAATGCTTCATCTATATTACGAATAGGAAAAATGTTCTTTAGCTTGTTGTTATCAAGTACGCAATTAGATCTTGGTGCTTTAACTGCAGAAAAAAATTCAGCTTCAGTAAACCAATCCTTCTTCATGCCCATCATTTCTACTATTTCGCGCGTTGTCTTGCTACCACCATTTGTAAGATTATAGATTCCCGTCTTTGGTCTTTTCGCGATGAAATCAAATACAACATTAGCTACATCATCAACATGACTCAAGCTATTGCGAAAATCAATTAGCTTTGCATATGTTTGCAGCTTTGTGAGAAAATTCTTTGGATGTTTTTCTGACCCAAATGGCATACGAATACGCAATAGATAAGACTTGTTCATATATGATGCAAGCAATTTCTGCTCTAGTGCCTTTGACCCACTATAGAAACTGCCATTGTCAAAGTTAAAATTTGGCTCATCTTCTTCTGTAAAATCTTTTTCATATCCCGTATATACACATCCACTTGAAATATGAATGATTGGTGTATTCTTGTTTTCCATCTCAAGTTTCAATGGCCACAATACGTTTCCTGCAATCGTATCTTCTTTATGAATTTCACATGCATCTACATTAGGTGAACCAGTATAGCCAGCTGCATTTACAATGATTGTTGTATCTTTTGGAATACTTTCATTGTGACTCAACCAATAAGCCGGAATGTAGCTCTGATATTGTAGCTTGTTCCAAATTGCTTGACCAATATATCCATGCCCAATCAATGTAATCATGATTTTAACAATTCCGGATGATGTTGTGGTATCTCTTTGTTAATGATTTCATCAAGACGCTTTTTCTCCATTTCATACGTTCTCTTTCTCAATTCCGAAGAACCATATATGTGCTGTCTCTTATGATAATGCAATTCGATGCCGTTGTCAATACACCACTGCTTTCCTGTAAAATCTCTATTCAAATATTCATCGCTCAGAAATCTAATGTGAATGGTCTGTGTCATTAGCAATTGCAATAGATCAAATTCTGTTTCATATACAAGAATTTCATCTACATACTTGCAGGCTTGCAATTGAACATATCTTTCATAAATGCTTTGAATAGGCTTATTCTTGATTCCGGGTCTATCAATTGTAGGATCGACTTGAAGTGCAACCTTTAGATAGTCACACAATTCCTTTTCCATCTTGAGCATCGTCACATGACCGGCATGTAACAGATCAAAACTACTACAATTAAATCCTATCTTCATTTTTTTTCATCCATTTTATAGTTTCATCCAGTCCCTCAGAGAGACTATAACGAGGAGACCACTTCAACTCACTTTTAACAATGTCTATCGACATGGAATACCTAGCATCGTGTCCTGGTCGATCATTGACATATTCAATCAATGATTCATCAGCTCCCATCTTCATTAGAATATGACGAACAAGATCAATGTTTCTTATTTCGTTTTCACCACCAATGCAATATCTCTGTTGCATCTGACCATTTTGCATTATGAGATATATTGCTTCGACAGCATCTTTCACATAGATCCAATCACGCACTTGACTTCCAGTTCCATACACAGGAATCTTTTGATTCTTCATGATCCTAGAAATAGTCAGAGGAATGAACTTCTCGGCATTTTGCCATGGACCATAATTATTTGAAGAATTGATTATGATATATGGTAGTTTATAGGTATTACCATACGCTTCTACAAAATGTTCAGCCGCTGCTTTGCTGGCTGAATATGGATTGCGCGGACAAATGTTAGAATATTCATTGAATTTTCCGGGATATGGAACTTCGCCGAACACCTCATCAGTTGATATTTGCACAAATTTTTCTACTTTATACTTTAGTGCAAGATCAAGTAGATTGATAGTACCTATGATGTTTGATTGTACAAATGGTAAGCAATCCTTAATAGATCTATCAACATGACTTTCTGCAGCAAAATGAACTATGCAAGAAAATTGATTTTCCTTGAATACTTCTTCAAGATCTTGTTTGTCTGATATATCGACACAATAAGTTGGTATTTTCATTACGTTGACAAGTTCATCCGAGTTGCTTGCATAAGTGAACTTGTCAACAACAACGATTTGTGCGTTTGATACATCTGTCATGTATTTGACAAAGTTGATGCCTATGAACCCAGCACCACCCGTGACAAGAATCTTTTTCATTTGTATGCCAGCATTTTTAGAACGCTGCCGCGAGCAGGTTCTGGGTTTCTCATGTCAGGAACGCGCATCATTTCCTTGAATCCAGCTCGCATCAAATACTTTCTTAGCTTGTCTTCATTGAATCCATTAATATGACCCATGCCAGGAATCTTGTGATCGGTCTCATGCAACCATCCTGCAAATATTACTTCCATTGCATCTTCAAACGGATCCTTGTTCTTGTTTAGCCAATCAACATTGGCCATGATGTGCCAATCTTTCTTGTAGATGCGTTCGGCAATCCATTCGATGTCTGGAGTTGTGATTTCCACGAATCCGCCGGGTTTTAAAACACGATGAATTTCCTTAAGAACATCATCAACAATAAACTTTGAAAGATGTTCAATTACATCCCCAAAGTAAATCTTGTTAGCAACATTTGATTCAAAAGGATATGGCACTTTTGACAAATCATGTTGTACGTTTACATGAGGCCAAGGATTTACATCGACGCGAACTGTCGCATCTGGCTTAGGCCATGGTCCAGAACCAAGATCAATAATCATCACCAATTCCCCATTTTAAATCTATGATATGTTACTTGCTGATCAATCATCATCGAATCATGACCAAAAACTTCACGAGCCATCTTAGGATATATAGTGGTCATGAAATCATTTAATTCTTTCATTGAACTAGTCTTATCATAATATGCATTTCTTGGCGGATGATAGATTGAGGCATTATGGACAACGTGAGCATGAGACTGAGCAATATCACAATATGCCTTGTCCAATCCATATCCAACTTCAAACTCTTTCCAGTTATTCAAAGCTTTGAGGATTTTTGCAAAAACATCAGATCTAAATACAGGAACTCCCATTTCAATAAAATTAGTCTCCGAAAAATCTATTCTTTTATCCTGCTTCAAGCAATCATAGAATATATCAGAACCTTCAGCCATCGATAACTGCCATAGACGAAAATCAAAACGACGAGCCATCTCCAGACCTCTGTTCAAGTTCCAAACATCTGTGATTTCATCGTCATCAATGCAACCAACATAATCATACTTTGTGTAATCAAACTGATTGAATACATCGCGAACCATGTGCCACTTATGACCACGAATATGATAGACATAATCATATGTGTTAGGATCTGGTTCAAATCCCTCCTTATACACACAACTTACAATTTCATATGTGCGATCAGGATGCTTTGATCTCCAATGTGCATTCTTGTCGTATCTATCATCGAACTTGTCGGGGTAGTTTCCTGTAGGAACAAAAATTATTGCTTTATTTGTCATAGTTTTTTCCATCTATTCAAAATCAACGACGAAGAATTCTTTTTATCGGTTCCGCCGACACCAACTGCAAAAAGCATTCTATCATCGGCCGCCTCCATTTCCAATTTGCTCTGTCTTGTATCACCTATTCTATCTCCACCATTAGCAAATATGATTAGAGTGTCAGGGTATTTTCTTCTTGTGTCGCGAATAAAGCTAGCTGCACTATCGTCATCATCATTAAATGAAACTGTTTCATCGACCCATCTAATGGATCTAACAATTGATACTCGTTCTTCAAACGGAAGAAAGAAATTTCCTTTCTTGCGAATCAGCCAATTGTCAGAATTAACACCGACAATTAATCTATCAGCAAACATCTTGGCACATCGAAAATATTCGATATGACCAGAATGAATTGGATCAAATCCGCCAGAAACAATTGCTATCTTCATTGTCTTGCCTCGTATATCCAACGATTATCCAGCAACCAGTCTACTGTTTCATATATAGATTTCTTGGGAGTATGATTAGCACGCCAATCATACTGTTTTATCTTCGTAGTATTCAAATGAATGTAAGGAATGTCCCCTGGCCATCCTTTGATAGTATCGCCATATACGATTTCAGGTTTCAATCCCATCGCATCGGCAACCCATTTCGCAGCATCGGAAACCTGATATGTCATATCGTTGCCAATATTGAAAACTTCATACTTTCTCTTTTTGTTTCTTGCAGGACGAATGTCTTCACCGATCATCATTACTGCATTTACGACATCAGAGACATGAATTGAACTTTTGACTCCACGACCATCGCCAAGAACATCAAGGCGATACGGATTATTCAATAGCTTCTTGACAAAATCAAATGCAAAACCGTGAGGATATCTTGGTCCAAGTACAGTAACAAAGCGAAACGCATATGCTTCAAGATCATATCCCTCACAATAAGCAGAAATCAATCCTTCACCAGCAAGCTTTGATGCACCATAAAGTGATGTCTGCTCGGGCATCGGAATTGTTTCCCATGCAGGAAGCATAGCTCTATCAACTTCACCAAGCACAGCACTTGTAGATGCAAATACCAACTTTCGTACATTATGCTTTCGCATTGATTCCAACAAGTTTGATGTCGCAAGAATATTGTTGCGAATATCTATTTTTGGATTAAGAAATCCTTTTCTAATATCAGCGTGTGCTGCAAAATGATAAACGCCATCAACACCTTCCATCATCGGCAGATCATCGTTTAAATCACACTTGATGAATTGAAAGTTCTTGTTTCCCCTGTTATGTTCAATGAACTTCTCTTGTCCCGTAGACATGTTGTCTACAACGATAACTTCATGTCTACGGGATAGCAATGCATCTACAATGTGACTTCCGATGTATCCGGCACCACCAGTTACAAGATATCTCATATTCTCACAGTTCCATCTTTCAAGCCTTGAGTGTACCAATTATACATTCTTTTCAAGCCTTCCTCAAGAGAAATCTGAGGTTTCCATCCCAATCCTGTAGCTTTTGACACATCGGTCAACTTACGCATTGTTCCATCTGGGCGAGAAGAGTCATAAAGAAAATCATCATTATATCCAACTACTTTTGCAAGAATTTCTGCAAAGTTGCGAATTTCAAGATCGTATCCTGGACCAAGATTCACGAAACCTCCAGTCTTTGCAAAATCTTCCTTTGGCGCATTCAATACATGAATACATCCGCGAGCAAGATCTTCGCAATATAGGAATTCACGACGAGGTGTTCCTGTTCCCCATAAGACTGCCTTTGTGCCATTGATCTTTGCTTCATGAAATTTACGCATCAATCCAGCGGCAAGATGATTATTTTCTGGATGAAAATTATCTCCCGGACCATATACGTTGCTTGGCATCACTGCACGATAATCTGTACCATGTTGACGATTATATGCCTGACACATCTTTATACCAGCAATCTTCGCGATTGCATATGCGTCATTTGTAATTTCAAGATGCCCGGTTAGCAAATACTCTTCCTTGATTGGTTGCGGACATTCTCTAGGATAAATGCATGTTGATCCCAAGAACAAGAGTTTTTGAACACCATGTCTATATGCAGTATCAATAACGTTTGTTTGAATACGCAAATTGATATTGATCATGTCTGCGGGAAAAGTATTATTAGCAACGATACCACCAACTTTAGCTGCTGCAAGATAGACTTCGTCTGGTCTTTCTTTCTTGAAAAAATCTTCGACAGCAATTGGATTAGTAAGATCCAATTCTTTTGATGATCGTGAAACTATATTAGTCTCGCCTTGTTGACGCAATACTCTTTCGATAGCTGATCCGACAAGACCGCTATGACCTGCAACATATATCTTTTTCATTATAACCTCAATCTTGATAATCGTGATAAATCAATTGACTTCCCAAATAGTCAAAGTTCAAAGGAACTTGTCTCAACTTCAACTTTTCGGCAACTTTTTTTTGCATGTGTGGTGGAGTAAGAAATAGAATAAATCCACCACCACCTGCGCCAAGTAGCTTTCCGCCTACAGCACCTGCTTGAATACCCTTGTCATAGATATCATCAATTTCAGTATTCGTGATTGATGACTCCATGCTCTTCTTTAATTTCCACTGATCGTTTAAAAGATTTGCAAAATCATATATTCTATGTTCAAAGAGAACTCGCTCGGCTTCATGAGTAAGTTCTTTCATGATATTCAGATCTATCTTTTTTGAACTAATGTTCGTTATCTTTTTCTCGGCAATATCAAATGAATTGCGAAGTTTCTCGGTAAAGAATAGCTGAACCCACGATTCAAGTTCCTGCAAGATTTCTTTCTTGATATGCAATGAAAGAACTGTAAATTCAGTATATCCACCAAATTCAATTCGATTGAATCCACCAAATGCTGCAGCAACTTGATCTTGTGATCCTACTGATTCACGCAATATGTTTTGCTCCAAATAGATCGCTTTTCTTGCAAGATCTCTTTTAGTAATTTGTTCGTTTTTCAAAGTCGATAGACCATGAATCAAGGAAACTGTAAAGCTTGAACTTGATCCAATTCCCGTGCGATTAGGCAGATCTCCGTGATGCGTGATATCAAGACCTTCTTCAAAGTTCATGTATTTTATCGCTTCACGAATGGTCGGCATTTGGATATCGTCTACCGACTTCGTTACTTCATCATTGAAGTAGCGAATCTTGTAACGATAATCAAATATCTCTGGCAGTTTTCTAAGAACAAGAAAACTGCATTTGTTTATGGAGGTGGACAAAACACAGCCGCCGTGCTCGCGATACCATGCCGGATAGTCTGTGCCGCCACCAAAGAATGAAATTCTATACGGAGTTCTAATGATAATCATCATACATTTCCATGGCGAGTATTACGAAGTAATTCGTAACCCTTGATCAATTCAACGATGCCATCTTGAAGTGAAAATTCTGGCTTGAATCCTGTAGCCTCAATTTTGGCATTTGATACTATGTAGTTTCGTTGATCTGGATCTTGACCGTAAGGTGCTTCCATGAAAGTAAATTTTGGAATAAATGTTTGAATCATTTTGCAAAGTTCTAGTTTTGATATATTCGCATTAGAAAGACCAACATTGTAGATTTGACCATTCATCTTTTCAAAATTATTGATTCCATGAATGAATGCATTACACACATCGCGAACATGAATATAATTGCGCTTGAAATGACTCTCAAACAAAACGACAAATCCATCATGAACTGCACGATATGTAAAATCGTTCACAAGCAAATCAATACGCATACGAGGAGACATTCCAAATACAGTTGCAAGTCTAAAGCTAATTGCATTTGGATGTTGCATCAATCTTTTTTCAACTTCAACTTTATCGCGAGCATAAAGAGAAATTGGATTTAAAGACGACTCCTCCGTGCAAAAATTATCTTTATCGCCCGATCCATATGCACTATTTGTCGTAGGCATAATTACCGTTTGATTTGGACTAATCTTGTCCAGCATGTAAAAAATAGCATCTTTGTTTGTTGATGATGCTGCTATAGGATCTCTATTGCAAATAGGAGCTCCTACAAGGGCAGCTAGTGGGAATATGATATCTGCTTTTCTTAGTAGTGGATCAATATCACTTGGTTTACGAACATCTCCGCGTCTAACTTCAAGGCGCGTGTCATGCATTAGATGATTTAGAGATGATTGATTATTGTAGTATAGATTGTCAAGAACACAAACTCTGTGCCCGTCAAGCTGTAGCAATTTCTCTACGAAAATGCTACCAATGTATCCTGCACCGCCAGTAACTAAAATAGTGCCCATAATAAACCTCACATTTCACAAGCTGTAATAATATCCTTCATTCTACTAGCATATGTATGCTTTTCTTTAACCTTCTTCATTTGATTTAGAATTAGATCTTTCGTCTTGGGATCATTTCTCATCTGTGATGCAACATGAAACAATTGATATGGATCTTCATGAAACGCTATCTCTTGATCAAAATAATCATAGACTGCGCGAGAATTTGTCATACCAAGCTGACCGTAACTAATCACCTTGAATGCTCGACACGACTTGTATCCATTGTTCACATGAAATCTTGGACGAAGTTCAAGAGCAAGAAATGCATCAAGCGATAGTTTCTTTACTGAATCAATGGTCAAAACTTGCTGCCAAACATTGTTGAATCGAAACTGCATATTGTTTTCATTGCAAGCACGAATGAATGGTTCAAACTGATCATGATTATCTTCACGAATAGTACCAGAGAAAAACGCATGTTTTGGTTCTTGCCATGGTACTAGTCTATCATCAAAATTGATTTCATTTGGCATGAGATCTGTTGCCCACATGCTATAGAAATTATCATATTCTTGACCTTTTTCAAGATGCGATATACCATCATTTATTGGAGTATATTTCTCAGGTTCGTATTTGTATTCCCAATATTTGTCGGACCAATCATTTGCAAATCGAAAATCGATTATTCTACCAACACGATCAAGATAATAATATGCACCGGGATTATTAGTTCCTTTCTTGTTTCCAAGATAGTTCATGATATATGTCGAAGACTTTCTTAGTGGCAATCTATGACTTGCTGGATGTGTCGTTGCAATCCAATGCTCGGACAAGATTATTGCATCGTCAAAGAATGATGGGTCAACATTGTCACGATCATCAAGCCAATAGACTTCTTCTCCAAGATATTGAGCACCTTTTACGAATGCAGAATGCGTGAATGCGTGTGTATGACCGGTATCATACTTTGCACCCCACACTATTATCTTTTTATGCTTTTTCATTCTTTTGGTATCCAAATTGTATCATATTGTACTTTTTCGGCAATAACATAATCTTTTGATGCCATTAATTCTAGAATTTTTTGTGTTTCGCCGTTTTCTAGAATTATGATTGGTCTAAATTTGTTTATAGTCTGTTCCGCTCCGATCAAAGCATCATATTCAGCATTCTCTATGTCCAATTGAATAGCATCACACGAATTTAAATTAAGACTATCAATTGTGAAAGTTGGTATAAATCCATCACTATCATCTACAGCATATAAAGCCATTTTAGCAGGACCATGCAAACTTATCAACTGATTTTTTGAACCTAGTGCAGCCTGTATCTTGATGACGTTACTATTTGATGTATTGTTTACCAAGCAAACAAAACTTTGTGGATCCGGTTCAAAAACATATACGGCCTTGAATAATCTCATGTAAAATCGTGCATAGATTCCCACATAACCACCTGCACAAACCATTACATTCTTGTTTTTTATGTGTTTAAGATAGGACTCTTTCGTATTTTGCCAACAGTCTACTAGATGATCCCATTGATTGTCACGTTCATGATAATAGTGCCAATTCTTTTCGCCATCAATTTCTACATCTTTCATTACAGTGGTTGAAAAATCTGACACGATTAAGTTCTCATGTTTAATTTGTTATACACAATCGCATCAAACCAATTTAGAAAATTATCATAGATCATGCAAGAAGGTGGAATGTTGTGTTTGAATTTTGTTTGTAAAATGATGTTATTATACAGCTGATCATCGTTATCAATTCGAATGATTTCATCAATCAACTCTTTTATATTATTAAACTTGCCTGCATTGATAAAACTATTTTCATTGAAGTCCAGGTCGACAGTAGCAGATCCCCAATAAATTGGAACAGAATTCACATAGAATCCGTCCATGATTTTTTCAGTAACATATCCTGGATGCGGACTATTTTCAAAAGAAAGAACAAACTTATAGTTTTTGATGAAATCAAGCTTTGCGTCATATTCGGGACTAATAACATGTCCAATGTTATTGAACAGAGGACCTGCGCTATCTACTTTTTTGTACTTACATAATTCATGAAATACAACGTTTCGAATATTGTTGCTTGGATTTCTATGAATGAAAACACAAAACTTTGTCTTTTCATGCTTGATCGTATGTGCATTGAAAATATGCGTGAAATCATACTTCTTGTAGAAGAATGGAACCAATGCCCAGCCCGGCAATCTATAGTGCCAAGGATTTGGATTGTGATCAAATGTCATCGCATAATGACAATCATAGTTTTCTGGTCTACGATTTTCGCCAGTATGAAATATCTTTATGCACTTATCTTTTGAATATTGAAGATTTCTTGTTCCAAAATTTTCATCGCCAAAGAAAAGAAAGTCTGGATTTTCATTATCAATAGTCAATTCATATCTTTGACTTAGAATAGTCTCATAGAATTCGGATGTGCAGACATCAGCAAATCCTATTTTTAGTGGCTTTTTTTGCATCACTTTATCCAATACCAAACGTTTACGTCAGTAAACTGAATTTGATTTGTGATCAAATTTTGCTCTCTAAATTCACGAACTGCCTGTTGTACTGACTGTAGATTTATGTCGTGTCCAGAAAATATTCCACCAGTTTTGACTTTACTGTAATAGTTATTCAAGTCTTTCTTGACGCCTTCGTAAGAGTGATCACCATCAATGAACACGTAGTCAAACTGTTCATTGCTAAACTTGCTTACACAATTATCTGACATATCCTTATAGAATACGATCTTGTCTTTATGCGGCTCAAAGTTCTTCATCGTAATTTCATAATGCAAATTCACATCTTCCTGAGTTACAGGACCAATCCAATCCATATATGGAAGATATGGATCAATGCAATGAATCTTATCTATTCTATTCGTCTGCTCAAGAAAATGAACGATATTTTCTCCCTTGCAGACTCCAATTTCAAGTCCAACAACATTTCTATTCAAACGAGTAGAAAGATCATTAATTACACTAACAAGACCTTTTGCAGTAATGAAATCGAATGGCCACTTTCCTTGCTCTTTATATTCGGCTATTGTAAGGGGCTGTTCTACTTTTTGAAATTGATTTGTTTTTGTGTTTATTTTGATGATATCACTCATGTCACTTCCCATACTTAAGATTGATTAAAGGTAAAAGACTAGGAACCCTATCGTACTGATGGACGATGCAATATTTTTGACCCTCATTGTTAAACACTTCACCATTCTCAATTATGGGTTCATGATCTGTTAGATATGGTCTATATTGATTTATCTTGCTTGGATCGGCAACTGTTCCTAGCTGGGCTGCCCATGCATCTTTTGCACTTGTGAACATAGTTAAATTTGAATAGTTGTTCATCGATAGCAAAGCGTTGTACGCTGCTTGATCTGGACCACCGCCTCCGGGAATTGTATGTGGCATATTTGCACATATCATGTAAATATTGAGAAATAGATCCTTGATTGTATCAATAGAACCTGCCATTACTCCAGCATTGTAGATTACATGATTCGACATATATTCATGAATGAAAGGAAAACTCAACTTCATATTGTTGTTTCCCCAAGTTTCATTCTTGTAACGAATGCCTTCAGTAGAAGCAATTATCTTTGTAAAAAACTGAGGTCCCATATGCCTGTTCAAGAATTCAGTAGGATTAGTCTGAAATACAACATCGCGAACATCAGTAGCAATAACGTATCTTACTTGATCTTCAATATCATTCAATACTTTCCAAGAATGATAGAAACGATCAACGACGATATTGAAATTTTCGCGATATGTAAATTTCTTGTTTGCGTCATCACGATTGAATGTGACTACAGTAAAGTTTCTTTTTGTCAGTTCATCAACAATATCAAATCCGACATTATATGCTATGACAAGCTTATGACCATCAAATCCTGAACGATCAATTGAATTTGCCCAATTTGCAACTTTGTCAAAAGTATAATTTGTGATACAACCAAGAATTAGATCTTTCTTCATGTCATTTTACCGTAGCACAAATGATATCGTTTGCCTGATGGCCATCGAGATAAACGATCTTATAATTTGGATTGATTGCAAAAAGAAGATCCATGATTTGCTTTTCCTGCACGAATCCCCATTCAGCTGATCCAAGCAAACGACGATCATCGATCATGATTGTGTGCGTGTCAATAGATGACTTTTCACGATACATTTCTGAACCGTTTTCAGTAAAACGCAATTTCTTTTTTCCATAGATCGACTCAAGTTCCAGAACAAGAGGACACGGAGCATAACGACCGCCCTGAAGTGGACCGCTTGCATGAGCGTCAAGCCAAAATGTGGCTGGCTCTACTAGTTGATCTGCAATTTGAGGAATTATATCTACAGAGTCACCAAACCACAATTTTACGTTTGAATTATCCTTGAAACGAGCGTGACATTTGTCAAACATATCTTGATCAACTTCAATTGTATGAACAAGATCAAATCCCGCATCAAGAGCAAGCTGAACTGTATCACCAAGATAAGTCCCAGTCTCTACAAAGATTTTGCCCGAACCATATTTTTGCATATACTCAATTTTAATGTTGCTCATGATTTTCTCCAAGGATAATTACCATTATATTTTTGCTCATTAATCTTGTTGCCATGAATGAAAAATTCAGGCGATGCAGAATTAGGATTGCCGTCCAATCTATAATTCAATGTATATGCTCCGCTCGTATCAAATGGAGCAAGATCTTTTATTGTGTTGAAAAAGCGTCTATCTCCGGCATATCCAGAATGCCACACCGAAGCAACGCGAATTAGAAACTCACGACGAAACGCATATGCACTAGTATCAACGTGGTAGTGCATACCATTCCACACAGGATATTTTCCTAGATTTTCGCAATCGTCGCGACAAAGAAAATTATCATCTTTGTCATATATGTTTCTTAGACTATATGCCCATGCTAGATTGCTAGCTTGCAATATCTTTACAAGCTTTTCAACATGATCGGGTTCAAACCAATTATCCTGATCAAGAAATAGCACGATGTCTTCGTTAACAAGATGGGAGAAACCTGCGTATATGCGATGACCATAGAATCCATCGGCGCCAGTATTGTGCTTTAGATATACGACATCTTTTGGTGGTACATATGGATCGCTATTTACGAATAGATCATCAAATCTTGGTTTGAATTTATTTCCATCAACAACAAGAAGATAACTTGTGTTTTCATATGTTTGATTTTCTACGCTCTTGATTGCCCGCAGAACTTTGTTGTCACCTGTAGTTGGAATAATAACTACAACCTTCATTAGAAGGCGCTCATGGGAAATGGAGCAATCACACCCCAATGATTATCCATGCGAATAGGATATTTACCATATAGTCTTGGCTGATGAAGCTTGCCATCACGATATAGTTCAAGCAATACTTTCTGACAAGCGTCAAGATCTAGATCAGCCCATGATCTATAATCAGATTTTGGTAGTGAATGATAGCCACGAGAAATTTCGGCAACATGTTGCTCATTCTCAATCATTGTGCGACCAATGATGACTTCAATTGCTAAAATATTCACACGCTTCTTTACGATATCGCGCACACAGCGAGAGACTGAATAGCCAATATATCTCATAATATAATCTTCCAATTATCAAGCAAGTATATCAAATTACTTTCGATAAATCAAGTCTTTTTTGACAATACTATTTAGTCTGCTTGTAATATGATCTACTGCAACTTCAGGATCACATGTCCCGCACATGAATACATCGATTGCCGCGTAGTTTTTTTCTGGCCATGTGTGAATGCTGATATGACTCTCTGCAAGAACGATTACACCAGTAAGACCATATCCATCACCAAAGTGGTGAAAGTGATCGCTTAATACTGTTGCGCCAGACTTCTTGGCTCCATCAATTAGGATTTCTTTCCAAAAATCAATTGAGCCAAGAAGTTCCGCAGATACATCATGCAAATCAGCAATAACATGCCGACCCATGTATGATACAGTCATCTCTCATGCCTGACGTTCAATGTAGTTGACTGTGATCTGTCGTGGATTGAAGAATTGAATGATCTGATCTCTTACCACATCACGATCATAGGGCTTGCAGGAAAACACATCAATGTATGCGTCACCTGTATCATTGCAGAAATGAGCACAGATATTACTTGTTTCGATGAGTTGAACGAGAGTAAATCCAGCTTTATTTCCTTCGCCAAAATGAACAATCTGAGGTTCTCCAAAGGCTTTCATATCAATAGCATTCACAAGACTCTTTGCAAAATTATAAACATTATCATAACTCTTGATTAATTCAATATCGCAGGCGCGACAATCAAGCATTGCGTGATAACCCCAGTATTGTTCCATCAAAGTATCCTTTCTAGAAGAAAGTCACCGTGAGTACAATACCCACGGTGACTGGTTAGATGTTAAGATTAAGTGAGATTATTTAGTCAGAAATTATTTTGAAGCGAGAACTTTTTCGGTTGTAAAGTTCTTGTCGTTCAGAAGAATCTTGCGAGGCTTCTTATTTTCCGGAATCACATTTTCAAGTTCAATCACAAGCATTCCGTCAACAAGATCAGCGGACTTTACTACTACCGTGTCAGCGAGAGTAAATACACGGGTAAAATTACGAAGAGCAATGCCACGATGGTAATAAGTTTTGCCGTTGTCCTCATCTTTCTTTGCGTTCCCTTGAACTGTTAGTTTGTTGTCTTCCAAGGTAATGTCGATTTCTTCTCTCTTGAAACCAGCAACTGCTAGCTCAATCACATACTTATCTTCGCTAATCTTTGCGATATTGTATGGTGGAAATGACGTTAGAACCTTGTCGGGAATATTTAGTGCTTCGTCCAGGGTAGATAGAAGTCTATCAAACCCAACAGTTGATGGAAGCAGATTACGTCCGTATGCGAATGTCATGTTTAACTCCTTTTAAGCAAGTTGAAAACATACTAGCCCAGTATGGCTCTAGTATGTGTATTATATAGTATTTGCTGACGGTTTGTCAAGGGCTTTCGTGCCCGTAGAACCGAATCCACCCTTGCGATTTGTATTATCGCGCGTCGGTCTTTCCTCAATCTCCTCGAAAGAGGCTCTATTGTTCTTTACAAGTTCACCTTGACAAATTCTGCTTAGATTAGGGATGTTGATATTTCTTGAAGAAAGATTCGTTAGCATGACAAATGTTTCTTCCATATAATCTGAATCAATGACACCTTGTGCATTTGCAAGTGTCAATCCCTCTTTCAAAGAAAGACCAGAACGAGGGTGAATGCGAATAGAGTATTCTTTAGGAATGTCAAAAATAAGTCCAGTTGGTGCAAGAACTCTATCTTTTGGACATAATAGAACGCCACCATCAGTAGTCAATAGTCTTGTAAACTCTTTACCCGACTCATCATAACCTTTGAATGCCATCTTTCCATATGTGCATAGGGAGATGTCAAAACAAGCAGCATCAGTCGTTGAATATACGGGTGCTTGTGCTTCAGGATGTAGCTTGTGGAATTTCAATTTGATTGCCATAACAAAATCTCCATGATTTATTCAGTTTCAATTTTCTTTTTACCAATATTATACTTTGCTACTAGTTGCCAATCGTTCTTGTCCTTGAATGCCAATATCTTGATTTGATTTAGTGGGCAAATAGGTTCTGCTGTTTTCTCCGGCTTGACTAGAGCAATTAGCTCCCACTCAGCAAGAAGATTAGCAATTGAATTACGTCTACCTATATCGCTTTCTGAAAAGTTAGTTGGTTTACCGTCAAGTGCAAACAATTCCTTGAAATGTGCGATATAGTATTTGCCCTGCTTGTGAAGAATGTGACAAGACTGATAGAGTGTCTGATCTTTCTTTGAAGCTACGCCAATTCTAGTCAATGTTTCTTTGACTTTAAGGAAGTCATCACGCTCTTTTAGCGTCACCTCCACCATGTCTTCTACGCTCCACATTACCCACTCCACCTTTTTTTGTTATAGTTATTATATGATCAACCTGATCAGAGGAGAGGATTCGCATTGCTTCTAGTGCTTTTGCGCTTGAACACTGGTAGTACTCTTTGATAGCATCCAGAATATCATTCTTCTCTTTCTTGACCCACGGCTGAAACTTGCGTTTCATAGATCTAATACTATTTAGATAATATTGGAATTGTAGCTTTTCGTCCAAACCGTGTCTCAAGTTCATTTCATTGGCATGTAATATAGAATCAACGTGATATGATAGCGCACGATTGACCACAAATGCATTATACGATTTCTCAAAGTCTGGCTCATTCGATAGATCCTTCTTCGTCTTTTGAATTGCGGGCAATATATCTTTGAATAGATCCATTTCAATTTCTCTTTCGCGGGGCTTCATCAACAAAGAAATCTTCAAGATTGTCTTGTATCTGTCTTCTTCTAATTTGACAATAAGAATTTTCTCTTCTTTGTTTGTTGCCAATATTTACCTTGTGTTCGGAATTTAGAACAGGAATTTGTTCAAACTGTTTTGTATATGCAAAAATTATATTACTTTCCATAGCTTTCAACCATGCTCTAATTTCATAGTTCATTATTGTTTTTTGAGGACGCATGACACATAGTGCAATCTTATCTACGTTTTTCACATCATATAGTTCATGATAAAGTTTGTAAATCTTAGATTGATTTGAACCCTTCATATTAACATGTTTGATATGTGTGCTTATTCTCTTGTGAAGAATACTTTGCGACCAATAAGAATTGATTGCACCATTACTCTTTCTATCATGATAGAAATCCACATAAGATTCTGATTTTCCAGCCATTCCAAAATAAATGGTTTCTTCAATCTTATGAGGCCATTGATCATTACTTGGCAATGACTTCATTGGTTTAGTGAATGCGTATATTCCATATGGAACATTTACAATCTTTTTGATTTCTTTTCGAGTCATGAACATCCAAGATAGTATCTTTAGTTCAGACTGAACAATATCATCAGGATTAAAAATATTCATTTGAACGAACACTCCATCATGATCGTGGTCAAACACGCAACCATATTGATTTCCTGATCCGCAACAAATGCCGACTTATATTGATAATCGGCAAGAATTACGACAGCCTGAGGAATAGACTGTGGCTGTAGAATATCATATAATGAGTCATAGATCAAACGGAAAATCTTGACTTGATCTGCATCATTATTCACACCGACCCACTTACGCATGGATGTAAAGTCTTTTTCCTTTAGATGCGAGACAAGATCCTTGAGATTGACATCAGCAACTTGTGCTAATACACCCGTGTCGATTTCACCCTTTACCGAATATCTCTGTAGCTCATTCAATACACGACGATAGTCAGGAAAGTGCTTTTGTATGATTTGAACAAGAACGGTATTATCGTACTTTACTTTTTCGATATCGAGAATGTACTGGATTCTCTTTAGAAATCCAGCAGCCATCTTGACCTTGTTTCCATTCTTGATTTTGAATTCAATCACAGAGCAGCGTGAATGAATCGCATCAATCAATCGCGCCTTGTAATTGCAAGTAAAGATGAAAGAGCAGTTTGCCGAAAACTCTTCGATTGCTGCTCTCATTGCTGCCTGTGCTTCTGGTGTCAGATAGTCTGCCTCGTCAATGATAACGACTTTTCTACCACCAGAAAAACTCATTGACGAGGCATATGACTTGATCTTGGTGCGAAGAACGTCAATACCACGTTCATCTGAACCATTGATCACCATGAAATCACAACCCACTTCATTGCACATGGCCTTGGCGATTGTAGTCTTACCTACGCCGGGACCACCTGTAAGAAGAAGATTTGGAATGTTCTTTTGATTCACATATTCTTGGAATGCACTCTTGATATTTTCGGGAAGAATGCAATCAGAAACCTTCTGTGGTCGATACTTCTCGGTCCACAGAAATTGATCATTATTTGCCATTACAAATCTCCTTTTTACTTCACACCAGTATAACTACTAATCGAACACATTGCAAGAATTAAAGGAACAACGACGATCCAGAAGAATATAACAAGAGGCTTTCTCTGCTCTCTCGCCAATCTTCTTCGTTCTTCTTTTAGTTTTTCTTCTTCAAGTCTAATACGTTCTTGTTCTTGTCTAAACAATTGTAGTTTTCCGTAACAATCCGCACAAAACCAGACCGTACGATGTCTATAATGTGTTCTACTTGAACTATAACTTCTATTTGAAGATCTATAGTTTCCGATTGTCCAAGAATTTGAGCTACTTGATCCTCCACCCTCGCCTTCCCAGCCGCCCGTTTCTTCTGTTACTTGCTCACAAAAAGCCTCGTTTTTTGGAACTCTAACATAACAAAGTTCACAAGCACATGTTGCATATCTTTTGCGAGCCATAGAAGATTATTTCTTGCTTGTAACAGTCTCGTATGCGCTCTCGAAATCGCGGTTCTCTTGAGTGTCCATTTCGAAAGATCTATTGTAGTGTGTCTTTGCAAGACGGCGCAGAAGTCTCTTCGGAAAGCCAATTTCCTCATGCAACTTGTTTACCGTTTCCTTGACAAGATCACGTTCAGCAGCAACACGGGTCATGCTATCGTTTAGCACCTCAATAGCGTCAGCAACCTTTCTGATTTCTTCTGGCGACATTGCAGGAACGCCACTATTGTTACCAATTGTTGACATATTATCACTCCTTCATCTTTTCAGTTGCAATCCAATACTTGATTGGAATATTCTTGCCAGTGAAAGTCACGATTCCCTTTGTTGCAGCTACAGTATAATTGGTCGAGATCAACTTGATGTTCTCGGTACGAAGAACAAACTTGAAGCTTTCGCCATTACCCTTAGCGATCTGCAACTTCTGTGTATGTGACGAGTCATTCGTGGCATCAAATGTAGTGATATTAATTGCATCACCATCACTCTCAATGCTCATGTTTGGTTGCTGAAGAATTGCAACGCAACGAGAAATCCATGATAGATCATTTTCATCCAGATCAAAAGTAGCAACTGCACTAGGTACAGTCAGCTTCTTATCTGGTGGACATACGATCATGGATGCATCTGTATAACGATAGGTTATCGTTGAACGTCCATTGTGACCCGACAATGTCAGATGCTTGTCATAGAAAGACAATTCTGGATCATCCTTGCTGAGTGAAAGAACACTCAGGAAATTTGGAAGATCATAGATACCAAAGTCATTTGGAAACGATTCCTTGACCGTGGCTTCTACTAGAATGTTTTTCTGAGGCGAAATTGTTGAAATTGTGTCGCCCTTCTTGAAGAAAATCCCCTGATTGATTTGGGAGAAGTTCTTTAGAATGTTGATTGTATCCTGAGAAATTTTCATAATAAACTCCTTCAATGTATGAAGACAATAGTATCACATTAGTTTGGTGGAGTCAAGCACTCCAACATCAATTCAATCTCTTCTTCTAGATTTTCCTTTGTTCCATTGTTACTAATGGTATAATCAGTCTTATATCCCATCCACGCCCATTCTGAATAATGAACATCTGGTTTTATTCCAGAATCACCATTATTATACATTGTTGCATGAATATACCATTCTGGTATTGCGCCTCTTTGTATTTCTACAATCTTGCCGCCCATCTTGTGAATGGAGTCAATTTCGTTTGGAAATCTTACATCTGTGATTACATAATCACGATTTAGTTTTATTCTTTTTTCCAAACAAGCAACCCAGAAATCTGTATGAATGCAATCGCGCATACATTCAGTTCCTATTATTTGTAGAATGTATCTTGGTGTTATATCTTTACCAAACCTTTCAGACCACCATGGATCTATACTTTCGCGAAACTCCCTAGACTCTTGTGTATCGCCTTCCAATAAATGACGAGGCCAGCCAAATAGACTTGCGGTAATGTCCTTAAGAGGAGCAGCGAAAGATTCGGTGAAGAATCCTCGCTGCGCCAATATTTCACCCGCAGTACCTTTGCCTGAGCCAATGGTACCAACGAATCCTATGATCGACATTATAATACCTTTAGTTTTCAATTTTTTATAAATATGTGTGGATCGCGGAAGACGCTATTCAAAAAAATCATAATCATATACGTCCTGTATACTGAGCAATCTTAGATAAGTCGCCAGTAAACGCAAATGTTCCGACATGTTGTGTCTTCATCCAAGGACACAGCCAAATCTTGATACCGATCTTGCGAGACATCTGACAGAAGAAATAATCTTCCGACAAATATCTCTCCGATGATCCTGGTGCATTTGGACCACGATCAATGATCGTATCAAAATACGCATGAATGTAGCGAGATCCGTCAAAGTGCTTTTGACCGACATGATCTGGCTTATAACGATATTCTGGAAATGCGTCTTCAAATTTCTTGAAGACTTCACGCTTGATCATCATGAAACCTGTACCGATTTCCATGACTTCAAGAGGTTCAGTAATTGAAAACTGTTTTGTTCCGGCTACTGGATTGAAGACAAATTCGCCAATCAATCCATCAAGTTCGCCCGGAGAAATATCAGGCTTGTTCTTAACGGCCTGTGCGACATTACCCCAATTGATTGACTTTTTGGGATATGGTCCGCCAATGATGTCCTTGTCTAGAGCAAGAAGAGTTACGACATCTTGTGGATTAAAATGAATGTCTGAATCCAAAAACAAAAGATGCGTGAATTCTTGATTGCGAAGAAATTCATCAGTAAGATAGTTTCTTGCGCGAGTAATAAGTGATTCGTTAAATAGAAATGAAAACTTGGCTTCAACGCCATATTGATTTAGAATAGCTTGTAGATCCAAGCAGGACTTCATGTAAAGTCCATTTGCCATACCACCGTACATTGGTGTGGCGATAAACAATTTTCTTTTTCTTAGTTCGTCAACTGATATAGAAATTTCCATAGTATACTCCACTCAAAAAGATAATTACTAAACCATACTCCTATTTAGTTAGCAAATATAAAGAAGGGGAAGATTTCTCTTCCCCTTCAATAGGCTCAACCTATACTAGACTCAGGCAGAACGACGAGTCTTGGTCTTGCGAGCAGCAGCCTTCATGGCCTTGGTAGGAGTACCAAGACGATAAACGCGAACAGTGCTGCCATCGCCACGACGCTTCAGGTTCGTGTAGATTGCGTGACCGTCCTGACGCAGCTCATGAATGCGCTGCGCAACGTTCTTGATACCAAAACGATTGCGACCCTGTGCAACCGAAAAAGTATTGTACGATGAGTTGCCCTTCAGAACCGAAAGCATACGAGCCTTAGCAGAAATCTTAGCCATATATAACACTCCATAACAAAAGGTTGCATCGAAAAAACGGAGCGGCGAGCAACCAAATACGCCGCTTCATTATTCAGTATTATATCAATACCGAATTGGTTTGTCAAGCATTAAAACACAATCTCGTTAGCCTGCTTGATCTTATCTTCAAGAGATACGTCCGTCGTTGCGGTAGACGTTTCCGTATTAGCAACAACAGGAGCATTAGCCTCTGCATCAATCTTTGTATACAGATCCATGAACGAAGTCTTGGTGTCAACATCAAAACGATTCAGACACAGACGAATTGCCTTCATGCGATCACGACTGAAGATCTTGTATGCATCGCAAATATGCACAAGACGACGAGTGGAAATAATCTCGGTCGTGCCGCCATCGTAATAGGTACGACGAATTGCATCTGCCCACTTGATAAGCAGCTCAACAAAGGTCTTGTCATCCTCCGTACGATCCAGAAGATTATGTAGAATCTTCTTCTCGGTTACGGCAGGCGGATACTCCTGCTCCATCGTGATAGAGAAACGTTCCAAAAACGCCTCGTTCATGACGTTAGTGCCGATGAAGCGGCCATCGTCAGAACCACGACCCTTGGTATTTGCAGTAGCGATTACGGTAAAACCGCGAGCAGGCTGAACCAGCTTGTTGATCTTCTTGATGAAGACCGACTTACCTTCCAGCACGGGCTGAAGACACATAAGCTTGATGGTGCCAAGGTCAACCTCGTCCAGAAGAAGAACCGCACCACGCTCCATCGCCATCACAACGGGACCATTATGCCACACAGTCTGACCATCGACAAGACGGAAACCACCAATCAGGTCGTCCTCGTCAGTCTCAGCCGTGATGTTCACGCGAACCATCTCGCGGCGAGCCTTGGCACAAGCCTGCTCGACCATCATGGTCTTGCCATTGCCAGACAGACCAGTGATATAGACTGGATAGAACATCTTGGATGAGATGATCGACTCAACATCCGAGAAGTTACCAAAGGGAACGTAATTCTTATTGGGAGTCGGAATCAAAGACTCCGAGATGTTTGTACCAATGGTCTGAAGATTCATTGTAGTTGCCTGTGGCATAGGAGTTTCCGAAACAGGAGGCATAGGAGTTTCTACAGCACCAATACTGGGAAGCTTGTAGACACCGCGAGAGTGACGATACTGATCGTCAATCGCGATCCACCTAGGCCACTTGAAGTTATGAGCGCGGCAAAGTTCCTTGGCATCTTTGCGGGAAATGGTAGTCATATGCCCGTTCTGATTAGCCAGTCGAATGAAAGCAATCTGCTTTTCCGTAAGCGACATATTTTCCTCTATCAAGTTATGATTTAGTATACGATATGTGATTGGTATAATCAAGCACTAATTTTCTCAATGAACCGAGAAAGAACAATACGATTGTCCAACTTGTTCTTGGAATACTTGGCAAAGACCTTCGCAATGCTCTTTGCTGTAGTTGCCTTACCAAGATTAAGTTCGGTGGTCTGAATGTTCATCTCCTCAGCCTTGAGAATGTAGTACACAGAATAACCACGATTGGTAACTTCAATGTACTTGTTCTTTACATAGTCCTTATACAGCTTCTCGACCTGATTTGGATCTGCTGAATACTGTGAGAAAGACATGGAATTCACTCGACCGGAATTTATATAGTACCCAATCACATTCGTTCCAGTTCTTTCGCGCAGACGATTCAAGAAGATTGTCGTTGTGGCAGATTTATCCCACAGATTATCAACAACAGCTTCACTCTTGGTGACGGTATCACGAAGAACCACATCTTGAGTATATGGATTATAGCCCTTGTTCTTAACCTCAATACTGTCTGTATCCTCGCCATCGGTAAGAATGACGGTGTTGACGATCTGAAGCTTATGCTTTGCACGAAAAGCATTGACAATGCTTGTCGCACAAACAATAGTCGCATCCAAAGGAGTAGAACCGAAAGTAAACGGCCTGGTATCTATAGCAGCATTCCTATTCTTAAAGAACTTGCATAGCATCAGAAGATTACCGATAGCCTGATTGAACTCACCTTCCTTCATCCTTGAAGACAGCAACTGAAGCAGAGACAAGCTTGAATTGATAAGCAAATCGCCATCCTTGTATGAATGCTGACGTGCTTCGATAGCACTGATCTCTTCGGCAGACATATTCTTATGTCCATATACATTTGAAAATGCATAAACGTCAAACGGAATCTGAACACGCTTGCAGAACATGACCATATTTACAAGCTGCTCAATCAATCCAGAAATTGAAGTTGTCATCGATCCAGACCAATCAATGAACATGACAAGTCCATGATTCTTTCCGGTAGGCACATTGGTGATGCGCTTGAACAGGTCATCATTATACTTGTAGGTGTGCAGCTTGTTGGTATTAATCACACCAGTCTTGGAAATTGACGAGCGAGAATAGGTATCAGCCGCCTTTCGCATCTCAAATTCCTTGACCATGTATGAAATTACCGCAGCGTTCTCCGAACGGAACTTGATGCACTCTGCAAGAACCTGCTCCTTGGTATGACCAGGAATAAATCCATATATGTCGCCGCGACGAGCCACCTCAGAAAGACCGACGAAGCCATTGCCGCCATCATGAACCTGCTTGTAGGGCACAACCCAATTATGACCGTTGACCTCGGGAATGTTTACATAAACATAGCCCTTGGTTCCTTCCCTAAGGAGTTCATCCTTCTTGGATTCCCAAGACTCCTGAGTCTCGGAAGTCGGATTCTGTCTAAATCCCTCATCAAGAGGAGACTTGGTCTTCTGATCGGAAATTTTATCTTCGTCGGAAGAACTGGTCTCCGAATCATCATCTTCGGAATCAGAAGAACCCTCCTCTTCATCGTCCTTGCCGGATTCACCAGCAGAACCTTCATCCGAAGTCTTGCCGTCAGACTTGTCGGATTCATCTGAGTCATCGGAATCTTCCGAAGAAGAATCGTCAATCTCATCAGATTCTTCAACAGACTCCTCGCCAGACTCGCCTTCATACGGCATGGAAAACTCACCACTCTCATCGGGATAGAACTCCGAATC
>Ga0049080_10000079_pt1 | contig 28893 bp, 37 predicted proteins | sample GreLakmeER15MSRF_FD_66716 | JGI IMG/M metagenome (GOLD analysis project Ga0049080, IMG submission 66716) | Freshwater lentic microbial communities from great Laurentian Lakes, MI, USA - Great Lakes metaG ER15MSRF | ecosystem: Environmental > Aquatic > Freshwater > Lake | place: Great Lakes... | reverse complement strand
AATTCACCCGACTATCAGTGGTAGGACTAGCGTTTCTTTCGGCCATTCAACAATCAAGGGATGCATTACTCCTCCCGATCATATTGTCAAAAATCGAAAAGAGAATGCTGGAAGCACTGGCATGATCTGGGTTACAATGCAGCTTATCGATAATGGTCGATGGGCGGATCATCATATTCCTTTCCACAATTCTCGCTACTATCGTGATTTTTATGCCTATCGTGCCGATCTACCGACTATTTCTGATCCTCGTCGTAAATCTTTTGGACATAGGATCGGCAATAATATTAGCGATACAAGGATGATTAATCATGATTGCAAAAAAGCATCAAAAATGTATCTTCGCACAATCCAGAATATGACGCACAATGTGGCATTCGACCAGCAGACTCAGTTCGCTGTTCGTCGTTATGCTGATAATAATTTCACGATTACGATCCAAGCTAGGGTTGTAGGGAGGAAATATAAAAAGGAAATATCAGTTGGTGATCGTGTGATGGGTGTTGACCAGAATCAGACCACAAGTAACACATATTCTGTTTGGGAAGTAGTTGCTGAAGGGACTGAAAATTCTTACCCATATAAGGGCAATAATTATCGTCTCGTTGAGGATGGATTTATTCGCAGCGAATGCAGTGGTCGAGATCAGCTTTCCTATGATGGTCTTGATTTTCAGGACTTTGCTCAATGGCGCAGGGAAAGATACGCATTTTTATCTTCTGTTGGATGTATTCTCAATGACGAAATCGAGCCTCAAATCCCTGTTAGTGCCGAAAAGGCAAAAAAGAAGAAGAAGTTTTCTAAGTGGCGTGGTTGTTCTCTTTATAGTTGGAACCTCTGTTATGCATATTATCTTAAGGATTTGATGCATGAGAACTTGGCAAATAATCCTGCTGGATTCCGACAGGAAATTCTGAATTTTATTCAGGGTTCTAGGGGCGTGAGGCTTTGTTCCCTTAATCACACTAGCTTCCGACTTCTCTCTAAAGCCAAGTCTCTAATTCATTCATTTTTTGGTCTAAACAATATCAAAGATCCTGAATCTCAAAGGGATTTTGATCCAGAAATTTATGACATAATGGTCAATCTGACACAAAGGAAGACCAACAAGAGGAAGGAAAAATCTAATCGCATCACTTCTTCAATTTTGCAAATTGCCAATAGGCTGAATGTCAGTCGTATTGTGATTGAGAACGATTTGCCGAATGCAAGTTCCAAAAACAAGGCATCAGCCAATCAAAGGGCAACTGATTGGTGTGCTAGAAATGTATCTGAGAAATTAGAATATGCCTGCAAGATGCTTGGTATCAGCTTATGGCAGATTGATCCAAGGGACACATCGCACCTTGATCCATTTGTTGTGGGCAAGGAGGCTAGATTTATGAAAATAAAGGTTTCTGATATTAACGAATACACTATCAGTAATTTCAAAAAGTGGCATGCAAACATTGCTACAACAAGTACTACAGCACCTCTTTATCATGATGCTTTGAAGGCATTCTCTTCTCATTATGGAATTGATTGGGACAATTTGCCAGAAATGAAGTTTTGGGAATTGAAGAATGCCTTGAAAGACCATAAAGAGGTGTTTATCCCAAATCGTGGTGGTCGCTGCTATTTATCGACATTGCCGGTGACTTCTACATCTGAAAAGATTGTTTTCAATGGAAGAGAGAGATGGTTGAACGCAAGTGATATTGTGGCAGGAGTTAACATTGTGCTAAGATCAGTATGATGCGAGTGATTGGGTGCCGTAGCAAATTCAGCACCCTCTCGCAATTCGTAAATCTTTAACTTGATTCGTTTTAAGCGAATCTGCTCTTTGACAAGTAGGTGATTATGGGGATTTGCGGGTGACCCTCTCGCAAAGAATGGCGTAATCTTTTATGCAGTATGGCTTTGTGAGGTGAGCCCTCTCAATGCCTTAGAAATCCGTCCAAAGTTGACGGTGCTGGTAGGCATGTTCAAGTTTGCCGTGGGCTTTTTCTCTCAATGCCTTAGAAATCCGTCCAAAGTTGACGGACGGCCACTAGCAACGGGTCATTCTCCGTCACGGTCTCTCAATGCCTTAGAAATCCGTCCAAAGTTGACGGCTGATCTCCATTTCTGATTGACGGGCATCAGCGGCACTCGCAATGCCTTAGAAATCCGTCCAAAGTTGACGGGTTAGGTGTCATCCCGATCCATCCTACAGGTTGGAGACCTCGCAATGCCTAAGAAATCCGTCCATAGTTGACGGACGGTACTCTGATAAGGACTGCCAGAACCCAACCGACAGTACTCGCAATGCCTAAGAAATCCGTTCAAAGTTGACGGATAGACGGAAGAAATGTGGCAAAATTATTTTATTTGCAATTGTAAATAATTTTTTATTACAAGTGTAAATAATTTTTTATTACAAGTGTAAATAAATCATACATCCCCTTACGCTTGGAGAAAAAAATGCAGAGTTTTAGTGAATTCTTAAATAGAAAAAAAGGCAACTCTCTTGCGGAATCAATTGTTCGCAGTGGAATTGATGCAGAATTTTTTTGCGAGACTGTCACGAACGCAGCTAGAAGAGTGAATCCCAGAGATCCTCGTGCTGTTGACAGGATTGTTGAAACTGTTTACAACGAGTTCCTCGGCAGGATGCTAGGTGGTCTTGGAAATGTTCTGGGAAAGAGTGCTGCTCAATCAACATTCGGCACAAAAACCGCCGCTGCTGCTGGCAGCAAGGCCCTTCAAGCTGGTCAGTATCTTGGCAGCAAGGCCCTTCAAGCTGGTCAGTATCTTGGCGACAAGGCCGCTCAAGCTGGTCAGGCAATCAAGCAAAGCGCCCAAAATATTGGCGACAATTACATGCAAGGCGCTCAAGTTGCTCAATTGAATAAGGTCAAAGGTCAAGTTGAAAACATGAAGCAAAACTTGGGACAAATTTTAGGAAACTATGGTATTTCAACAGGATTTACCAAAAATGTTAACAACCAACTCGACGCACTGTCCAAAAAGCTTCAGGAAATTCTTGATCAAGTTTCCCAAAACGCAACTCTCCGTGCTGGTCCCGATGGAGTTAAGCCTGTAAGGTAACATTCGTTAATTTGACAGAAAAATACATATACATTTATAACAATCTATATTAATTAGTAAAGCCGTCATTTAGATGACGGCTTTACTTTTTGGCCAATTCGATGTAATTTGCTTTTGTTCATTTTTTAAGAAACAAGTTTCCGATTAGCGGTTAGGAGCAAATTAATGTTGTCAATCATCAATAGAATTGCCTTTTTTGCTGGTCAAATTAGTTCTCGTTTGGGTTTAGCTTCCTTTCCATCTGCCAATTCACAAAAATCACCGTTAGAATCTGATAGCAAGATTGATGTTAATATTCCTGATTACGGTAAGGATTCCATCTTAAATCCTGAAGCTCAAATGAATGATATTGCTTATAAAACTAAAATTCTGGTTGATGAAATCAATGAAGAAAAAAACAAGTTGATGTCACAAGTTTATTGTTCAGATTCTGATAAAATTAGAATTCAAGATTTGGATCAAAAGGAAAGGGAAGTAATGCAAGAGCGCAGGAGGATCATGGAATTGATCCGAAATGATTTTGGCATGCCTTCTAGTTGTGATTTATCTTCTGTTAATTGGAGGTTCTAACTGCTTATGAAAACCCAACAAAACCAAAAGAAATCGGTTAAAATCACTTGCTTTTTTAACCCGAAATAGTGTATATTTAATGAGTGAAATATGAAAGTCACCAAGGTAACGAAAGAGTATTTCCAGACAGAGGACGAGAAGGTTTATTTCTTCGAGCCTTTGGAAAAAGAAATACCCGTTGAGGATATGCAGAAGATTGTGGACGCAAAAGAGAAAATAGTTAAGGAGTTGAAATTATGTGGGGATACTACGGTAGCAAGTCAAAAATAGTTAAGCATTACCCTGCTCCCAAGTATGGAACTATTATTGAACCATTTGCAGGAACAGCACAATACGCTTTAATGTATTGGGACAGAGATGTAATCCTAATAGAAAAATACGATGTTATATGTAACTTGTGGAAATGGCTCCAAAAATGTTCTAAAGCCGACATTCTATCTATTCGTCAGTTGAAGTGTGGGGAAAACACAGATGACTTTAAGTGGGATTGCCAAGAGCAGAAAGATTTGGTGGGCTTCATCATTACGGGTGCCCCATCCATGCCAAAAAAGACAGCATCGAGATGGAAAACAGTTGTTAGACCAAATACTCAACAATTTAGATTAGAGTCTATTGCCAACAACTTGGAGAAAATACGACATTGGAAAGTCATTTGTGGAGACTACGAGAAAGAATCTCCCAGTATAGAAGCAACTTGGTTTGTTGACCCACCTTATGTTATCGGTGGCAAGTATTACAAATACGGGTGCAATGCCATTGATTATCAACATCTCGGAGATTGGTGCAAACAACTAACTGGACAAGTAATAGTATGCGAAGCAGACGGGCAAAATTGGCTACCATTTGTTCCTCTTGTTTCTTCCAGAGGGAATAGATACCAACACAAAGAGGTCGTGTGGATAAATGAAAATCTATAAAATCACAGAAGCAAGCGATTATCTCGGTGTGTCAATAAACACACTCAAGACGCTTGCCAACAACGGGAGGATTTAGAAAAAAAGTTGTTTGAAAGATTTAGAAAATAGCAATAAGATGACTGGAAGGGTTATTGGCATGGACATGAAAGAAGTGTCAATGAAGATGGAGATTACCGGCTACGAACATCTTCATCTTCATTCGGATTTTTCAACCTTGGATGGATTCGGCCAAGTTGAAGAGTATTGTGTCCGTGCGCCGAAAATTAATCAAAATTTTCTTACTATTTCTGATCACGGGATGATGGGAGCGGTTCCTCGTCAAATTAAAGGATGTGAAAAGATCAATGACAAACTTGGTAAGGATACTTTGTCCCCAATTTTTGCAGTTGAGTTATATGTAAATCGCTTGCAAACTGAGATGACGGAAGAGAATGAAGGTAAGAAAATATATTCAAGCCTTACTGAAATAGAACAAAACGAGTTCAAAAGTAGTAGCCATCTTCTTGCTATAGCTACAAATCAAGAAGGATATAAGAATCTTGTTCGCTTGTCGTCATGGGGTTGGACAAAAGGATTTTATCGTCGCCCCAGAGTCAATTATGAACAAATTAAAAAATACAAGGAAGGAATTATTTTTACTTCTTGCTGTTATGCAAGCGAGATAGGAAGAGCATTTGAAAGAGGTGGGGAAGACGAAGCGAACAATATGATTGAAAGATATATTGAAATGTTCGGTAAGGAACATTTTTATCTTGAGATTATGCTTCTCGATTTTAAGAAACAAAAGCCTTATGACAAATTTATTGTTAAGGCAAAAGAGCGATATGGATTGAAAATTATACTTTCAAATGATGTCCATTATTGCAACAAAGAGGATAGTCATTATCAAAGATTGATGCTGATGATTCAGACAAATCGTACAATTGCTGAAATTGAAAAGGCATTAAAAGAAGATTCGGATCAAGATTTTTTTGAGTTGCAGGATGCCAATCTTTGGATGAAGAGTGAAGAAGAATTAAATGCAAAGTGGTTGTCAGATTATGCGGACACTATTCCTTATGAAATATTCTGCGAGGCAAAGAGAACTACTGTTGATATTTGCAGGAAAGCAAAAGGTGTTCAGCTTGATAGGAGCTTAAAGTTGCCTGTCATTCCTGATGGTGATGATAAGCTTAAAGAGGAAATTATGATTGGTTTCCAAAGTCGTGGATTGCCTAAAAATAGAGAATATTTAGATAGAATAAAAGAAGAATATAGTCTTATTACGAGGAAGGGATTTACAAGTTACTTTCTAATACAAAAGATGATGACAGATGAGGCTAGAAGGGTTTGTCGTGATATTTTGGGTTTTGGTGATGGTTCACAGGCTGTTGGTCCGGGTCGTGGGAGTTGTTGTGGTTCCCTTATTTGTTATTGTCTTGGAATCACAAGTGTTGATCCAGTTCGTGAAGGATTGCTTTTCAGTCGCTTTATGAGTGAAGCTCGTGGAGGCAGAAGTCTTAAATTGGAGTTCAGCAATATTGACCCCTTGCCTCCTGATGAGTTGTCTTAAACGCCAATTCCAGTTATTTTAACTTCACCAGTAGATGAGTTAAAATTAACTACGAGTCTTTTCTCGCTGGCCTTTCTATTTATTGTTTTTAATTTTTCTTCAATTGATTTTTTGTTTCCCGTAACTGTCAATTTGCCAACTTTTCCTTCAAGTGCGTCATCGATTGCAATATCGACTGCTGATTTTTGAAGATTTGGTCGAATTACGGCAGATGGAATTGGTGGAGATTCGGTTTGTTCTCCGCATTGCAGTCTTAACATTTCTGATTCATCTCTTCTGATTTTGACATTCATGTCGTCATCTATGATGTTTTTTATTTCTGGAGCAGTTGTTATGTCTTCTTCATTTGGCAATCTCCAAGAATTGGGCATATTTGCCAATATGGTATTTGCTGTTAGTTTCATTTGTTTCCATAGTTCAACAAGAAGACTAAGACTTTTGCATCTGCTGATATTTCCAATTCGTTGATTCTCTTCGATTGCTTGCCATACTGCGTCATAGTTTGTAAGCTGATGTCTTATTGAGGTGGCAAAAACCCTGTTTGGTCTTCCTATTCCTCTTTCCTTTTTTTTCATTTGTTCTGCAAGTTCTTTTTTGTATTGTTCCATTGCGTGATTGTGAATATTTTTTACAGATATATCTTGATATCTGCTTGTGTCGATGCTAAGTCTTTTGGCAATCTTGAAGTCTGGTATTGGTTTTACGGATTCTCTGGACCCAGTTCTTGCTTCATGAAGAAGCATGTTGAAATCAAGGGTTTCCCTTACTGCCAGCCATTCTATAAAGCTTTTCATGTCATATTTAGAAGCTTTGTTTGATTTTTTTTACAACATATTTTGGATCAACAGTTTGATTGAATGTAATGATTCTGAAATTATTTGGGTCACAACATGGCGCACTTGATGGATTATATTCAAGTATTTCTTGAATTTTATAAATGAAATTAATTGCGTATCTTTGCCACATGATCACTTTTAGCACATTATTATCAGATGGATAAAGTAAAATCATTCTTGGATGATTTATCGATCCTGCATAGTGAGTTGTTCCTGTATCGCATCCGATATAATATTTAGATTTTTCTATGTATTTGAAAGTTGTGTAAATATTGTCGCTAAAGACGACTCGTCTGTCTTTTAATTTGAATTCATTTTTTTTATTGGAGTCAATGATACAAATTGAATTTGGAAAATTAAGTAGAATTTGTTGAAAAACTTCTTCGGAATTTTTCAATTCTCTTTCAAAGTAATAATTTGGTTTTATGTATGGAATAAACACACAGTCAAATTCAATTTTTGAATTGTCATATTTTATTTGGCTTTCAGTATAAAACTTATTTGCCCTAAGGAATGGTGCCCAATTCCAGACACCGACAAGATCGATAGTTGTATTTTCCTCAGAATTATTTCTTACAAAATTGACTATGTTTTCTGGAAAAACATTAAGCATGGAAATGTAACGGTTTCCATCTTGATAATTTATATTTATTTTTTTTGTTTTAAGATATTTGTAGAGTGCGCTTAGTTGTATTTCGTCGCCAATTCTATTTGCAGTATTACATTCAAATATTTTGCCTTTGATGATTGCGCTTTCCCACGCTTCTTTTTGATCTTTGAATCTTTGTTCTATGATTTCTAGCATGATTAAAAATTAAAAAAATAAGGGGGAAATTAATCTTCTCCCCCTTATTTAAGTAATTAAATTTTTTTTGTCAACATTAATTTACTCGTCTTCATCTTCATCTTCATCTTCATCTTCGTCTTCTTCCTCATCTTCGTCTTCGTCTTCTTCCTCATCTTCGTCTTCTTCCTCATCTTCCTCATCTTCGTCTTCTTCTTCATCTTCGTCATCTTCGTCATCTTCATCTGATGCCACTACTTCAAAGATGGATTGGTTAAGTTTGCGATTGAAAGATTCGTTTTGAGTGATGAGTTCGGCAATAAAGTTGATAGTTTCTGGTTGTTCGGCCATTACAGCTATGAATGTTTCGAGAAGTCCACATCTTTTCATTTCCAAGACTGCATCAAGTACATACTGCGAATTGTCTTTGCAAACTGCGAATGTTTCTTTTAATGCTGCATATGCGTTGGATGGTGATGTTGTGAGTCCCGACAATCTTTCGTTGCGAATTTTCTTGGTGAATTCGGCCAAGCTAAGATTTTTGTTCTTATTGAGCCACTCCATGGTTGTTTTCTTGGGATAATCGCTGACAACTTTATTGTCTACTCCGTGTGCAGTTTTTGGCATGTTTTCGTAGCCCTTGCCGCCTTTATAGCCAAGACCATCAGAAGCGAATCCTTTATTTGGATCAGGAGCATCTTTGCCTCCCTTATAAGGTGATACAGATCCTGATTGTTTTACTCCACCTGCATTGGTGGGGAAAGCGCCAAGTTTGGGAGATGATCCATATGGTCCTTCATAGTCTGGGACAAGTTGTGTTTTTGCTTTAGTGCCTTTTTCATTGGCTTTTTCACGCATGGATTCAATATAACGCTGAAAATTTTGTCTCATGTGATTTTTCTCCGTCTGAATACCGTCATCTTATGATGGGTTTATAAAACTATATAATGTTTAATTTTCAAAAAATTTAACTAAATAATCTTACGGGGCCGTATTTAGAATTCGATTCGGATGGACGGCTTGCAAGTGGCATGTAGAGGTTGGTTAGAAGGCCTCTTAAAAATCTAACCAAAGCCTTAACTGGCGAAACTGTTTACTCTTTGGCTGCATAAGTGCAACCACAGACTTAGGTAGCAATGCTAGTAGCGACCGAAAGTTTGATGTAAAATCTGGCTGGTCACATGTAGTTCAACGGGCAAGTGACGAGATTAAGTTGATAGAGCTTGGATGGGGTTTATTTGTTGTTCCCTTCAAGTCCACAATAAACAATAAGATAAACATGTAGATGCTTGCAGACAGTTATGCGAAGACAGCGGGGCAGGTCCGCTCGGCTCCACCATATACTTGCTTATTATTCTATGTTGGTCTAAAATTGATTAGGCCAACATGGAATAAAAAATGAAAATATCTCTTTTCACGCCAACTCATGACACCAAGTATATCCAGAGACTCTATCAGACAATTCGTCGTCAAACTTATCATGATTGGGAATGGGTTATTTGCCCCAATAATGGCGCTGTTGTTGATATAAAGGATGATCCAAGAGTAAAGATTTATCCTTGTTCTGGATCAACGAATATTGGATATCTGAAAAAATATGCATGTTCTAAATCAAAAGGTGATATTGTCATGGAAGTTGACCATGATGATGAATTGTTTCCAACAGCACTTGAAGAGTGCGCCAAGGCATTTGAAGATTCAACTGTTGACTTCGCTTATTCTAATTGTTGTGATGTGCAGGAAAATTATGAGCCAAGATTTTTCAGTGAAAAGTTTGGCTGGGTCAATAGACCTTGTTTGTACGAAGGAAAACAACTGGTTGAAATGGTAGCTTTTTCTCCAGATCCTGCAAGTATAAGTAAAATCTGGTACGCTCCCAATCATTTTAGGGCATGGAGAAAATCATTTTATGATCGAATTGGCGGTCACGATGAAACAATGGATGTTTTAGATGATCAGGACATAATGTGCAGAACTTACATTGAAGGAAAAATGTTTCACATAGATAAGCCTCTCTATGTTTACCACCTTCATCCTCAGAACACTTGCTATGGCGAAAAAAATGCTAAAATTCAAGATTTATGCGTTGAATTACATGATAAGTATATTTACAAATTGGTTGAAAAATGGTGCGATAATAACAACTTGAAGAAGATCGACCTTTGTGGCGGTTTTGATAAGCCATTTGGGTATGAGAGTGTCGATTTGTCTAGCGCCGATATTACAGCCGATTTGAATGAAAGATGGCCTTTTGAGGATGGTAGCGTTGGTGTTTTTAGGGCTCACGATGCTTTGGAACATCTTAAAGACCCGATTCATGCCATGAAGGAAGCATATCGTTGCCTTGCTCCAAATGGTTGGTTTTTGACCCAAACACCAAGCACAGATGGGCGTGGGGCTTTTCAAGACCCGACTCATGTTTCTTTCTGGAATAGCAATAGTTTCTGGTATTACACTCGGGCAGAACAGGCCAAATATATTGGAACTCCAGTTAGGTTTCAGTTAAACAGAATTAAGAATTTCTATCCAAGTGATTGGCATAAATTTCATCAAATATTGTATGTCAAGGCGGATTTGTTGAAGTTTGATGGTCGTGTTGCTGGCGGTGTTGAAATATAATTTTTTGTTTAGGACATATTTTTATGAGGCAAGTGGACATTCCTATGTACAAACCAAATAGTCAAGCTTCTTCTTCTCTTAAGAAATTGTTTGAATATAGATCAGATGGAGATTTTGATGCTTTTGATGATGAAAAAATATCATATTATAATCAATGGTCTACTTCTGATAGCATTCATTTTTTGCCAACTGCTACAACTGTAAAGCAATTGGTGCCCGGAACATATGATATAAAAAGCAGTCAGGCAAATGGCATTTACTTTGAGAAAATACCAGTAGTAACTCATGGTATTATTCGATTTCCAGAAACAAACTCAGAAAAAATTGTGTTGGAGATTCAAAAGTTTTGGGAAAGGGAAAAGCTATTCCGTGATTATAGGCTCACCTATAAAAGGGGAGTGATGCTTTATGGGCCTCCCGGTTCTGGCAAGACTTCAGCCATACAACTTGTTATGCGTGATGTCATCGAGAGAGGTGGAGTTGTAATTAATTTCTTGAGTCCCGGTCTTTTTCTGGCTGGGATTAGGAAGTTCAGGGAAATACAGCCAGAAACTCCAATTGTAGTCTTGATGGAGGACATAGATTCGATTATAGAGATAAACTCCGAGAGTGAAGTTTTGAATGTTTTGGACGGTGTGAATCAAATAGAAAAGGCAGTATTTCTTGCGACAACTAATTATCCTGAGAGATTGGGAGATAGGATAATTAATCGTCCAAGTCGATTTGACAAAAGATTCAAAATAGGACATCCCAACCCCGAGAGCCGACATCTTTATCTTGAGTTCATCATGGGAGGATCTGAAAAAGTAAAGGAAATGCAAATTAATTTGGAAAAATGGGTTGAGGATACGGAAGATTTTTCTCTTGCTCATCTCAAGGAATTGTTTGTTGCTGTCGTGATTCTTGGCGATCATTATGATGATGCTTTACAAACATTAATGTTGATGCGTGAAGAGAATTTGTCGTCTAATGATGACAACACAAGAAAGAAAATGGGGTTTTGAGCATGACCGATAACATTATTTTGTTGCAGCAAGAATATGTTGTTGTTATTGACACAAACAAACCATCATTTGATTTTGCAACACAGCTTTGTGCATATTGCACAGGCCATGATGATGAAAATTCAAAAGACCATACGATGGTCGATAAGTTTTATGATCAAGTCATGCCTCATTTTTCTGACAACTTGAAAGACAGAATTCGTGATAATCCTTTTTGCGGATTCCTAACAGACAAGATGGATCAGTATGGTTTTTATTCTCCTTGTACGGTTTGGTTGAACAAGAATTACGGCTGCAACGATGAAGGCGAATATGATATTTTAACTGAAAATAATTTTGATAATTTTAGTCTTCCCGCCCCATTGAGCGTTGGTTTTTTCTTTGAGAATGAACCAAACTCGGAATTACTCGCCTTGTTGAAAAACAGAATAAATAAGTTTTTCGCCGAGGAGTGGAAATCTCCTGTAAGATTTGAAGGCATGAGGCTGATCACCAAAACTCTTTATGGTTCTGAAAGGGAAATTGACTAATTTTTGAAAGACTTGAAAAGAGTGGTCTTTTAATGTAAACTGACCAGAGATTCCATGCTTCATCTCTGGCAGATAAAAATGATTAATGATAAGGCAAGGTTTGTTGATCTTCTTAATTCTGCCATGAAGTCTAGAGGACTTTCTGGCAAAAAGTTATATGAAAAAAGGCTTAAGTGGGAAACAGAAGAAATCCTTGCAAAGGATAAGCAAAGTTATTTTCTTGATCTTTTTGACAGGAAGATTAAGTATCCATCCAATCAAAATAATTTACTGGTTTGTTGGCTGCTAGGCATAGTTCAAGACTTTGATATTAATGATGAGCCAGCGAATCATTTTACGGGTGATTTGCCTGATGTGGACATTGATTATATTCCCATGGTCAGGGATTATTTGAAAAATGAATGGGCACCTAAAACATTTGGCGAAGAATATGTTTGCAACATTGGCAACTATACCACATTCGGGATTAAGTCGGCTTTAATTGACATGGCAAGGGTTCATGGTGAGAGTCGTGAAGAGGTTATGGCTGTCACTAAAAACCTTGACGCTAAGGATGACGAAGGAAATCCAATCACATGGGATGCCGCCATAAGACTTGATCCTGATTTCAAATCTTATGTTGAAAAGTATCCTTCTGTGGCAGAGGCAACTAAAAAACTAATCAATCGTAATCGTGGAATGGGAGTTCATGCAGGAGGCTTGATTATATCAAGAAATCCAATTCACGATCTTGTTCCTCTAGTGAAAAGAAAGGATAACCCGCAAGCAAGTGCTTGGGTAGAGGGTCTTCATGGACAAGACTTGCAACCTGTGGGTTTGGTTAAATTTGATTTATTAGTTATTTCAAACCTTTTACAAATTGCTCGTTGTTGTGAGATGGTAAAGAGCAGGCGTGGAATAACCAGTATTTGTGGAAGGCCGGGAGAGCCTGATTGGTCTGATGTCGATTCTTGGAGAAATGACGCAGACTCTTTGGCCATGGCTAATTCCGCTGATCTCAAGTGCATATTCCAATTTGATTCGGAAGGTATTCGTGGCCTTGTGAGAGCAGGAGGAGTAGATCGATTTGAGGATTTGGTGGTTTACTCAGCGATTTTTCGTCCCGGCTGTTTGAAAGTTTTAATGGACAAGCGTTATGTTGAGCGCAAGAAAGGTCGTGAAAAATTTGAATTGCATCCACTAATCAAGCCAATCCTTGAAAAAACTTATGGAGTCATGGTTTATCAAGAACAAATCATGAAAATATTGCATGTCGTTGGTAATATTCCTCTTAAAGATTGTGAGGCTGTAAGAAAGGCGATTAGTAAGAAAAAAATTGAATCAATTGCAAAATATAAAGACATGTTCATTGAAAATGGAATGAAAAATTTAAGTTACACCAAAGAACAAATGGAGGAATTTTTTGCACAGATACTTTCTTTCAGCGAATACGGATTTAATTTATCGCATGCCGTGGCTTACAATTACATAAGCATGTATCTTTTGTATCTCAAATCTCATTATCCTCCTGAATTTTATGCAAGCATGCTGTCATGTGAGACAGTGAGTGATAAAATAAAAGATTTCAAAATGGAGGCAAAGATACATGGCGTTAACATGCACAGGCTTGATATCAATAAGTCAAAAGTGAATTTTGAGTTAGTTGGCGACATGATTTATTATGGTTTTTCAAATGTAAAGGGAATTGGAGAAGGTCCGGCTCAAAAGATAGTTTCCAATCAACCTTATTCATCTTTTGAAGATTTTCTTTACAGATGCAGCACGGACTCTTCAATACTTAAACCAATTTTAGGACTGCGTTGTTTTAGGGATCGTGATCCTATTACATTGTGGAAGTTTGCTGAACATTTCAAGGATTGCTTGAAGAAAAATGAAGACAGGAGAAAAAGGTTTGAGGCTATTTTGCAGAAGTACGAGGAAGATTTGAAGATTTTGTTGCCAGAATGTGGTTTTAAGTTATCTGATCTTAAAGGTGAATCTCCATTTGATGGAAGAGAATATCAAGAAAAATATGATATTAATGAAGAAATTGAGGTTTTGAAAGAATATGAATGTGATCCTAGTGAGGGTGTTGGCCGAATTGAAATGGAAACTATGATAGTAGATGGTACTGATGTGACAATTGAAAGAGAAGTGATGAGGCACTATAAAAAAATTGTTACAAAGAGGCCTTGGAATAGATGGAATGAGTTGAAGAAGTTGTGGGTCAAGAGACTTAGGTCAATTCAGAAATTTTCCGAAACTGAAATGAGATCTTTGCCGAAGCTAATTGGATTCGACGCAGACAAATATGATGTTCCTAAAGAACTTGAGAAGGATTTTAGGAATCCTATTCTTTGTGAGGAAAAGTATTATGGTTTTGCTTGGATACACGAGCTTGAAAGAAGTCCTGATTATAAAGGCAATCTGACTTTTGATGCTATTCGTAGCAATCATGATGGATCAAGTGGTCCTGTTGAGTTGAAAATTAAGAAAGTTGAAGAAAAGACTAGCAAGAAGGGATCAAGTTATTGGCAGATTGCAGCGGAAGATGTGACGGGCCAAGAAAATAAAATAAATATTTGGGCTGATGATTGGAATAGGTGGAGCAAGGAATTTGTCAAAGGTAACTTACTTAGGGTAAGGCTTCAGCCTCCAAATGGGGGATTTCCAACATTTTTGTTGGAATCAAATCAGGGTAGTGGAAGATTCCGATTCCAGAAAAAATATCATGATAAGGAAGACGATCCTAGAGTCATTATTATGAGGTTTGGTAAGGCCGAAGAAGAAAAGCATATGACTGATGAGGAAGTGTTGAATTTGCTTTAATAAACTCATCATATATTAAAAAAACGGTATAAATAGGAAAATATATGACAGATGACATTGTGATTGATGAATCAAATTTCAATCAATATTTTAGAGATTGTCGCATGCATCGCCCTGAGAGGGGTGATGTGATGGCACGATATTCTGCGATTGCTGAATTTGTTGATGGAAAGATGAAAAAAGACATCATTGATTTATTGACGAATTATGACAATAAAGCTTTAGCGGCAACTCAAGTTATGCGTAAGCTTGGATGCGCTACAGAAAATGAATCAATCAGAATTTGCAAAGAAATTGCAGAGGACTTGGATTCTGGGATGACTAATGAAGATGTTGAAAACAAGGTTTATAAGTATAAAATGGAAGTTATATATTACACAAAAAGAGAATATATTCCAGAAAACGACCCGCATTGGACTGTAATTAGTATTGCAAATTTGGACAAATTCTTGGATAAAGCTAATCAGATGGTAAGCATCAGGACCAAGATATGTGACCAGACTGGAATGGAGAAATCCGATGGAGACGAAAAACAAGAATTGTCGTGAAACTATTCTGGTAGACATTTGTTATTCTCCTTCTGCTGGTAATTTTGCCAGAACTCATAAAATAATTGGTGAGCGCCACAAGATTGGCAATTGGTTCTATTGTCGTGATATATTTCATAATATTTTGTGGAATTTGAAATTATTTTTTTTCACCACCAATATTGGCAGGGTTTCAGCAGTTATCAAGTTCATGGAAATAATTGAAGAAAAGTTGGATGTTCAGCCTAGATCGCAGTTTGGCCCCACACAAATGAAGAAAGTAATGTGGATTAAGCCAAGTTCTTGGTGGACTTCCTTGGGAATGAGAAGATCGTTATTCACAATTTTGTTGAGGGCTGGTTTGAAATATGTGCCATCAAAAGACAATTTTGATGAAGCCATTCAACTTGAAAAGTATTTGTCTAAAACGCCATATGCATTTCAAAGATTTATGATGGGATATACGAAGTATGCTGGTCGTAAAAGAGGATGGTATAGGCAATTTTACGATTTGAAATTAAGCGACGAACAAATAGATAAACTTCTTGTAAAACCTGAGAAATAGTTTTGTTTGTCATATATAAATTAATATTTGAATATTCTTTTGGGAATATTAAAGGCAACTGAAAAATATTGTCATAATAAAAGGAAAGCAACATGAGCGACATGATGGACGATATCAACAAGTATGCAGCTATATGGGATAAAGCTTTGGCTAAGGGAATTTTCAATAACGCTCCCAAACCACCTACCCCATCAGAGCCACAATCAACTGCTGATTTCTTTGGTCAATATAATTCTGATGATTATGACATCAATGGTTCTATGAATTTGAATGAATCTGAAGTAAAATATTGGTCCCAAATGGCCAAGATTGCTTCAAACCGATCTGCATATCACATGCCTTTGAATGAAGAGCGTCAAAATGATGTTCCGACTATCAAGAAGATGTCCAATCGTTTAGGAAGCACTTTTAATCCTGTTTATCCGAACACGGTTGGTAAGGATCAAGACTTGGGCACTCCAGTCAAGGTCACTCAGAATTGGGGAGTTGGAGGCAAGGAACTCAATGATCTTGCCGATTTGAAAAAGAGGCTTCATGAGCTTGAAGTTAAATTGAATCAATCTGGAATTCTTAAAAGCGAAAAGGGCAAAAAGAAGAAGGATTCTGATGAAAGCACCATCATCAAGGGGATGGATGATTTGAAGAAGCAAATTGATGATTTGTCTGACCGCTTGAACGGTAACAATAGTGATGCAAACTAATCTTACATTCGTACAATTTCTTGAAAATCGTGATCCTGAACTTTTCTCTCAAATCCTGACAGAGGCTCAATACGACGAATTTTTTAAGGATATGAGTGGCAGAGCCAAAAGAGTTATTGGAGGTATTGGTGCGGCTTTGGCGTTAGGAAGTGCGTCTCCTAAGCGTATGGATGTAGATTTAGCACCCAAGCCAGCAATTGTCAGGTCTGTAACTAATCCAGATATTCAAAAAATTATCGATCACATTAGAAAAGAAACTGGAGAAATTATCAATCCTAATGATATTAAAATGATAAAACCAAGTGAGGTTATTTCGCCAGAATATGGAAAAGATTACGAAAAAGTTCGTGATATGTCAGCCAAGTTTCAGGATTCTCCTCAAAAAATTAGTGATGTTGACATTCCTGATCTTGAAATTCCTAGAGATATTTCTGCTGCCGACATGAGAATTGGTGAATTAGACAAGCCTATTCCAGTTATTTTTATGGACCCAAATAAATTTTCTGGTGCCGAACCGGGCACAAGAGGTTTTTGCACTAATATTCTCGGTGGGTCTAAGTTTTGTGTTGTAGATAGCCCTTCAAATTTGAGTACATTGCGTCATGAATTATCTCATTCCACTCAGGACATGTTGTTTCAAAGTAGTCTTTCCGATGAAAATCCAAGCATAAAATATCTCACAAATAGTGCTGAAATTGGCGTTCGTTTAGGAGAGTTGAAGCGTAATTGGTACAAACAAACAGGTGAGATATTGACTAGGAAAAATTTTGGTGAGGCTCTCAAAGATTTGATGAGAAATCCAGAAAAATATAGTCGTGATGTCCAACAATTGGTGCAAGTTTATTCTTATTATTATAAGAATGATAAATCTAAGTTACATGAATTTATCAGATTTATGGCTGACCATATTGATGCTGTAGTTAAAAACGATGGTGGCGATCAAAGAACAGCACAAGCTTAGTGTCAACTACTCCCAAGATTTGATTTGTACTTTTTTTTTATGCAATTTTTGCATATAATTGATTCATCTTTCATTTAGATGGAGAAAGCAATGTCAAATCCTTGGAAAGCGCCAGATGAAATCATGCAATTGTTGTCATTAGTTAAGTCAAAGCATCATTCGCCAAGACTTGATGATTGTCGTATTGCCATTTGTCTTGATGAAGGCAAAGCTTTTGTAAAAAATAAGTGGAATCTTGGTAAACTTAGCAAGTTCAGCCCAACAGCAAAGCTTTATCAAAGGGAGAAGTATGACTTCTGTCTTATAGTCCCTTTGGAATTATGGTCATCAGCTTTGCAGCCTGATGCCAAAGAAGCCTATATTGATCTAATGCTCACAAGACTCGATATGGAATACATTCCTGAAGTTATTGAGGAAAATGGCAAAAAAATAAAAGTGATTGATGAATTTGGCAGGATTCAGTATAGCAAAGTTCCCAAGACCGACAAAGAAGGTAATATAAAGTGGAAGGTTGACCCTCTTGATCTTGAGGTTTTTGCCAAGAATGTTCGTAAATATGGTTTATGGCAAGATGATTTGTTGGATATGAAAGAAGCCATTCTTGCTGTTGACGGAGGAAAAGGTGTTCAAGTCAAAAATAATTGAAATCGTTGTTTTGGGTTTGTGGTTGCTCATAGCTTTGGTTTTGATTTTTAGATCCAAAGAATCAACTCAATTTGTTCCTCCAATAAGTGAGCAACCATCAAGCCTTTTGTCAAAGAAATATGATGTCAAGAAGATAACTGTTATTGATGGAAACACATTTGATTTGAGCATTAGAAATTCTCTTTCTGAAGATTTAATGGCAAGAATTTTGGGAGAAATTCCTCTCAAGGCCACTATTGATGCGAAGAAGAAGGTGATTGAATTGTTGAACAAAGTAGAAAATCCAATTGTTTTTCTTGATAAGAAATTAGATAATGGTAAATGGATTATTGAAATAAGTTTTTCTTTGGAAGGTAAAGATATTCAATTAACTTCATGGATGAAAGAAAACAATCTTGTTTACAATTAACTCTAATGCATTATGGAACAAAATTTTATAATTAGATGTCACAAATGTCGTTGGGCCAGACTTTCTACTGGCCTGACTGATGATCTCAAGGATTTGGCTGAAATTAAAAAGTGTGAAACATGTGGTTTTACTCGTACATTCAAGTGTCCTAGATGTGGTCTTCCTGCAAAGATGACAAGAATTAAGAGAAACAATGCATGAATCTGATAACCTCTTGTAGGCGTAATCCCGGTGATGGAGTTTTACTGCCAAAAGAGATTTTACTCCTTCAGGCCAAGTTCAAGGTTTTCAAGAACAATAATCGTCCAAAGCCAGAAAACAAAAAGAAAATATTAATTGTGTGTTGTTTTTCTGAGTTTGGCTGTGAAACTATTGGTTTGATGTATTGCATACCAAAGATTATAGCCAATAATCCCGGTGCTTATGTTATATGTGCTGGATGGTATGGAAGAGAATATTTATACAGGCATCTTGTTGACGAATTTTGGGAGATAGAACAAAGTTGCATGAATTTGCGTGAATATTCCAACGCATTTACCAACTCATCAAAAAATATCAAAAGAATAGAAAAAAATCTTGAAGAACATGGTTCTGTTTTTGCCACTAATAAAATGGGTTATTTATGTGTTGTTAACACTTGTGAGTTATGCAAAAAAACTTGGTGTGCTGCCGAGGTGGAGAAGGGATGTCCTAGTTGTTTTTCTGAGAATGTTGTAAGAGGATTTCTATCTGATATTTCACATCATAGAAAATTTGCCGTCAATGTTCCAAGGCCTTCGATCAAGATGCAGTCAAAGGCGAGGGAATTACTGAAGCCTAATTCGGTTGGAATCTTTGCTAGGGGAAGAAAGATATACGGCAGGAATTTGAGTTCTGAATTTTATGTAAAGTTGATAAGTACACTTGAGGAAATGGGTTATAACCCAATATGGCTTGGAGAAAAACAAAGTGTGCAGCCATGCCCAGTTGATCATATTGTTGATTTTAGCAGGATGGAAGAATCAAGGGATTTGGAATTAACTTTAGCTATAATGACAAATTTGCAATTTACGATTCAGTTTTGGACAGCATCTACTCGATTGGCAAGCATGATGGGCGTTCCTTGGATTCTTTTTGAGAGTCCTGATCAGATTGCTGGAAATGGCCAAGAAGGCAAAAGAATTGCTTTAACTACAGATTATAATAAGAAAAAGTTGGTTTTGGCTCATTATTTTAGTGTTGTTGAGAATCACGAGCTTGCCTTGGATGTTTTGAAAAAGGCAATTAAAGAAATGAATGAAGATAATTGGGAAGACATATTGGGTTTGGTTGAAGATCAAGGAATAGTTTCCGAAATGGTACAAAAACAAAAAGAGTGGAGGAACATGTGATTTCTGTAGTTGATTTTTTGAAGAGAGCCGCTGATCGAAATGGATTCATAAGGGATCGCTACGAAGAGAAGAAGATTCCTACTGATTTCACAGGGATTAGTGTTCTTCCTTTCTTTGGCGACTTAAGAAATTTGACAGTTCTTTCTTCTTATCTTTTGCATCGTTACCGCAATGAGGTTAGAGGCTCAAAGTACTTTATAGTAGCATCGTGGCCGGGATTCCAAGGCCTTTTTCCTTACGCTGACGAGTATTGGTCGTTGAACGATGATTCAATAATAAGGAAATTTTATGAACGATCAGAAGGCATGAGAAACAAGTCAGATTTCTCATCAACCTTTATTCGCAATTTCAATGAATTCTTCAGGGATGTAATTGATGCCAACGAATTGCAAAAATATTATAAAAATGGCTTCACAAATCAATATTTTGAAAAGTTTACTGACACTAAGAGATTTTTGCCATTTATTCCCAGTTCAACAATTATAGGCAGAGATTTCAATAAGTTTTTAATGACAAAGTCGGGATACAAGGTTTTTATACATCCTTCAATTTACGGAAAATTTTGGCACAATGGAATAAGTGATAATGTAAAGGCAAACAAAGATTTTTATATTGGATTGGCTAAATTCCTTCTCAAGAAAAACATCACTCCTGTTATTTGGCAAAATTACTTGTCCTATGACATATCTGACGAGCTTGACGACAAATGTATTTATATTAAGGAAAATGATATTGTTAAAGTTTTGTCTGCAATGAGGTCTTCTGATTGTGTTTTGGATATATTTAATGGAATATCAAGACTTGCGATGATTGCTAGGAGTCCTTTTGTTTGTGTCGATGAAAGGTCTAGGTATTTTGGAACCAAAGAGTTAGAAATAGACAGTTTGAGCGGAAGCAGGATACCCAAGCAATATATTTTTTCGTTTTCTACTATCATAACAAGTGGCGATATTGGTTTGTGGACGAGTGATATTTATCAGACGATTTATCAAAAGATGGAATCATTTCTTTCAGAACTAAATCGAGACGATTGGCCTTCTACTGCGGAATCTTATGAAAATGTGCCTTATGGAGAATTTGTGCAGCCGCAGAAGACCAAGAAATTAGGAACAAGGTTTATAAAGGTTTCGTCTGAAGACGAAATAAGATAGAGGACAAAAAAATGGCTTGTAAAGTTGAATTGCGTGATCTTCCTTCTAATCCGAGTTGGTACGAGAAGGAGATTGCATTCAAAAAAATGTTCACTGCATTTAAGAAACAGGTTGCAGAAGCTGGAATTCTGCATGACTACAAGGCTAGGGAATTTTATGAAACTCCCGGCGAAGAGAGAAGAAGAAAGAAAAGAGAGGCCGAAAATGTGCGCCTAAAGGAAAAGTTGCGTGAGAACTTTCCTGAGAGACGCAAGCCCAAGAAGTCCGACAATAAGAAAGCAAAAACTAAAGGTGAATAATGACTGCTAAAAAAGGAACCATTATGAGCTTGAGTGTCGATCTCGACATTCAGGAAAAAATGAAGGCTGTTGCTAAAAAAAGGAATATTAGTGTTTCTAAATTAATTCGTGATTTGGTTGAAAAGAATTTGCCAAATGTCGATGAAGATGTTGATGTCGTTGTATTCAAGGTTCCTGTTGAAATGAGAGTTTCTTCTGAAAGTCTAAAGCAATGGCTATCAGTTCGTGTTGATGCTGTAGTTAAGGCGCTTACCACTCCATAATAAGAGGCAGTTAAATTCCGTCATGACTCAATCAAGCATGAAATTTTCCGACCCGTTAAAAATAGTCGCAGTCGCAGATATTCCAAAGGCCATGGATGTGCCTTTGGATAATCTAATGGCGATTTTTCGATTGTGTAATAAAATGGAAAAAATCTGCGACGAAAATAATGGCATAGGACTGTCCGCAAACCAATTGGGCATTCCTTGGAAATTATTTATTGTAAAAAGAAACAGGACTTTTGAATATTATTTGAATTGCGATTATATCGGAGAAGGCGAAAAGATGAGATCAGTTGAAGGATGCCTTTCTCTAAGAAGCGAATCTGGTGAATTTAGAAGATTTGAAGTTGAGCGTTTTTCCAAAATAAAGCTTAATGGCAAACAGTTGATTATATCTGGAATGCCTTCTTTGGTTTTGCACGATGTCAGCAGGCAAGAAAAAGATTTGTTTGCAGTTGTTTTTCAGCATGAAATCGATCATGGTTCTGATAAACTAATTTCGGATATTGGGAAAGAAGTTGAAATTTCTGATTGAAATCTCGGAGTGAATGAGCGATGTTGAGTTTGAAGCAGATAAAGGATGTTTGTCTTGTTGACGATGTAACACATCGTCGCTGCCGCTATTTGTCACAGGACGACAACGATAGAAACAAATTTTATTGCATGAAAATTTCCGCCAAAGCCGAAAAGATTGATGAAGAAATTGACTCGTATGTGCATTCAATGCACATGAAAGGCAAGAATATTCATGCCGACAATCTGCCTTTGGGAGATAATTGTGGTGGCTATCCATTGCTCAGGCATATCGAGCAAGGTTACGACCAAAAAAATTAATTTGATTGAAGTCTTTGCTTAATTAATTCATAGATGTCTTTTGCTCTATTCTCTTCGGCAGCAATAGACAATATTTCGGTTTCAAATTTCGGGCTGTTAAAACGGGCAATTTCTCTTGCCATGAGTTCGCCAGTCTTTTCGCTCTTAATTGCCCTGTCACGATAATAGAATAAAAACATACCGACGACAACTATTGCGAATACAAAAATTAATGCACCATCTCCTTGAATTATTTGAATTCCTGTATTTTCATTGCGTGAAATTGCAGAGTTGATGTTCACCAAACCACTTTGAATTTCTTTGAGTTTACTGTTATTGACTTCCATTTCTTGACGCAATTTACCAATTTCAGCCATTATACCATTTTGATTTGTTCGTATATCCTCTATTTTACCGCTTTTATTTTCAATCTTTGGATTATTCCGTGGATTGAAGTTTGCACATCCTGACAAAAATATCAGAGCGATCAAAAAAATGAATTTTTTCATGTTAATTCTCCATTTTATGTATCGTCATGTAAGGGTTTTTGTGATATTTGGATGGTAGTTGAAAAGATTTTTTACTTTGGCACGATAACGGGGTACTTGTCATTTTGGATGGGTAAAGCAATCCGTCACAAGATGGAAGTATAGAGGTAATCATGAGCAAGGATGTTCTTATGTTTCCTTTTAATTCACGCAATGAGTCATCAAAAGTTATCCACAGCTTGCTCGATGGGCTCATGGATTATTCTGAGTCATCAAAAGATGATGATCTTGTCAACAATCAAATTGTCGAAGAATTTAAGCAGAATGCAAAAAATTTGGCTATAAAGTATGCCTCTGAGTATTTCAAAGGCAAGAGTCTTTATGTTGGCGGCAAAATTACGGAACAGATTTTGATTAACGATAAAATAATTTCCACCATACTGAACTCAGATATGTTGAGCAGCATCGACAAAGCGCATGGTGGCATAAATGGTAACGAGGACTTGGTTTTCAAGACAAGTCTTGATGGTGTTGATGGTGGGGCAAAAATGATCATTGATATTTTGAATGATATTTCACTATCCCCTTTTCGCATACCCAAGGAATTCGCTGGTGGCATTTTGTTGTTGCATTTAGAATTAGTTGAGGGGGTTGTTTTTGAATCGTGACTTATTGCTTCTCAGCAGAGAATTTGACAATTATCAGCTTCCAAAGGAAAAGAAATACCTCCTGAATTATTTTGATTCGGTTATTCAGGAGGCATTTCTCAAATATTATTTTGTATTTCATGATTTTAAGAATTTCACGGATCATACTGGTATTTCTGTTCAGCCAAAGTGGTTGAAGAATTTGCATGAAAAATTGCAAATTATTGAAAAAGCCCACAAAGAAGCAAAATTAAATTTTGATATGGCTGGTGTTTTAGAAATAGAAAATGGAAATTATAAATTTAACAAGCATCGTAGTAAATAATTTATGGCACTTATATCATTCAAAGACTGGCGTAATAAATTTGACGAGGCTAGTCCCACAACTCGTTTGAGGGATGGGATCATGAGGGGCAATTACCCCATGTCAGCCGGTGTTGCGATGTCAAGATCAACTCCACATCCTGAATTTGTTAAGAAGGCAATTAAGGAATTTGGCACACCAGATCATCCTAAGAAAAAACGAAAAAGTAAGCGCAAAAAGAAAAAAGGTCAATAATGCTGTCTTTTCACGAATGGAGAGCAAAAAGGCTTGATGAAGCTGCCAAAAAAGGTAAGCCAAAAAAGGCTCCTGTGGCAAGGCATGACATTGAAAAATGGCTTAAGGAAATAGAAAGTCTTAAGAAAGACCTAGAAGAACTTAAAAAAGCCAAGAAAATAGCCGCTCAAAAACTCGCTAGACTGGCAGATATTGAAAAGCTTGATTCTAAGAAACCCGATTCTAAGAAGCCTGATTCTAAGAAGCCTGATTCTAAGAAGCCTGATTCTAAGAAGCCTCTTAAAAAATATGTTTCTAAGAAGATCAAGAAAAAAGGCGACACAAGATTAAAAAATCCGTCAGAAATTGACAAAGAGAAAAAATGATGATTATTGCAAATGCGTATAATGTCTAAGATAACCAACGCTTGTTAGAAAGAAGATACTCTCTAAGAGCGAAAATAAGGGGCTATCTTATGTCAGAAGAATCTAGAATATCATCACAAGAAGATATAATTAACGATGTTGAAAAACAGAGTTTGAAAAATGCTCGGGAAGTTCATGGTAGTATTTCCATAATTCAAGCAGAACAAGAAACATATGTGATTGCAGTCGCAATTTGCTTAGATAAAAGCAAGAATTTTATCAATAAAATTAATTGCAAGCGTGGAGTGCCCATTCAGGGTTATGTCTACGATGCTCAATCAGACAGTTACTTTTTAGAATGTAGTGATTTCTTGCATATTGGAATTGTACCTGCATCATTTGTTGCAACATTCAAAAACTATAGTGGCTGGAAAATGTTTGTCCCAATGCCAGAAAGTGTAATTAAAAGGCACCTGAATGATTCTCAAAAGAAAGATTTGAAACAATTTAAGAATCATTTCAAGGCTGATGAATTCATTATAAATTTTATTCAAATGGTAAATCCAAATTAATTCCTCAGTAAAATTCCAAAAAATATGAATTGTTTCCAGAAAAAAAATCTGCAAGAGAAAATAGAAAACCATGATTATTGGATGACCATGGCTTTTATGTTTGCTGTAAAATCTAAAACCAACCGTGCTTGCGTATTAGTCAACAATGCTAATAGATTGATATCTTATGGCATTGAAAATCCCCCTGAGTTTGCGGAATCAACCAAAATATTGATTCCAGCAGAAATACAAGCGATTATTGGATGCAAGAACGAAATCATAAATGCTAATCTTTATATAACCAGCCCTCCAACTAGGGATTCTGCAATGACCATAATTGCATGTACGGGAATAAAATCTGTTTATTACTACCCAAAAGAAAACATAGATTTGGATGCAAAAAATAAAATACAATGCGTCTTTGTAGATGTAAATGAATTGGAAACTAATTTGAATTGGACAAGAGATTATTTTGATTCCTTAGAACATAAATAATTCCATGGCATGTACATCTACTGGTATTGGTTGTGGCTCCTCTTCTGTGCAAACTTGTCCTGATGAGTATGGTTGCATAAGCGGCAAATGCCCTGATTTTACAATAAGAAGACATGATACCAAGCCTTTTTTCAAGGTGAAGGTCGAGGATTGTGACGGACCTCTTGATCTAACTGACTTGGTTTTAGAAGCAACTATGTGGGCCAAGGGCAAGCTTAAGGTTGCATTGGATCAGGATGATACTGTTTTGGCTTTCGCCGATAATATTGGTTTTAACCAAGTAATGCAGGGTGATGTGCTGATTATGGATCAGGCTAGGTTGCCGGAAAAAATGTTGGTCACAGGATTTGATGAAGTAAATCGCTTAGTTCATGTTCAAAGAGGTTATCACGGAACTCCAGTTCAAAACTGGAAGCGTGGAAATTCTGTTAAAATTATCAAGTTTACAAATGCTTCTTCTTCGACAGAAATGGTTTATCAAGATGTGATCAACATAGATGGAACTACTACAGAAAATGTTCTGACAGAAAGCTTTCTTGTTTATGAGTGGCACTCAGAGGATACATGTTTGCCGGGCTGCTACTATCTTGAGTTTAAGCTCATGAAAATGTTGGTTTTGGGAATAAACATGCAAACAACTGTTCCTAGCAATCAAATTCCAAGCAATCTCCTTCCTGATGGTGTTGTTCCAAGTTTCACAGACCCTTCTTTCACACCAAGTACATTTTCTTGTAGTATGGGAACTGGAATTGATTGGATAAGAAGATTCCCAGTTGATAAAGAAGGATTTTACATAAAAATCGTTGACACTATTACAATTAATGATTGACATGAGAATTTTGTGGTGTTACATTTTTTTGGGGTCTATCTTTACTTAGAAATCCGTCAATATTAGACGGGAAATGAATATGAATCAAAACAAGTTTACAAACGCAAATAATCGTCGTGAAGATCAAAACAGAGTGAACTGGCAGATAAGAGTGCCACAAGTTCGTGTTGTTCGTGACGAAGAACAACTCGGAATAATGCCCACTGATCAAGCACGAAAATTAGCAATGGACGAAGGTTTGGATTTGGTGGAAATAGCTCCAACAGCCAAGCCTCCAGTTTGCAGAATTATGGATTATGGTCGCTTCAAATATGAACAGAATATCAAGAAGAAGGAAGCTTCTAAGAAACAGCGTGAGTCGCAAGTTCAACTTAAGGAAATAAGGCTTCGCCCTGCAATTCAGGAACATGATATTGAAACAAAATTGAATCAAGCGAAAAAGTTTTTGGAAGAAAAATGTAAGGTTCAGTTCAATTTAATTTTCAAGGGATTCCGTGAGATGAACAATAAAGAGCAAGGCCACACGGTCATGCGGAAGATTGTTGAGCAAATTCAACAAGTAGCGATCATAGAGAAGTCACCTTCTATGGAAGGCAATAGAATAATATGCATAGTGTCACCGAAGGTTTCTTGAATAAGGAATTAATTGTAATGTCCGTCATTTGTGGGCGGAATGGACAATCATATGAGTAATGATATTTTGTCAGAAAAGATAAACGACCTTCAGAATGAGTTCATTCGTCGTCTCCATGTCCATGGAAACGCTTCTTCGTCTAATCCTCCTCTTCTTCTGAGGTTGATACACGATTCTAGTCAAGATCTTCTTGAGTATGCATTTGGTCAATTTGGAACCAATCTTCTCCAATTGACAAAAGTTCTGGATATGAGCCATCCAGACTTGGCTACTATTTTTGATGGTAATTTTTCAGACAATCAAAATTTCGCCAAAAAATGCATGCAATTTTTGGCCATGGCAGAATACGCTAAAAACAATCAATTAAACGAGATATTTCCTTGGATTGGCAGTTTGTTTGTCAAAGAGTCTCTCGATAAAACCGTAATTAAAAAAATAGACAATGCAAATTACAATAAGTCTTATGTTAGATTGATATTGGACTCTGAGGAAAGAGAAGCAATTAGATTTTGCAAGAAAATGCAAATTATTGATTTGCAAAATTTTTATAAGAAGAGTGATGAATTATGGAATGCACAAACTGACAACTTCAAACAATTCATCAGGTATGATTCTGCTTATATTCGTGAGTTAAAACAAGCAGAAAAGAAAATGAAAAGGTATCAGGAGTTAGGATGTCATAGTCTTGCTTCAGAGATAGCCAAGAGCATTGGAGTTTTCCGTGAAAACATGGAACAAACATATTATGGTTTCAACAGAATCACAATGACCAATGCCGCAATTATTCTCGCAAAGTGTTTGGGTTACACATATAGCCCAGCATACCAGCTACATGCTGGTGGACATATTATGAGGATGGATGCACAAATTAAGGTTCCAAGGATTTTCTTCAAAAATTATTTTTTTGATCATTCCTTGGACTTGAATACCGTTTATGATTATGAGCCAAAGGTTTATCCTTTTCATGAAGTTGTTGACATTGCGCCAGAACAAGTAATGCAAACAATTAAGTTGTTGGAGAGTTTTCCAGAGGCAAACGACAAGCCTATTTTTGATCATTTTGGGGTTATTGTTCCGTCAATATCTTACAAAAATCATATTTTCAAAAACGAATCAGGTTTGTTGCAGGATTGTGGTTCTCAAGAAGAGTGTTCTAAAGAACTAGATAAAGTTTTCATTAAAAACAAGTATATTTATCCTATCATAATTGGAGAAAAAGACGGAAAGTGTTTCTTCATATGTTATTGGGCTTGAGGTTTCTTTTATGACATACAATCTTACTAGAGAAGAGTTGCTGGATTTTGCTAAAATCGTTTATGAACAATCAATTCATGGTTATCTTGACTTGAAAGATGGTGCCTGCGAAAGAATGCTTGTGAATTTTTTGTCTGACAAGAAAACTTTATTACCACATACTAATGTAACCATGAGCGCCATCGGCTCTGCTATAGCAAGTCAGACATTCAATGCTGATATTTTCACTATTTCAGAGAGTTTTATCGGTGGCCAGAACTTAAATTAAATTCATCATTAGATGATTTAACGGGAAAGGCAACAATGTCAAAGAATAAGATTCTCACACCAGCGGGCACGGTTTTTAATTCAGCCGTACCTGTTCCAAAGATCAAGTCAGTGAAGCCTTGTGGCTCACAGGTTTTGATTGAGTTCCTCACGCAACAGGAAATGTTGGGTACAACTCTTGTTGTTAATGAAAAGATCGATTTGAAAGTTCCTCTTCAGGGATATGTTCGTGCAGTTGGTCCCAATTTCAAGCCTAGCGATTATGGATTCGATATTGGAGATAGAGTAACGGTTTCCGGCGCTGGAATTCATGTTCCTAATTGGGACGGGATAAATCGTGATCGTTTCTTGATGGAGCCCACATCAGTCAAGGGCGTGATTGTCGAAGAAACAGTTTGAATCATTACTAATTGAAAATGGATGAAATACCCG